>Ga0208180_1001065_pt1 | contig 18445 bp, 13 predicted proteins | sample MalvireepMed_s16_FD_184241 | JGI IMG/M metagenome (GOLD analysis project Ga0208180, IMG submission 184241) | Marine viral communities from the Global Malaspina Expedition - Malaspina viral metaG DeepMed_s16 (SPAdes) (version 2) | ecosystem: Environmental > Aquatic > Marine > Oceanic | place...
GCCACGCAGTTCCGCTAGCTTTTTGACACCTTCCTGCATGTTTTTCTCTTCGCGGAATACACCGAAAGAGTTCTGCATGATGTCTTGAAGCTCGGCTTTCAGCTCAGGGATGCTTTCGCCGCCCTCTTCAGACTCGTTCCAGCGCGTAATACGCTTCATGGCGAATTCGATGTCTGACTCGGAAGCGTCCAGATACTCGATACCTTCGTTCAGCGCGCCTTCGATGAACATACCGGCAGCGCGACCAAAGACGACCAAGTCCAGCAGCGAGTTACCGCCCAGGCGGTTAGCACCGTGTACTGATACACATGCCGCTTCACCACAGGCAAACAGACCGTTAACGATATGGTCGTTGCCATTTTCGTCTTGGGTAATTGCTTGGCCATGAATGTTGGTCGGAATACCGCCCATCATATAGTGGCAGGTCGGGACGACTGGAATCGGGTCTTTCGCCGGATCAACGTGAGCGAAGGTTTTAGACAGCTCTACGATACCCGGCAGACGCTTACCAAGCACTTCTTCGCCCAGGTGATCCAACTTCAGGAACACGTGGTCGCCCTTCTCGCCACAGCCGCGGCCTTCGAGGATTTCCATGACCATGGAACGCGCCACGACGTCACGGCCCGCCAGGTCTTTGGCGTTGGGCGCATAGCGCTCCATGAAACGCTCGCCATCCTTGTTGACCAGGTAGCCACCTTCACCACGGCAACCTTCGGTGACCAGCGTGCCCGCACCGTAAATACCGGTCGGGTGGAACTGCCACATTTCCATGTCCTGCATCGGGAAGCCGGCGCGCAGCGCCATGCCGATACCGTCACCGGTGTTGATCAGGGCGTTAGTGGTCGACGCGTAGATGCGTCCGGCACCGCCGGTCGCCAGCACGGTGGCTTTCGACTTGACGTGCACTACTTCACCGGTTTCGATACACATGGCGATACAGCCCACCACGTCACCGTTGGCGTTCTTGACCAGATCCACCGCGTACCACTCGTTCAGGAACGTGGTGTTGTTCTTCAGGTTGTTCTGGTAAAGGGTGTGCAGCAGCGCGTGACCGGTACGGTCGGCGGCGGCGCAGGTACGTGCGGCCTGACCACCTTCACCAAAGTTCTTGGACTGACCACCGAACGGACGCTGATAGATGCGGCCATTGTCGAAACGCGAGAACGGTAGGCCCATGTGCTCGAGTTCGAAGACGGCCTTGGGGCCTTCCGAACACATGTACTCGGCAGCGTCTTGGTCAGCGATATAGTCGCCGCCCTTGACGGTGTCATACATGTGCCAGCGCCAGTCGTCGTTCGGGTCGGCGGAGGCAATCGCACAGGTAATACCGCCCTGAGCAGAAACCGTGTGAGAGCGTGTCGGGAACACTTTGGACAGCACGGCTGTCTTCTTACCAGATTTTGCCAGTTCAAGCGCAGCACGCAGGCCAGAGCCACCACCACCGATGATAATGGCGTCGAATGTCAGGCTACGAAGGTTAGACATGTATCAAGCTCCCCACAGAATTTGAATGCCCCACACCAGGTACACGAAGATGGCCAGAATGATCAGCGTCTGGGCACCCACGCGCAGGCGAGTGGACTTGAGGTAATCGGTGGTGACGGTCCACAAACCGATCCAGGCGTGCGCAGCGATAGAGACAAACGCCAGCAGCGAGAAAATGCGCATCCACGTTTGCTCGAACAGCCCGCTCCAGGCGTAGTAGTCCAGGTTTGGATTAAACAGCAAGTAGGCAACAACGAAAACCGTGTAAAGGGCCAGGATGACCGCAGAAACGCGCTGCATCAGCCAGTCGGACAGCCCGCTACGGCCAAAACTTGTGATATTGGTTACCATACCCAAACTCCTGCCAGAATAATCAGAACTGCACTCACTACCACAGTAGCCTGTGCTTTTTTAACGCCACCTTCTAAGGTCACCCCAATATTGGCGTCCATCAGCAGGTGCTTGATGCCTGCCACAAAGTGGAATGCCAAGGCAGACAGCAGCCCCCACGCAACGAGCTTGGCAAAGAAGTTGTTGGCTAAGGCACTGCTGACAGCATCGAAGCCAGCCGGAGATGACAGGGATTTACCCAACGCCCAAAAAGCGAAAATCAGGCCAACGAACAGGATCACACCCGTGATACGGTGTGTAATCGACGTTAGCGCCGGTAGTGGGAAATGTATCGTCGTTAGATCTAGGTTTACGGGTCGTTTGCTATTCACGGCGTTATACACACTCTCTTGGCCCGCTCAGCGACAGGTCGGGCATAGCCCGAGCGGGCAGTGGTTGCTGGAAGGGGCTCGGCCGTTGCCAAGTCGGGCACGACCACCTACCTGCCGGTCGCGCGCCGTGGATTATAAGAACCTTAGCCCCTGCTGACAAACCGAACTCAGACTGAACTCGACCATGGTGCAAGAAAATAGCCAATGGTCTGAGTCGATTTTGCGATGCAGCATGGTTATAGTGACATTAGATGGACGGCTTGATAAGCCTGTTAACGTATCGTCAACCCTCTGTCACTTCGGTACTATAGATCCTAGTTAATCATATACAATTATTATCCAAAACCGCACATCCCGTACAAGCATGTCTAGCATTACGGCTAATTGACAAAATGTCGCACGCTTCTATAGTGGGCAAGCCTTTTCGCCGGCGCGGCATGCGAAACAACGACTTTACGTCCCAAACCGAACTCGAAAGGAGGCCATCATGGCTGACAGGAAAGCGACATTGACGGTAGACGGTCTCGACAAGACGATCGAACTACCCATGTATTCCGGCACACTTGGCCCCGACGTCATCGACGTGCGCGGCCTAGGTGCTGAAGGCCTGTTTACCTACGATCCCGGCTTCATGGCCACCTCTTCCTGCCAGTCCGCAATCACCTATATCGATGGCGGCAAGGGCGTACTGCTGCACCGCGGCTACCCCATTGAACAACTGGCGAAAGAGTCGAACTTTGTAGAAGTTTGTTACACCCTGCTGTTTGGCGAGCTTCCCAATGATGAGCAGTATGCTGATTTCGAATCTCGCATTCGCAATCACACCATGGTGCATGACCAGATCAACAACTTCTTCAAAGGGTTCCGCCGCGATGCGCACCCGATGTCGATTCTGTGTGGTGTGGTAGGCGGCCTTGCCGCTTTCTACCATGATCACATGGACATTACTCAGGAAGAAGACCGCGTCATCAGCGCTATTCGCCTCATTGCTAAAATGCCGACCCTGGCAGCAATGTCGCACAAATATAACGTTGGCCAACCGTTCAACTATCCGCGCAACGACCTGAGCTATGCAGAGAACTTCCTCTACATGATGTTCAGCAACCCGTGCGAAGAGTACAAAATCAATCCGGTATACGCGAAAGCCATGGACCGCATCTTTATGCTGCATGCGGACCACGAGCAAAACGCCTCTACCTCGACCGTTCGTCTGGCAGGCTCAACTGGCGCCAACCCGTTTGCCTGTATCAGCGCGGGCATTGCGGCCTTGTGGGGTCCGGCGCATGGCGGTGCCAATGAGGCCGTGCTGAACATGCTCGACGAGATCGGTGACGACTCAGAAGAGAACATTCAGCGCTTCGTCGACAAAGCGAAAGACAAGAACGACCCATTCAAACTGATGGGCTTCGGTCATCGCGTCTACCGCAACTTCGACCCACGCGCCAAAGTGATGAAAGAGACCTGCGACGAAGTACTGGCCGAACTCGGTATGGCCGATGACCCGCAGCTCAAAATCGCCAAGCGCCTGGAGCAGATCGCCCTGGAAGATGAATACTTCATCGAGCGTAAACTGTACCCGAACGTTGACTTCTACTCAGGCATCATCCTGAAAGCCATGGGTATTCCGACCAATATGTTCACTGTGATCTTTGCAGTATCGCGCACCATTGGCTGGATCTCTCACTGGCACGAAATGCTCAGCGAAAGCTACAAAATCGGCCGCCCGCGCCAGCTGTATATCGGTCACGCAAAACGTGACTATCCTACCAAGTGATTGGCGGCTAACGCGCTAATGCACGCATAGGATGACAAAGGCCACCCACGGGTGGCCTTTTGTTTGCTTCCTACCAACAACAAAGGTGTTTTATGCGATCTATTACCACCGTTGCTTTTATTGGCCTAGGCGTAATGGGCTACCCTATGGCCGGCCACCTTGCCAAACAAGGCCTTACCACTCGCGTATACAACCGTACTGCCAGCAAGGCAGAGGCATGGGCCAAGGCGTTTGGCGGCACGGCTCATTCAACACCCGCCGAAGCGGCTGAGGGCGCTGATTTAGTGTTGGTATGCGTGGGAAATGACAACGATGTTCGCCAAGTAACCACCGGGCCAGACGGCGCTCTCAGCACCATGATGAGCGGTAGCTACCTAGTAGACCACACCACCGCGTCGGCCGATCTGGCCTTGGAGCTGGACGCAGCTTGCCGAGAGAAAGGCGTTGCATTTATTGATGCACCGGTGTCTGGCGGCCAACAGGGGGCCGAGAACGGCGCGCTAACGATTATGTGCGGCGGCGAGCAAGCGCATTTTGATGCCGTCGCCCCTTTCCTGAATCATTACGCACGTGCCGTCACGCTCATGGGCGCTGCCAGCAGTGGTCAGCTCACCAAGATGGTGAACCAAATCTGCATTGCAGGCTTGGTACAAGGCTTGGCGGAAGGCCTGCACTTTGCTGAGCAAGCCGGACTCGATCAGCACCAAGTCATCGACGTCATTTCCAAAGGCGCTGCAGGGTCTTGGCAGATGGAGAACCGTCATAAAACCATGATTGCTGATGAGTATAACCATGGTTTCGCGGTGGACTGGATGCGTAAGGATTTGGGCATTTGCCTAGAGCAAGCACGTAGGCTAAATGCCACCCTCCCCGTTACCGCCCTAGTCGACCAGTTTTATGCGGATGTACAGCGCATGGAAGGTGGCCGCTGGGACACGTCATCGCTATTAAAACGGCTGCGCAAGCCTGAATAACGCTTGACTTTTTAGCACTGCCAGCCTGGACAGGGTTTTCCACACTATCTGTGGATAACCCTGTTTACAACCACTAGAAAACGTCCCGCAATCGCCATGAACAGTGACCCAGCCTTAAATTGATCATTTTTTGATCTACCATAAACTACTGATTTTAAAGAAATTAAGCTAAATCGCTGATTTTTTGCTTCATATTTATGTGGTTGTGCACAACCTGCCCCTCGGAGACATAAAAGTGGACAAGTCAAGCACAATATTGACAAAAAACGCGTGAAATAGACGCAAGTTCTAGACGGCGGGAATGCAAAAAGAGCAAGTGAGAGAACTCATTGCTATTTGCTAATGATAATATTTTGGACGTGCGGATATAGATATGAGGTGGCGTCCCATAGGGGGTTCGAACCCCTGTTACCGCCGTGAAAGGGCGGTGTCCTAGACCACTAGACGAATGGGACGTATCTAACCTGGAAGCATCTTTGACAAGGCAACATCAGTGCTACTGATATTGGTGGAGCCTAGCGGGATCGAACCGCTGACCTCAACACTGCCAGTGTTGCGCTCTCCCAGCTGAGCTAAGGCCCCACATGTCGCGAAGACGGAGCGTATATTACTGATTCGCCTGATCTTCGTCAAGCCTATTTCCCGAAGAAAACGCCACGCGTTCATAACTAGACCGCGCGACGCTCTCTCCATTTTCATAGCAGGGGTCAATTACAGATCGCGGTACTCTTTTTCAAACCGCTTCGCCTGCTTTTTGGACACGCCACCCAATACGGCAATCGCATGGCGAAGCCGTGCACGCGTCACGTCAGAGCCAAGAATAGCCATCGCATCCATCACCGAGGTGCTTGAGGTACTGCCTGTAATGGCAATAAACACTGGTGCCAGGAAGGCCTTCATTTTTAGCTCAAAGTACTCTGCCAGACTTTTGACTTCCTCCAGCAACGCTTCTTTATGCCAAGCAGAGACGCCTTCAAAGCGCCATACCAGGAACTGCAGCAGCTTCACTAGCTCTTCGTTGTCCAGCTTCACGCTGTCAAAATCATCTTTAGTGATTGTGGGCAAGCCAGAGAAAAAGTGGCCCGCCAGCGGAACAACCTGGGAGAGCGTTTCTACCCGAGGGCGGACTTGCGGCAAAATCTGCTTCACGTAGGCATCATTGAACGCCCACTCACGCAGCGCCTGCAGCAGTGCGTCGTCGTCCAAGTCTTCACGGATATAAACACCGTTCAACCACGTCAATTTCTCTAGGTCGAACACGGGCCCGCCGAGTGAGACACGCTGAATATCAAATTCTGCCATCATCTCTGACAAGCTGAATTTTTCACGCTCATCAGGCATCGACCAACCCATACGGCCCAGGTAATTGGTCACGGCCTGGGGTAAAAAGCCCATGCGGCGATAGTAATTGATCGACGTTGGGTTTTTACGCTTGGAGAGCTTGGACTTATCCGGGTTACGCAGCAGCGGCATATGGCAAAGCTGCGGCATTTCCCAACCAAAGTACTCATACAGCAGTTGATGCTTCGGCGCGGAATTGATCCACTCTTCACCACGCAGCACGTGGGTAATGCCCATTAAATGATCGTCCACCACGTTAGCTAAGTGGTACGTAGGCATACCATCTGATTTCATCAGAATCTGAGCATCAACCTGCGCCCAATCCACTTCAATCGTACCGCGCAGCATATCGCTAACCACGCACACGCCTTCGCTGGGCACGTTCATACGAATCACATAGGGCCAGCTTTCCTGCTCACGACGTGATTGCTCTTCTGCGTCCAGGGCTAAATCAGTTGGCTTCAATGCCAAATGCAGGCCTGCCTCTTTGCGTGACTCGCGCAGCTCATCAAGCTCTTCGCTGGTGCGGTAACACTTAAAGGCATGCCCGGCGTCTAGCAACTGCTGGGCATACTTCGCATAAATATCGCCCCTCTCGCTTTGCCGATACGGCCCGTGGGGACCACCTACATCCGGGCCTTCATCCCACTCAAGCCCCAACCAACGCAATGAGTCGAGAATCATCTGCTCTGACTCAGGAGTGGAGCGTACTTGATCGGTGTCTTCAATACGCAAAATGAACTGACCGCCGTGCTGGCGAGCAAAGCAGAGATTAAACAGTGCAATATAGGCCGTGCCTACATGAGGGTCTCCAGTAGGAGAAGGCGCGATACGAGTACGTACGGTCATCAACAGTTCCCTTTAGCAGTTAAGCGTGGCGCCATTATACGCACCCTAAGAACAACCAACAGCATTGGAAAGGGAACGAGTTTGACTTAAAAGCGTCTGATCGAAAGCTCTCAGAACATAGATAGGAAGATGCGCGTTAAAGCACAATCGCTTAGTATGTTGTAGTACCTATGATTCGTGTTCATGCATGAGAATGGGTTGCACCTTTCTCTGCATGATCAGAGCGCCGTCTTAACGGGCGGAAGTACATTCAACGAGCTGATTTAGCTCATCGATAGGAAAATGAAATGGAATCGCTAGGCTCACGTATCAAGCAACTGCGGCTTAGGGCCAAGCTCAACAAAGCTGCCCTTGCTCGTAAAGTTGGCGTGTCAGATGTCACCATTTCTTACTGGGAGTCCGGGGCGATCAAACAGATCGGCCACGAGCGCTTAGTGGCGCTCGCCGATGCCCTTGATTGCTCGCTGGCGACCCTTTTGGAAGGTGACAGTGCGCCTCAACTGTTGACCCTGACCCATACTGGTCCCCTCCCCTGGGAACAGGTTCAGGCAACGACCATTACCGTACCGCATCATCTGCCGTTGAAGATTGACTGGAAAGCACCTTGCGTGATGGCCACCCCTGGCAAAGAAACGGATTTTTCACCAGTAGCCTCTGGTGATTTGCTGTTGCTTGGCCCAACGCATGTGTTTCATAAAGCAGGCCACTATCTCATCCAGCGTGATGGCCGATTTGTCATTGAGCACTTCTCCAAAGCGCCCACTGACACCTCGATTCATGCGGTGTTGTTAGCACACTGGTGTCCTGCCTAAAGCATCTACCTCCCCATCCCTACTTGTCCTCAATAACGTCCACCTGGTCGCGGGTCCGTCTTGGTTCACTGCCTACCAAGAAACGGCGCGAGTAGGTGGCTACCTGCCCTAACCCATGGCGGGACTGGCTGATGAGCTCTCCCGCCAAGTATTCACCCTGGGTACCAATGCGCGCCTGCACGCTTTCTGGCTGAACGGCAGCCTCACCTAACTGCACGGTGACAAGATAATTGCCATCCGGTAAGCCACTGCCAGAGCCTAGTGGGCCAGCTTCAAATTTACCATTCACCACACGTGTACGCTCTTGCCAGCGTACGCGGCTAATTTCTCGCTCTACCACTACTTGTAGCTGGGCATCATTTGGCAGATTGGTTTCGCCTTCCACCATCAAACGCCGGTCTGGACGTAAAAAAGCAGCGGTTGAAATCATTACATTGAGCGGCTCAACCTGTTGTGCAGGCGGCTCAGGTTCAGAAGCACGCTCTTCGGCCACTGAGTGTGGCTGGTGTTGTGCGACCTCTTCCTCAGGCCCGCTACAGCCGTACAACAGCAGGGTACCCATTAACGCCACGCCAACATAACCTAGCGTTTTCCCCATAATGACTCCTCATCTTCTGTAATAGGCGTAATGCTGCCTCTCTCGGGCTCTCACCATACCGCTTTTGACCACAAAATACGCAAAGTGATGCAGGGGTTTATAAGAGCTGATGAGGGCTGCGCGATAATTGAGACAGACCCCTCACCCCTTCTTAGAGACGCCATGCCTCTCCAATGGGGTCCACAGTGTTAGGACCTCAACAGTCGTACAGAGATAGCTTAGCTTTGTACTGTTCATAGCTTCTTGCGTACAATCGCACGTCAACGATGCCCCTTCGAATACATAGCCATGGTGCACCACCGCTTTTCGCTACACGGCAAGAAACTTGCTATTAGTACATTAGTGGTACATAGAGCATGACTTATAGATAGCATCTTATGATGCAAGTGATTGATATGAAGAAACAAAGCCCAGCAGACATGGCACGCCGATTCTCCGTCGCCCCGATGATGGATTGGACGACCCGAGATTACCGTGCCTTCGCACGCACGTTAACCAAGCGGGCGCTGCTATATACCGAGATGGTGACCACCGGTGCGGTACTGCACGGCTCCCCTCGCGAGCGCTTTTTGGGCTATAGCGAGGTGGAGCATCCGATTGCTTTGCAGTTGGGGGGCAGCGATGCGGGTGAGCTGGCGGAGTGCGCAGCGATTGCGCAGGCGTGGGGCTATGATGAGGTCAACTTAAACGTTGGCTGCCCCAGCGACCGGGTGCAGAACAATATGATTGGCGCGTGCCTGATGGGCCATCCCGAAAAAGTGGCGGCGGCGGTGAAGGCCATGCAGGCGGCGGTGTCGATTCCGGTCACGGTGAAGTGCCGTATTGGTATTGATGACCAGGATGAAGACGCGGATTTAGCGCGGTTTATTGATATTGTGGCCTCAGCAGGCTGTGAAGTATTTACCGTGCACGCCCGCAAGGCGTGGCTTCAGGGGCTATCGCCGAAAGAGAATCGCGATATTCCGCCGCTGAATTACCCAAGAGTGCACCGGCTAAAGCAGAGCCATCCTGAGCTGCATATTGGTATCAACGGCGGGATTAAAACCCTGGCGGAGTGCCAAGCGCAACTTGTGCAGGTGGATAGCGTGATGGTGGGTCGTGAGGCGTACCAAAATCCGTGGTTATTGGCAGGCGTGGATGAGCAGCTCTTTGGCGAGCCGGGCCCGGTGCGTACACGCTTGGAAGCGGCCACGGCGTTTCGCCCATACATTCAGCAGCGGTTGGATGAAGGTGCCAAGCTGAACCATATCACTCGCCACTTGCTGGGGCTTTTTCAGGGCTGCCCTGGCGGGCGTCGGTTCCGTCGTCATCTCTCGGAGCACGCACATAAAGAGGGTGCAGGCTTACGCTTGTTTGATGATGCGCTCGGCTTGGTTCGTGAGCCTGAGTTCGAAGCGGAGCCTCTCGACGAGTAAACAAACCGCCAGCCCGTGACCTAACGACCAACAGGCTGGCGGTTTAACGAACGCCCAGCGATTTTATCGTTGGGCGTTTTCTTTTGGGAGGCTACTGCGCGCGAACGCCTTGCTCAATACGCTCGCCTACTTCTTGATCGATGTTGCGCCAATACTCAAACGCGCGCTCCAGCACCGGCTCGGTGACGCCACCGGAAAGGTGCCCCACCACGTTGGAAACCAACCGGTCACGCTGGGCATCGTCCATCACCTCACGCACCAGGGTGTGCGCTTGGCTCCAGTCGTCGTCATCTTTGCGCAGCGTGTACGCGGTGCGTACGAATTGCCCATCCGTCGACCACACCGCATCTTCCGGGTAACGCTGCCCATCTGCCTTGGGGCCGCCTTTGCTATTGGGCGTGTACACCGGGTCGGTAGAGTGACGAATGCGCATCGCGCCGCCCTGGGTATAGCTATGCACGGGGCTCTTGGGCGTATTAACCGGAATATGCTTGTAGTTCACCCCTAACCGCGCACGGTGGGCATCGGCGTAGGAAATAGAACGAGCCAAGAGCATTTTATCCGGCGACAGCCCGGTGCCGGGCACCATGTTGTTGGGTTCGAACGCGGCCTGCTCGATTTCGCTATGGAAATCGGTAGGGTTACGGTCGAGCGTCAGTTTACCCACTTCGATCAAGGGGTAATCTTTGTGTGACCACACCTTGGTCAGATCGAAGGGATTAACGCGGTAGGTCTTGGCATCCTCAAACGGCATGATCTGCATGTGCAGCGTCCAGGTGGGGTAATCCCCGCGCTTGATCGCCTCAAACAGGTCGCGGCGGTGGTAATCCGCATCGCTGCCAGCCATCTGGTCAGCCTGTTCCTGGGTCATGCATTTGATACCTTGATCGGTTTTAAAGTGATACTTCACCCAAAACCGCTCGCCTTCTGCGTTTACCCACATATAGGTATGGCTGGAGTAGCCGTTCATGTGCCGCCAGGTGGCGGGAACGCCGCGGTCGCCCATGAGCCAAGCCACTTGGTGAGCAGATTCAGGCACCAGCGTCCAAAAATCCCACTGCATGTCGTGGTCGCGCAAGCCATTATCGGCGCGACGCTTTTGGGAATGGATAAAGTGCTGGAACTTCATTGGGTCGCGAACAAAGAACACGGGGGTGTTGTTACCCACCATGTCGAAGTTACCTTCTTCGGTGTAGAACTTGATCGAGAAGCCGCGCGGATCGCGCCATGTATCCGGGCTACCGCTCTCCCCTGCTACAGTGGAAAAGCGAATGAGGACATCGGTCTTCGCGCCTGGCTGCAGAAATTTTGCTTTGGTGTATTGGCTAACGTCTTGAGTGATTTCGAAGTGACCAAAAGCGCCACTGCCTTTCGCATGGGGCTGCCGATCGGGAATCATTTCCCGGTTAAACGCCGCCATTTGCTCCATCAGGTAGTGATCGTGCATCACGATCGGACCATCCGCGCCTACCGACAGCGAATGCTCATCGCTCGCTACCGGAATACCTGCTTCATTGGTGGTGGGATGCTGGCTACCACTGCTCATTGCTCTTCCTCCTTGTCACACTCGACATGGCACGGTCTGTACCACTGAAAATCACCGCTACTGCTTTTTAACGTAAGCTAAGACGGCCCCATACAGGTATAGTCAACAAGCCAGCGTCGCGCCATCCATGGCGCTGGTTATAGGGATATTGCTTTAATAGTTGATAGCTATAGAAGTAACGTCAATACAGCGCGTCTGGTGGAGGCGTCAGGCTGGACTGGAAGCTTTCGATGGCTGTCTCGGCTTCTTCGATCTCGTCGAAACGGGCAATGTGGTAAAGCGCCTCTCCTTCGTTGGCAAGCGGTAAGCGGCTCATGCCGATGACAATGCCGTCCGCCATGGCGCGCACTTCGTCTTCATCGTTGCCGAATGGATCTGCCACTTTGCCAAGCACCTCGCCTTTGGCCACTCGCGCCCCCAAGCGCACCTTGGGGCGCAAGATACCGTCGATGGGTGCGCGCGCCCAGCTTGAGCCATTGGCCAGTTCGGCCGGAGCCGGGGCACGGCGACGCTGCTCGCCTGTGAGCATGCCCAAGCGGCGCATGACGCGCAGCACGCCTTGCACCCCTGGGACAATGGCCCATTCATCGAAGCGCAGCGCTTCACCCGCCTCATAGGTGAGCACCGGAATACCGCGGCTTTGGGCGTAATGACGCAGGCTGCCCTCACGTAGTTCCGCATTCAAAATAACCGGCGCACCAAAGGCGTCTGCCATGCGCTCGGTTTCGCTGCCCGTACTTAGCTGTGCACGGATTTGCGGCAAGTTCGTGCGGTGAAGGGCGCCGGTATGCAGGTCAATGATATGGGTGGCGTGATCAACGATCTCATCGCGAAACAGCGCCGCGATTCGGCCGCCCAGCGAACCTTTTTCGCTACCAGGAAAACAGCGGTTCAAGTCGCGACGGTCAGGCAGGTAACGCGTCTGTTGGAGAAAGCCGAAAACATTGACCACCGGCACCGCAATCAGCGTACCACGTAGGCTATTGATCGTCTTCGAGCGCAGCAAACGGCGGACGATCTCCACACCATTGATCTCATCGCCATGAATCCCTCCACACACTAACATTACCGGCCCCTCTTTGCGGCCATGAACCACTTCGACCGGAATATGCAGCGGCGTATGGGTATACAGGCGCGCCACCGGCACGTCGATCTGTAAACGTTGCCCAGGCATCACGGTATGCCCAGCGAGGGAGAAAGGAGCTCGCGCCATGGCCATTCCTTATACATGCAGGGAGACATAGCCTGATACGCCATTTCTAAGTGGCGCCAGGGCTTTGAAAGGTTTTAAAACAGCGTTTCAAAATGAAATCATATCCGTTTCCAACCATTAAGTAACGTGCTTGATAACCTAGATTATCAACTTAGACCCATTATCCATACAGTTTTGAATGTAAAAAGGCACCACATCAGATAAAATAACGCCATTGTGTATCGAGAGTGAGGTAATGGTTTCATGGCAAGAAAAACCAAAGCGGAGGCTGCGGCAACTCGCGAAGCGCTGTTGGATGCTGCTGAAGAGGTGTTTTTCGCAAAAGGCGTTGCGCGCACGTCATTGGAGCAAATTGCTCGCCATGCTGGCCTTACCCGAGGTGCCGTTTATTGGCACTTCAAAAACAAGGGTGACCTTTTCATGGCGCTGGTACAGCGGGTGCGCATGCCATTTCAGTCGTTGATGGAAGAGGTCAGTAACGCCGACCCCACGGTGTCACCACTCGATGCCATCCGTCTTGCCTGCCATGCGGGCCTGAACCGTTTGGAGCAGCCCTCTCACCAGCGCATCCTATCGATTCTGCTGCATCGCTGTGAGTTCTTTAGCGATATCAATCCCATCGAAATGCAGGATGAAATTGCCGAAGAATGCTTCGACGAGATGCTTCTGGTGTTTCAGCTCGCCCAACAGCAGCAGCTATTACGCGATGATATAACACCGGAGATTGCCACGAGGCTCATGCAGTCTACTCTTGGCGGCCTGTTTCACGACTGGCTACGTAATCCCGATGCGTTTTCCCTACGCGAGCGCGGCGGAGTGTTGATTGACGCTTTAATGGCCATGCTCCACCGCTGAGATGACTTTCCTTCTCTATTGCACTGCAACAAATCGCCTATACTGGAGCTATCTCATGAAAGGAGCCCAGTATGGATGCTTTGGAATTTATCCGCGTACGCGAGTTGGACGTGGCCGTACGCATTTGGAACCCAAAAGCAACGCGCACTCTGATCGCTTGGCACGGGCTTGCCCGCCACGGCGGTGATTTCGCCGCGCTGGCGAGAGAGCTGGGCAGCGAGTGGCGCATCATCGCCCCAGACACTCCGGGTCGCGGACTCTCCAGCTGGTCGCTGTTTCCCGCCCATGACTATCTCTACAGTCACTACATCACCATTGCCGTTGCGTTGCTGGATCATTACGAGCTCGACCAGGTGGACTGGCTGGGGACGTCCATGGGCGGCCTGCTGGGCATGTTGATCGCAGCAGACACACAGCACCGCTCGCGCATTTCACGGCTGATACTCAACGACGTGGGGCCCGAGCTGAATAAAGAGGGTCTGATCGCCCTGTCGAGCTACTTTGGCGTGATACATCGGTTCAACAACTTTGCCGACTTAAAAGCAGAACTTACCCAGCATTACGCCAGTTTTGGTATCACCTGCGAGGAGGAGTGGCGAGAGCTGGCCTTGAACAGCGCTCGCCGCCTACCCGACGGTAATTGGACCTACCACTTCGACCCGCGTATCGGCGAACAGTTTATCCACGACACACCCAGAGACACCTGGGCCGACTGGGCCAACATTCGCTGCCCGCTGATGGTGATTCGCGGAGAGACATCGACCCTATTGGATGCCGAGACGCTACCCAAGATGGCCGAGGTCCAGCCTACCTTGACGACCTTGACCGTCACAGGATGCGGCCACGCTCCGATGCTCAACACGCCCGAACAGGTCACGCCCATACGCCACTTCCTCGACGCGCCTGCACGCACACATCGCGAACGGGCCGCCACCGCTGCGCCCACCCTATTGACCTGGCTGACGAGACAGTGGCAGCGCTGGTTTCATCGCTGAAGGCAGCCGTTAGGTGGAGTATCCGTTAGGATGCTGCTTGTGCTGCAAACGAAGCTTATTGATACGCACCCGTGTATCCAGATAGTGCTGCTCTAGCACGCTGCGGTATGCCCCTTCCTTAGCTAGATACTTCACCAACACACGGCGCTCACCCGGCTGCGGGCAGTCCCCGGCTTTACAGTGCAATGTGACCGTACTGCTGGGCTCATTGAGCAGCGTAGCGCTGGCAGATTCGTCGTTTTGGCGCTCTGCCACCACGACGGTAGCGCCCAGCAGACAGCGACGTTTGAAGGGTTGATAACGGTGCAGCGCACGCTGCAGCGCATGGCATAAAGCGGCAGCGATGGGGGAAGCTACCGCGAGCGCAGCCCACACGACCAACACCCCGACCGGCACCCTGAGCAATCCAAGCGGCATCCATCGCAGAGCGAGCAGCTCGACGGCTAGTGATAACGCACCGGCAATGAGCATCAAGAAGCTGAGCGCCAGCGTCGCGGGAACCCCGGCAAACCCAAGCGATACCAAGGTGCTGGCCATATGATCATCGCGCAAGCTGTCACGCTCGAAAAGCTCTAGAGGGGCTAGCCGAATGAGCACCAGCAGCCAATAGAGCGCGATCAGCGCCAACAGGAAGGTAAATACGATGGTAGGAAACTGCAGAGCAGCCGATATGAGAGTTTGCATGGCGTGTTCTCCTCCAGGCATATTGCCCAGTGTTGTTTTCGCCTGACCTAAGCTTTATTTATTAGCGTTTATTAGCACAAGCTGAAAACGGTGGTCTCTACTAGCGTAGCGCATCTTATCGGCTTATGAAGTCCTTCATTTGACTCGTGTCAGGCCCCCATACAAAAAACGGGCGCCCTGTTAAAGGGCGCCCGTCGTAGGCCTAGCAAGAACGCTTAAGCGTTATCGTGGCCAAGCTCCGCTTGCTCTTGGCGATCCTGGTTCGGATGGCGCTTGCGGTAGAGCCAATCCGAGACCGACGCGATCATGGCGTAGAAGCTGGGAATAAACAGGCTGCCCAGAATCGCCACTGACGCCATACCCATCGCCACTGTGGTACCGATATGGTGGCTACTCACGTCACTTGCGCCGGTCGCCAGCGCCAACGGCAAAGTGCCGAAGATAAACGCCAGCGAGGTCATGACGATTGGCCGGAAGCGCAGCTCTGCGGCGGTAATCGCCGCTTCGCGAATCGACTTACCCTGCTCTTTACGCTGCAGCTCGGCAAACTCGACGATCAAGATAGCGTTCTTCGCCGCCAGGCCAACCACCACCAGCATGCCGATCTGCACGTAGACACTGGTATCCAATCCGCGTAGCACGATACCCGCGATGCCGCCAAGGAAGGCGAAAGGTGTAGCGGTGAGAACCGCCAACGGCAACGACCAGCTTTCGTACTGTGCCGCCAGAATCAAGAACACCATCAAGATACCGAACACGATGGCCAGCGTGGCGGTATTACCCAGGTTGGACTCCTGATACGCCGTTCCGGTCCAGCCCATGCCCCAGTTATCGCCCAGCGTCTCCTGCACCACTTCTTCCATGGCCTCGATGGCTTGGGCCGAGCTGTAGCCGGGTGCAGGGTTACCCTGGAATTGCGCCCCCGCGTAGACCCCAAAACGCGACACCACCGCAGGTCCCGTTTGACGCTCTAGCGTGACGAACTCAGAGAGTGGAATACGCTCGCCATTACCGCCGCGCACGTAGACGTTGTTGACGTCTTCCGGTGTTTTACGGAACTCGTCCTCGTTCTGTAAGTACACCTGGAAGTTGCGGTTTTGGTAGCTAAAGTAGTTCACAAACCCATTACCAAAGGTGTTCGCCAGCGCCGAATTGATGTTCTCCAGCGCAACGCCGTAGCTGAGTGCTTTTTGCTGGTCGATCTCCGCCCGGTACGAAGGCACGTTCACGTTGAACGTGGTGAACACACGGTTCAGCACCGGGTGCTGGTTCGCCGCCTGCATGATTTGCAGCGAAGCTTCATACAGCTCCCGCGTGGACGCTCCGTCGAACGACTGCAAATAGCCGGTGAAGCCACCGGTTGTGGAAAGCCCCATGATCGGCGGCACGTTGAAGGCCATGGCCGAACCGCCATCGATACTGGCACCCAGCTGCATGATACGGCCCACCAGCTCGTTGGCGGTCAGGTCGCGCTCCGACCAGGGCTGCATGTTGACGAACATGATCCCGCGTGCGGTGTTCACCGCGCTGGACAGAATGTCATACCCTGCCACCGCCGAGGAGTACTGCACGCCAGGGATATCTTCAATGGCAGCACTTAGCTCGGCCATGTAGTTCTGGGTACGATCCAGCGAAGCGGCGTCCGGCAGCGACACGCTGACCAGCACGATCCCCTGGTCGGTCTCGGGCACCAGTGTCGAGGGCGTATTGGCATACAGCCAATAAGAGCCCGCCCCTACTGCCACAGTCAGCGCCAGCGCCAGCACCCAGAAGCGCACCAGCTTCTTCACGAACCACATGTAGAGCGCCGTGAAGCCTGCGAAGAAACGATCGAACAGGCGCAGCGGCGTGGTAATCGCACGCTTGAAAGCGGACTGACGGGTCTTGTGCAGGTTGTGCTTGATGAAGATCGCGGACAGCGCCGGGGTGAAGGTCAGTGCCATCAGCGCCGACAACGCCACCGAGATCGCCACGGTAATCGCGAACTGCTGGTAGATCTGGCCCGTGAAGCCGCCCATGAAGGCCACCGGCACGAACACCGCCGCCATGATCAGCGACGTGGCGATGACCGGCCCACCGACCTCTTTCATGGCGCGAATGGTGGCATCGCGAACGCTGATATCGTCCTCTTCGCTGAGCACCCGCTCGACGTTCTCCACCACCAGAATCGCGTCATCCACCACGATACCGATCGACAGCACCAGCGCGAACAGCGTCAACAGGTTGATCGAGAAATCGAACAGATAGAAGCCCGCAAAGGTACCAATCACCGACACCGGCACCACCGACATCGCGATGACGGTAAAGCGCCAGTTCTGCAGGAAGATAAACAGAATCACGATAACGATCAGGAACGCTTCGATGAACGTCTTGAGCACCGTCTCGACGGACGCATCGATGAACAGCGTCGTATCGTAAGGCGTCACGTACTCGAGCCCCGGCGGGAAGCGTTCAGCCAGATCTTCCATGGTCGCCCGAACCGAGTTGGCCGTCTCCAGCGCGTTGGCGCCCGGCTGCTGGTTGATGATGATGGGCGTCATGGTCGCGCCGTTCAACCGCGCATCCACGCCGTAGAAAGAGGCGCCCAGCTCGATCCGCGCCACGTCTTCCAGGCGCAGTGAAGAGCCATCGGCATTGGTGCGCAGGAAGATGTTACGGAAATCATCCGGGCTGGAAAGACGCCCGCCAGCGGTAATGGTGTAGGTATAGGCACGCGGCTCGCTCTGGGGCGTCGCGGCAAGATTACCGGCCGGAATTTCGGTGTTCTGAGCGCGAATGGCACTGGCCACTTCGCTCGGGGTCAGGTCGTACTGGGCCAGTTTGTCGGGATCCATCCAGATCCGCATGGCAAACTCGCCGCCCCCCAGCACCTCGGCGTTGCCCACCCCAGGCACCTGGCGCAGCTCATCGAGAATGTTGAGCGTGGCATAGTTCTGCATGTAGACGTTGTTGTAGTCACCGCTGGGCGAGGTCAGCGCCACCAGCATCAGAATGGAGTCGGAACGCAGCTCCACGGTGACACCCTGAGACTGAACGGCCTCTGGCAACTGGGACAGTGCCCCCTGCACGCGGTTGTTAACGTTGATGGTGTTGATATCACCATCGGTACCGATGTTGAATGCCACGCTCAGGCTCATCAGGCCGTTGTCGGCGCTGTTGGAGGTCATGTACAGCATGTCCTC
>Ga0208180_1001072_pt1 | contig 18384 bp, 21 predicted proteins | sample MalvireepMed_s16_FD_184241 | JGI IMG/M metagenome (GOLD analysis project Ga0208180, IMG submission 184241) | Marine viral communities from the Global Malaspina Expedition - Malaspina viral metaG DeepMed_s16 (SPAdes) (version 2) | ecosystem: Environmental > Aquatic > Marine > Oceanic | place...
CTTTTAATCAATTGTCCGGATCGCAAAGGTATCGTAACCACCATCACGCAGTTTATTCTTGAACGTCAAGGAAATATCGTTTATCTCGACCAGCACGTTGATCGCCAAGAAGGCATTTTCTTTATGCGTGTTGAAAGTGAATTTGATCAGGACGAATTTAGCATTGCCGATTTTGAAATGCAGTTTATTGCACAATTTGTAGATGATTATCAGTTGACCTATCAACTTTTTGATGCGTATTACAAACCACGCTTAGCGCTTTTTGTGTCTAAATACGATCATTGTTTGTACGATCTACTCGGGCGCTATGCCTCGGGCGAATTACCCGTGGAAATTCCGCTGATCATCAGTAACCATCCTGATCTGGAAATCGTAGCCAAGCGTTTTGAAATTCCGTTTAAACATATTCCGGTTACTAAAGCAACAAAGGCAGAAGCCGAAGCTGAACAAATCACGGCGATTAAAGAGCACCAAATAGATTTGATCGTACTTGCGCGGTATATGCAAATCATTTCTGATGAATTTGTCGCACAGTTTAAAAACAAGATCATCAATATTCATCATTCGTTTTTACCGGCGTTTATTGGCGCTAAACCTTATCATGCTGCTTTTGAACGCGGGGTAAAGATCATAGGTGCGACGAGCCATTACGTGACGGCAGATCTTGATGAAGGGCCTATTATCGAGCAAGAGATCGTACGTGTGTCTCACGTACATTCTGTTCAGGATTTCATCCTGAAAGGAAGAGACCTAGAAAAGATTGTTTTAGCTCGAGCCATCAAAGCACATGTGGAACATAAAGTACTAGTATTTGGTAATAAAACAGTGATTTTCTCCTAAAGCACATTTTTTAAATCTTCAAGAATAGCCTAACTTAACACTATGAAAAAACTAGTTGCTCTACTTTCGATATTAATATTAAGCAGTTGTGCCGAATTACAATCTGTGGTTGATAATTTACCCAATCAAACGGGTATTGACAATGCCACCATCGCCAGTGGTTTGCGTCAGGCTTTAGATTTTGGTATTGAAAAACAAGTGACCAAGCTCACCCAAAAAGACGGTTTCTACGGAAATAGTTTAGTAAAGATCTTACTTCCGGAAGAATTACAGAAAGTGGATCAAACGTTACGAAATGTTGGGCTTAGCAGTCTTGCCGATGAAGGTTTAAAAGTACTTAATCGTGCTGCTGAAGATGCCGTGAGTGAAGCAACACCTATTTTTGTTGATGCAGTAAAGGGCATCACTTTTGCCGATGCAAAAACTATACTGCTGGGAGCTGATGATTCGGCGACCACGTATTTACAAAACAAAACCAGCACGCAATTGTATGATAAGTTTAATCCTGTGATCAAATCATCTTTTAGCAAAGTAGGTGCAGATCAAATCTGGAGTAATCTCATCACTAAATATAATGCATTACCCTTAACGAATGACGTAAATCCTGACCTTACCGATTATGTCACACAAGAAGCTTTAAAAGGGGTTTATACAATGATCGCTGTAGAAGAAAAAGAAATAAGAACTGATTTTTCTGCGCGCACCACTACGCTGCTTAAAAAAGTTTTCGCACTACAAGATTAGAAGCTTATGGCAAATCCGCTAAAAATAGTTGTCGCCGGACCTATTCCCAGAGATACGATTTCGACTTACGAAAACGATATAATTATGCGCTATGGTTGTGTTACACATCCCGTAATTGCATTGGCCAAACTGTTAGATGCTGAAGGTGTCGTTGTTCCTGTAAGTAATATGCATAAAAAAGACGAAGCAGGAATCACCGCGGAATTTGCTCCTTTTAAAAATATTGATCTTAGCGGAATCAACACCAAAGAAGACAGCGGCACCGTGATTCTTCTTGATTTTAAAGACCAAAATAATCGGGAAGAAAAACAGCTGGCCTGTATGAATCCCTTACGGCCGAAGCATATTAAAAAACATCTGGATGCAGCTGTTTTTGTATTTGTACCCATCACCGATTTTGAAATCAGCCTCAGCACCTTAAAACATATAAAAAAACACAGCGATGCAACGATCGTATTTGATGCGCATGGAGCAACCACCGCAATGGATGTCAAAGGGCATCGGCATCGGAAATTTTGGGTAGATCGTGACGAGTGGCTGCCCTATATTGATGTTCTAAAAATGAACTTAGAAGAATCGCAGTGTATGTCTTTTGCCAATGAGTATGAGCACGAGATCCCTTCAATCTATGACGAGAACGCAACAGAACATCTCGACGATCTTGCTATGCACGTTTTGAAAAAAGGCGTGTCGTATTTCTATGTCACCATGGACTCCAGGGGATGCATTCTGTATTCTATGGAAAATGACCAACTCAAAAAAGACTGGATCGCTTCGGTTAAAGTCGACAAAGTTGTGGATACTACAGGATGCGGAGACAGTTTTGCCGGCGGATTAGCTTATGGATTTGCTAAATATAACGATCCCATAAAAGCAGGTCAGTTTGCTAACATTTTAGGAGCTCGACGCACACAAGGAAAAGATTGGGATGTATTTAAAACTGCTGAAGAAACCGAAGAAATACGCAGGAACAGCTACTCTTAACTTAGCTACTTCATCTGAAATACCAAATCCTGAAAATAATCAAAGGCTTTTAGAAGCCTACTACCGTACCAACTGAAATACTCCCCATCTACACATAGAATTTGTGCTTCAGTCTGAGTTTCGAATTCAGCAATATGTTTTTCAGAGAACGGAAACGGCTCTGAAGAAAGCAATACATAATCTGCTTTTTTCAGCAGCTCTGAATCCACTTCAGGATATCTCGAATGTTCTTCTGCTATAGTATTTCTGAAACCGCAGGCTTCTAAAAGCACATTGATAAAGGTCACTCTTCCGGCAGCCATTAGCGGGTCTTTCCAAATAATATAAAGTACGCTGCGCACAGGCTCAGAAACCATTTTTGCTCTGAATTGCTCAAGTCGGTTTTTTACCGCTGTTACCAATGCTTCAGCTTGAGGTTTACAACGTAAAAGTGTTCCTAAGTCATCTACAAAACTGTAGAATGAATCAAAATCATTTATATCTGAAACATACACTGGAGCGATTTGTTCACAAGCCACAACAATTTCCTGAGTATTTTCTTCCTTATTACACAGGATAAAGTCAGGTTTTAGGGCTGCTATGCGATCGGCGTGAATGGACTTGGTTCCACCAACGATAGTTTTTTCCGTCCTAAGATTTTCTGGGTGTACACAAAATTTGGTCACTCCAACTAATCGATCACTCAACCCTAAATCTACCAATAATTCGGTGAGACTGGGGACGAGACAAACGATACGTTTGGGAGTGTTTTTGAGGTTTATTTCACGGCCTAATTGATCTAGCATAGATCAAAAATACAGGTTTAACCGAGTTTTGCGAGATGCGAAGCCATTTGCTTTTGAAGACGTTCTGCTTCGGCAGCTGCGGCTTTTGCAAAATCTTCAGAAGAAGATGCATAAATAATTCCGCGAGAAGAATTGATGAGCAATCCGGCCTGATCATTCATTCCATATTTAAAAACCTCATCCATACTTCCGCCTTGCGCACCTACGCCTGGAACGAGCAAAAATGCATCCGGAATAATCTGACGAATATCCGCCAAGAATTCAGCCTTTGTTGCGCCTACTACATACATCAAGCGCTCGCTGTGCTCCCAAGTGGTTGACGTCGCCAAAACTTTTTTATAGAGCTCGGTTCCATCAATTTGCTGCGTTTGAAAATCGAAAGCTCCGGGATTAGATGTAAGCGCCAGCAATATGGTGAATTTCTCTTCAAAAGCCAGAAAAGGCTCTATAGAATCTTTTCCCATGTAAGGTGCTGTGGTCACCGAATCAAAACCAAGATCTTCAAAAAAAGCTTTAGCATATCTACTTGAGGTGTTCCCGATATCACCACGTTTTGCATCGGCGATCGTGAAAACATCAGGATGCTTCTCGTTTAAATAGTTTATCGTTTTTTCTAAAGACTCCCAGCCTTTTAATCCGTAAGCTTCGTAAAAGGCGGTATTGGGTTTATATGCCACCGCAATCTGATGCGTCGCATCAATGATCGCTTTATTGAATGCAAAAATGGGGTCATCTTCCTCGAGCAAGTGCTTAGGAATTTTATCTAGATCAGTGTCCAGTCCCACGCATAGAACAGATTGCTTTTTCTTTATTTGCTCAACAAGCGTATTGATGTTCAAAACGATAGATTTTAGTACGTTGAAAATTAAATTTGATCGCCGCCTTCCGCTAATTTTTCGGTATTGCTTACCAGCTGTAATTCGTCTATAATTTTCTGAATATCTCCATCAATAATATTGGCCAAATCATAAAGCGTCAAGTTGATACGGTGATCAGTAACACGACCCTGTGGATAGTTATAGGTACGTATTTTTGCACTTCGATCTCCACTGGTTACCATCGATCCACGTTTTGCTGCATCTTCTTCCTGCTTCTTAGCAAGCTCTAAGTCATAAAGACGGGAGCGTAATACTTTAAACGCTTTCTCCTTGTTCTTATGTTGAGATTTTTGATCTTGACATTGCGCAACCAAGCCCGTTGGCTCGTGTGTTAAACGCACCGCAGAATACGTCGTGTTTACCGACTGCCCACCGGGACCTGACGAACAAAAATAATCTATACGCACGTCTTTAGGATCAATTTCTACATCAAACTCTTCAGCTTCAGGAAATACCATAACAGTAGCGGCACTGGTGTGTACACGACCTTGTGTTTCGGTTTGTGGCACGCGCTGTACGCGGTGTACTCCGGCTTCAAAGCGTAAGGTTCCGTAAACATCTTCACCGGTTACCTCAACCTGAATTTCTTTATATCCACCACTGGTTCCTTCACTGTAATCAATCGTACTGGTTCTCCAACCTTTGCTTTCGCAGTATTTCATATACATACGATACAGGTCTCCGGCAAAGATACTTGCTTCGTCCCCACCCGTTCCTGCTCTGATTTCCATCACAGCATTCTTTGCGTCTTCAGGATCTTTAGGCACCAGCATAAAACGAATTTTTTCTTCCAAAGCAGGCATGGCCTCCTTCGCCTCTTCTAGCTGAAGTTTTGCCATCTCGGTCATTTCAGGATCGCTACCATCGGCAATGATCTCTTCAGCTTCCTCAATACGCTGGGTATGCTTAATATAGTTCTCGCGCTCATCCATAAGTGCGCGTAAATCTTTGTATTCTTTATTTAATTCAACATAGCGCTTTTGATCGCTGATTATATCAGGCTGAATAATAAGATCGCTTACTTCGTCAAAGCGTTGTTTTATAAAGTTTAATCGTTCTAGCATAAGCATTTTTAATTGCTTGCGAATTTACATAAAAAAAAAGCGTTTTGCTGTTATTTTAATGGTGCGAAAAGCAATGTTTGGGAAGAAAGAATACTTCCGCAGCAATCTTAAGTTTATTCCGAATAGTCGGTGCTGTATTTACGCTCCCGATCTAAAAGTCCCGTATTTAAACCGTAGTTGATAAGTAAAAACAAAGACGTCACATAGGCTATTCGTTCTAAGTAGTACATTTCATAAATCGAAACGTAATATGCAAAACATGAAGCAACATCTGTGATCAACCAGCTGTACGCGAGAAAACAAAATATTATAGACCTGCGACTTCCTACACGGTAATAATAGTAAAGGGATGACAATAAAAGCGCAATAATAGCACTTCCAAAAATATAAAATGCATAGGTTATTCCCGGTTCTCTAAATTCTGGAGAGGCGATTTCCTCAAGCTGTACAAGCATAAAAGCAAAAGCGAATGTAAGCAGAGCTCCTACTAAAAGGGAAGGTGTTTGAAATTTGTATTTAATAAGCTTACGCCATTGCTTTATTAACAACAGAATATAGCTCAAAATACTGAACGCGAAAAAGTAATAATCGTAATCGTCTTGCTCATAATGGATATAAAAATAATCTCGAGCAACTAAAGCAATTAAAATAGCCACGACATACTTGTTACGCCCTGAAATAAAAAAGGTGTAGTAACTCAAAAAAAGACAGGTAGAAATAAGCCGCACGCCGCGCATAGGGATAGGAGAAAGAAAACTTATAGCCAAAATATTGAGTACCGCAATCACAACAGCGCAAAACACCAAACTGCTAAGTTTGAGCATCTTTTTCTCTGTTTTAAAATTATTTTGAATACGGCTCATAAAACCCGCTAAAAATTTTCTTCTGATACAAAAACCGGACTATAACGAGTCAAAGCCCCTGCAATACAGCACTTAAACTTAATTATTTTATTGAAATGAATGCAAATAATCTTACCAAAAAAGCCTTGTCAAATAAACAAGGCTTTAGAAGTAAAACAACTTTAAATTTAGAAGTCAGTCTGAAAAACATCTGCAGCATTAAATGCTCCGGTTTGCATAATTGTACTTGAATGACTTAGACCTAGCTGCGTCACAGCTGCACCATTAGAATCTCCTAGCTGCCTTGTTAAAGCATAGTTATCATCTCCCCATTGTGCTACTGTTGCGAAGTTAAGATCCCCAGAGGTTTGAACCGTATTAACATAATTGTCATCTCCTATTTGCTCTTGAAAAGAGGTTTGTGTAGAGAAATACTGCTGTGTATTTGCAAAATTGTTATCGCCTTCCTGATATTGACGTGAGTAGTTGTTGTCGTTACCTTGGTAAGCCACAACCTCATTATTATCACCTATAGAAGCTTGAAGCGCAAATTGATATTGTCCTCTTTGCGTTATAGTAGCGTCATTTGCATCACCATACTGCTCCTGCTGCGCAAAACCGATTTGAGAGGAAGCCCAGCCCGTATAGTCAACACCTTGCGTGATCGTTGCTGAATTTGTATTACCATTTTGAATTTGGTAAGCTGCATTATCATTCCCCCATTGGGTTAGTGTTACACTGTTTTGAGCCCCAGATTGATCAGAATAGCCATAATTAAAATCACCTACCTGCTCTACGGTAGCATCATTTTCTGTACCGTACTGATAAACATAATCCCCATTGACTGCTCCTTCCTGAGAAATTTCGGCAGTGTTTCCTTCAATTTGCTGTACAACCTGTGAAAAATTAGAATCACCCAGTTGGGAAATTGCCGCGTCATTTAAATTTCCATATTGATAAGAATACGCTGAGTTGTAAGCTCCTTCTTGATCAACATCCAGAGTATTTTCATCACCTAATTGATACCCATAAGAATAGTTGTATGTACCTACTTGATACACGACTCCAAGGTTGGCATTACCCTGCTGTTCTAAAGTACTCGAATTGCTCTGTGCAATTCCTGCTGCGGAGATTAAACTCGCACCTAATAAAAGAATAGAATTTTTCATAATTCAATTAATAATATATAAATGGTTAATAAATAATATACTTAGTTGACGGCCAGACGGCTGCTTAAAGGGGAGAGGTTCTAGGGAATCTTTAAAATAACTTAAATTCCCACCCAACAAGAAATTTTTCGACGAAAACGTTGTATTTCAAGACAACCTGCACTTAAATATTTTATTATCAGATATTTGCAAATTGACTTAAGATTTTCATTAACTTAACCTTGATTTATTAACCATTTTAAAACCAAGTAATTATGAAAATCAAATCGCTTGTTATGTTGGGCGCACTGAGCTTGCTCTTTTCGTGCCAAAATGAACAACCTATCGCAGACCAGAAAGAAACTCTGGAACAAGAACTAGAAATTACGCCTAAAATCCTAAGTCAAATTGAAGCGCTGAGCTTGAATCCCGAGGATGTAGAAACCATTACAACAACTTTCCCTGACGGAAGCACGAGAACCAGCTTGCTGATCGAGGGAGATATCGCTATCAGTGCTGCAGAATTAGAAAGCATGCGCCCTGTTGATATTAGCAACAAGCAATACCGCACCTATAATCTGGTAACTTCTCCCAGAGTAATCGAAGTAATTGGTTATACAGGCCTGGGCTTCAATCAAAATTTAACAGCACTGCAACAAGATGCACTTACCGAAGCTGTAGCAAATTATAATGATCTGAATTTAGGGCTAAGTTTTAATCTTACCTTCACCAATGATCTTACCAATGCAGATATTATTGTATTTCAAAATCCTAATGGCGCTGCTGGTGGTGTTGCCGGTTTTCCTTCTGCAGGAAATCCTTATCTATATGTTCAGATCTATTCTGGTATGGAAAATTATAGCTTAGAAGTCAATACCCACGTGATGACCCACGAGATTGGTCATACCTTGGGACTTAGACATACTGACTGGTTTACGCGTCAGAGTTGTGGTCGACCTAGTTTTGGCGAACTTGCTAATCCTTCAGGGGCTGTTCATATCCCTGGAACTCCATATAGGTTGGATCCTAATTCTGTAATGCTCTCTTGTTTTGGTCTGAATGAGACCGGAGAATTTGGGAGATACGATATTGTAGCTCTTGAGTATCTATATTAAGATAAAAGGAAACTGCTTATTTATAGTAAGTAGTTTCCTTTTTTTCTACACATCTGTTTTTTTAAACAGGCACATTTTCTTCAATCAATTTTTCTTCTTTTAGTTCAGCCCATAGATCAGCAGGAATTTTTACTGAAAAAGAAGCTGCATTTGCTGCAGACTGTTCTGCGGTGCTCGCACCGGGAATTACAGAAGCGACAACAGGATGCGCTGCACAGAACTGCAATGCTACCGTACGTAAATCTACGTCATAGTTATTGACGATAGCATTCATTTTCTCTCGCTTTTCTACCATGTCTTGAGGCATTTTTCCGCCATAGTTCCAGCGATCCCGATTGGCTAAGAATCCGGCGTTTAAGGGACCTCCTATTACAGCGCTGACTTCATTCCTTTCCATCGCAGGAAAAACTTCATTCAACGCATTTTTATGTTCGGCTAAAGAATATTGAATCGCAACAAGCATCACATCAGGATCTGCCACTTCCAAGCATTTTAAAATGGGCTGTGGAGTATTTACGCCCATTCCCCAGCCTTTGATCAGGCCTTCTTCACGCATTTTGGTCAATTCAGGAAATGCTCCTTTTTGCGCGATCTCAAAATGTTTAACCCAATCTTTGCCTAAGTCTCCATTATCTGGGGATAAATCGTGAACAAAAACAATATCTAAAGAGGCTAAGCCCAAGCGATGTAGGCTATCTTCAACAGATTTACGTACTCCTTCAGCAGTGTAATCATAGTTATGCTTGAAGTTGAGCTTTCCCTCCCACAATAAATCTGGGTTTGGTGTAAAACCTGCATTAGGTTCCAGAACACGTCCTACTTTAGTTGAAATTAAAAAATCCTCCCGCTTTTGTTCAAACAAAAAATGTCCTAATCTACGTTCGCTAAGCCCCAAACCATACCACGGTGAAGTATCAAAATAACGTACGCCGTTATCCCAGGCCGCTTGAAGGGTTTGCGTAGTTGCCGCGTTAGAGTTCTTGTGAAAACCATTTCCAAAAGCAACTCCACCTATACCATGTATAGCAGGGAAATCTATTGGTGTTCGCGCCAAGCCTTGAGGTGCAGCAAAAGGAATTTTTGTTTCTGACCGTGCCGTATTAAAAGGTGCCGAAACCAAAGCTGCCGAAGCAAGTGCCGATTTTGTAATAAAGTTTCTTCGTGATGTCATAGCTTATATATTTTGATTTTTTGTTTTTTCGCAAACTGAAAAAGCATTAATGCTTTTTCAACCTGTTTATTAGAGCCGCGCTTTATAAGTTTTTTTCCTAAAGCAGCCGTAATCTTAAGCCTGTAGCTCTAAAACAAAATAACAACCGACAATTGAGATCGCTACTGTAAAAACCTATGAGGAGCCTGTAATTTCCCATCACAAAACACTATCATAAAATTAACAGAATGGAGCACTGATATGGCTTTTTAAGGGATCACAAACAGCCTGAAATTAAAAAAGTGGCTAGTTTGTTCAAACTAACCACTTTTCAACTTGTGACCCCGGAGGGATTCAGTATTTTTAATAAAACCCTAGAAAACAGCGTCTCTAAGCGATTTTCAAAATTTTTGCTTGTCGGATCGCTACCTTACGTTTTGATGCTATTTACCTGACATTCAATTCAAAGGTAGTATTTTCATCTAAAACAACAAGCCTATCAGCAAAAATGCTCATTTAAAATTATATTTCAACTAGTTCTTCAAAGTCCAATTTAATGAGTTCCCAAATTTCACCAAGTCACCCTTGATACACCCTATTAAATAAGATTTACCAAGCCCAGAAAAGTATCTCTCAGAATAGTCTTAATTTTTTCAAAATCTATACTACCATATGGGCATCGCTGAACAAATCAATATCAATAGACTCTCGATGACCAAGTTAGAAGACTCAACGAGTTATCTCCTACTCTATAAGATTATAATTCTTGAGATTTTCTTCAAAAGAGGGTAAATAACTTTTCTTGATCGATTGAACAATCTTCTTAACAGTCTGTCTCCCGTAAAATGCAAGAAGCTCTTGTATTTCTTTTCCGTTTCCGCGCTCAAGTACGCGTTGTATTACAGCACGCTTGTTTTTATCCCAATCTATCTGCTCTAATTGAGTATCCCAAAAGAGCGCTTTTCTAAAATGATTGAGGTTGGGAATTCTCCTATAGTTTGCCGCAATTTGTTGCTGCACATCATAGCTGGCTTGCAGGAGCATAAAGTAATCTGGCTGTACGCTAAAAACATCTCCCAGCTTAATAGAAAGTTTTGCATTTATGGCTCTTCGCCCGTTTAAAATTGCGCTAATGGTTTGTTTATGCTCATCAATAGTTCGCGCTAAATCACTTGCGGTAGTCCCGCGCTTTTTTAAAGCACGTTTTAAAACAGCTCCGGGATGAACACCCTTTATTTTATCCAGATCAGGTAGCATGGCAAAAACTTTCTGTAAAGATAGCAAATAAAGTAAACAAAAATGTTTACTAAAAGACCATATATGCAATTCTTCGAATAATCCGTTAAATTATGTAACGGGGTATTCTATTAATGAATAGCTTTTATTAGCCACTTATTTAATTCCACCATATTTTGCAGGAATTGGTTTTCCTTTAGATTCCATAGTCCACAAAAGACTAACGATCCACCAGCGTCCTTTATAATACGTTAATTGATAACTATTCACTCCTTTATCATCAACTCCCTTAGAGTCCTTTCCATAAAATGTCTGAAACACCTGAGCTATACCATTATATTCATCTACAACTTTATGGATTTCTTTTTCAAGATATCCTTCTTCATAGTAAGGATCTTTTAAAAGTGTCAGAAAATCGTCTAGTGAAACCGATTCAGCTTTTATAGAATCGGCAACTGTAAACTGGGCTGCTGGATGGAATAAATTCCGAACTGCTGCAGTATCCATTTTCTCCCCTTTTTCTATGCTTATTTCCTCAAGGAGTTCATTGATAATTCCATCAATAGATGTAACAGAACTATCTGATTGCTGCTGAGCTAAAGCATTAATGGAAATGCTTAGGAAAAGCAGTAAGTAAAAAGAATATTTCATAGTGTGTTTATTTTTCTTCGATTTTTATTATTCCATCCACCCAGTCTGGTAAATAAAGGCGCATTCCTGTTTTTGTTTCAATAGCGATCAACTTATTTCTTAATTGAACTGATGGCAGTCCAATAGCGCTTCTTGCCTTATTTATTTGCGAGATATTCGATATGTTAGGAGGTATAAGATAACCGTAGGAGGACTCCTTCCATTCTGAGGTAACTGCTTTCTTCCAATCTTCGGGCAATGCAATTTCATATGGAGAGATATAGCCTTCTTTTAGGAATTGCATCAATTTTGGCTTTATAAAATCAAATAGGGTATCTTCTCTTACATATGCAACTCCTTGAGAATTGTGGTGACTCAAAATAGTTGAAACCCAGAAATCATTTCCTATGAGAAACTCCCCAGGATACCCCTTGCGTTCTATGATATCGATTAAATCGGACAGTTGTTTTTCACTATGTTCAGGAAAATTTTCTGAAATGAATTTTTCTTGTTCTTTCTCATCTTCTATAACATAGGCTTTATACGCAAGTTTCTGATCCTTTTCGATCATTGCGTGAACGCTACTTCTAATAGTGGTATCTATGCTATTTAAGAATTGATCGTGTAAGTGTTCATAGTGTTCTTCTATCAGCTCCCAATCAGAAGCAAGTAGGTGTTTTGCCAGGAATGTATGCTCTTTGAGGTGACCCAACTCCCAGCCATTAGAAATCCCTTTTTTAATGTAAATTAATCCTTTCTCCTTTTCTCCAATTAAGAAAGAAAGTTGAGCAGCGACTTTATAGTCACGAAGAAAAATGAAATCATACTGATTAAATAACTTTTCATAACGAATCAATGCTTCCTCATATTTTTCTAGACTAATTAATGTTTCTGCTGCTATAATTTCTGAATGATATTGCGTGTAATCATTAGTCTTATTTTCAACCTTATCACAAGCATTCAAAATACATAAAAGGCCAAAGAGAATAATCAAGTATCTAATTTTCATAATTAAACTATCGTCAAATATTCTTTTTATTTTAAGCGCTCTACGATAAGAGACGAAAACAGATTCACACCTGTTTTTATACAGCTTTCATCCACTGCAAAATTGGGTGAATGGGTTTGCGCAATAATGCCTTTTTCGTAATTAGAACCTCCCATAAAAAAATATACACTGGGCACTTTAGGCTGAAAAAATGCAAAATCATCGCTTCTACCATCGGCAACAACACCATACATGCGAAGCACTTTATCCTTTCCATAAATTGTCGATAACTGAGCTAAACAGGCATTAACCAATTTTTCATTATTATCTAAAGTTGGAAATACATCAACCAATGCTGCTTTTATTAGTTTATCTGCATATGGAGAGGCAAGTATTTGGTTTTTAAGGTTCGGTATAGCGGAATCCCGCTGCTTTTTATCGCTAAAACTTAAAAAAGCTCGTATTTCCACCTTATTTTCTGTTTCCGCTATGCTAAAGTTGTTCTTCTCGACCGTGGTAAAATTTTTGTAGATTGAATTTGGTGCAGCAATCCCTAGTTCCGGATCGCCCATGTTTTGCATGTTCCAAAATTCACTTTCAGGAGCAACATTCTCAAGCCCCCTTATCTGACGTTTTGCAAAAGCGATCAATGCTTCATTATCTGTTACGTTTTGAAAACTAAGATGAATCTGCTTATAATCAGAAAACATTTCCTCTGATTTTGTAGCAATGGTTCCGGCGGGAAAAGGAGTAACATGCATCGCATACATCTCTTCTGGGTGGATAATATCAAACAAGCCATCATCTATCATAGCCAACGCCCCTTTTATATTTTCTTCTGAAGGTTGAAAAACAAAGTATACGGTACCTTCCAACTGTTCTTTTTGGCTGGACAATACATTAGCGATACCTAAAGCAACTGCGGTATGCACATCATGTCCGCAAATATGACGAACTCCTTCGTTTCTGGATTTAAAATCGACGACATCGGGAGCTTTTGAGGGCATGGCATCAATATCTGCACGCCAGGCTATTTTTTTGCCCGGTTTTGCTCCTTTCAAAATTCCCACTACACCATATCCACCAATATTAGTTTTTACCTCAAGTCCAAGGCCAATCAAATACTCAGCGATTTTCTCAGATGTTCTTTTCTCCTCCCCACTGATTTCCGGATACCTATGCAAATCCCTACGAATGTTGATCAGACTGTCAAAAATTTGAGCTGTTTGTTTTTGAATATCCTGATGGATGCGTTCTGGTGTATTTTGACCGAAGGCGGAAATAGCCACTAACACAAAAAAGAATAGGCTTAATATATCACGTAACTTTTTAGACTTCATTTTGTTATGCTTTGATTGATGTAACAAAAATGCAAACGAATAGTGATCCCTACCTGTCACATATGTGACAAAATCAGTTCTTGGCAAGTTTTCTTCGTATTCTACTCAGGGATTGTCTTTCTACACCCAGAAAAGAAGATAGATCCGTTAAACTGATGCGCTGGATCAGATCTGGATTTTCATTAATGAATTTCAAGTACCTTTCTTCTGCAGTATTAAACAAAAAACTCTCAACTCTATCATTCAAAATAGTCAAAACCATCTCTGCAATAAGCCTGCCTTGCATTTCACTATTCTTGAATCGTTTATAGCTTTCCATTATCGATGAATACGGCAGACGTACAACTGTAGTTGGCTCTAAGCATTTAAAGTAATACTTGGTAGGTATTTGTCTTAAATAAGCAGGATAATCGGTAACATAAGCGCACTCCTTGGTGAATCCTGTAGTTATAGCGTTGCCTTTTTCATTTATATAATACCTTCGAATAAGGCCTTCACAAATAAAACACATATGCGACTGAACTTCTCCGGCTTTTAAAAAGTAATCTCCTTTCTCAAAAGATGCTACAGACAAATGCATTTTAAAGAATTCCTTTTCCTTCTTTGTAGCATAGGTTAATTGGTTTAAATATAAATCGAAGTATTGCTTATGGGTTTCTGTCATTTTGAGTGTATTCTAAACATATACATTGACACTAAAGATATGCATATCTCCAAAATTGACAGATTATCAATTGTTTATAGGATCATTGCAAACGAGAAAACCGGCGTTGAGGTAATGTACTGTATCCCTCATCTCATAGATTGGCATAGCCTTTCAGACTCTAAGAAACCAAACGGTGTAGCTATTCTAGAACAGGTTAAGAGACCTAAAGCTCCCCGTAAATCACCTCAGGGCAAGACTAGGGGAATGAAACCCTTTTATCGAGACGAATGAAGCACGATGAAACCACACTGAATCCACAGTGAGTCCACACTGCAACCACAGTTTACCACACTTTTTGTAGGTGAGTGTAGGTATATCATAGAAATAATGAAGGAGCATATAGTGTTATCCTTACTTGTGGCCTACTATATTAAAGGGTTCGGGTTCAAAAGGAAGTTTACAGTATCGGTTCGATTTGCACCAGTTGTTTCTGTTTGTTTTGTGCCATTTTAAAGATCAAGTAAATACTATCCTATAGTTTAAACGAAGTGATATGCACAACACATTTAATCTAATGGAACTGCCTGTAATTATTTTTGTGCTCTGGCTTTACTTATTTTCAATTCGGTTGCTACTTTTTTCTCAATTTCCCTTTGCTTGAAATCAAACCAATCTTGTCTAAAATGTGACTGGTCAATTTTATTCTTAAAATTCTGAAATGGTTTCTTGTTTTCTAATACATTTCCCAATTCTGCCTTAAGATTTTGGTCAGTTAATTGGTGTACAAATAATTCCATAATTTTAAAGGACTCATAACTTTCCAAAACATCAAATTTTATAAAATCTGTTTTGTTATTTTCTATCCGTGTAAAGTCCTCTTCAAAAGCCTTTGTAAAGTCATCGTGGTCTGACACGTAAATATTCCTTGGGATTGCAATAACCTCATCTGTTTTCACATTCAAATAGCAATCACATCCGCAATCCAATTCCTGCGCAATATTTTTGATGATATTTTGTTTAAGATTACCCAAAAAAGCAACCGTATTTATCTTCTTTAATTACCTTAATCATTTGGTCCAAGTGCGTTGATTTGGGGAAAGGTTCATAAAGTTCCCATTTCCCACTTGCCCGCATCCAATATAAATTCCATTCTTTTCTGGACTTATAAAATCTGATTTTAGCAAATTCAATAGTTTGTAGCTCTTCCGGATTGTCCCAAAAAGGTCTGATTTCATAAAGAATTGCAACTTTGCCATCGTAAGAATATCCAAAATCCAATTGCTCACGTGTTGTTTTATCTTCGGGTCGCAATGACTCCACATATTTTTTTACTGTAGATTCATTGATATCGATTGCTGTACCCATCCATTCTATTTTTTACCTTGCACACTATGCATGGGATCTATGAGACCCCCTAGTAATAGCTTAAAAGTAATTGAAGTCGCGGCGATATCCAACAAAAAACTGCATATAAGGATCTCAGACAAAATCTTGATGATTATTGGGACCTTTCAACCAAAACAAGCGTTCATTCTGGACTCTGGTTCTACAAACGAATACAGGCGTGTTGATCACATGAACGCCAATTATAAATTTTATAAATATTAAATGTTATTGTATATTTACAATAGACAACACGTAAATATCCAATAATGGAAACTAAAGCAAAAACAGCAGGTTCAAATAAAAAACAAGGTTCAGTAAAAGTCAAAGATGCTAGAAAGGCTGTAGAATCGGTTAAGTTCAGTAAATTCTCCCCATCTTGGGTTGTTGTGCATTCCAAAGACGCTCCTGGATATAAAATGGAACTAATAGGCCGTATTAGAGAAGGTGTTAAAAAATCAGATTGGAAACAATTGATTCAATACACAGATTCTACAGAAAAAGAGTTTGAAAATATTCTTCCTGCATCTATAAGTAGTATGCAAAAGAAAACTGTTTATGGAAAAGAAATATCAGAACGTATTTATGAATTAGCTCGATTATTTGGGTTAGGTTATGAGGTTTTTGATTCCAAAGAAGACTTTAAAAAATGGTTGATTACTCCATCAAGGACTCTTGGAGGTAAAATTCCATTTGAGCTACTTGATAGTAGTTTTGGCTTTGAAATGGTAGAAAATGAAATTGTTAGGATTCAATATAATGTTTATAGCTAATGATTGTTTACAGAGTAGCTAATGTAAAATATAAAGACTCAACATTATCAGGAATTGGTGCTGAAAAAGTTGGTGGAAGATGGAATTCAGTTGGTACTAGAGCAGTTTATTGTTCAGAAAATATTTCATTAGCTTTATTAGAGTATTATGTTCATTCTGAAAACATTGCATACCTACCTAAAAAAATATTGATTGCAAAAATTAAGTTTCCAGATGAGTTTGTGATAGAAGAACTAGATGAGTTACCTGAAAGATGGAGTCAATATCCATATTCTTCGAAAACAACAAAGGTTTTTACAGAAGTAGCAAAAGACAGAAATAGATTTGCTTTAAAGGTACCATCTACAATTGTTAGTCTTGAATCAAATATCATTTTAAATCCTTTATTTAAAGAATTTGGAAAAGTTCAAATAGTAGAGTTCATCGAATTGCCAATTGATGACAGGTTAAAAAAAGAAAAACATTAATACTATATCCACAAGGTTGATAATTACTGCCAATGGCAGTGGATTTACAAAACTATCTGTTTCTTGTTTAAAAGTAGTTAAAGAGGCCTCGATATCCACCAGTATAAAAAACTTTCCCAACCCCCTCACACCAAAATAAGCAAAACCCGTAGAGCGGAGACCGACAGAATCCAGATAATTATCGAGACGGTTCAATAAAACAGCCTTGATTCTGAGTTTCCATCATACTAATGCAAACAGGCTGAAACCACCATACCAACGTAGAGATTGGGTAGGTTTCCTTACTCCGTTATTCTGTTTTTCAAATCCATTTGACCATGTAAAATTCTCGTGATTTCGATTGGACGGTCAATTCTTTTTCGGTAAAAAAATGATGTGTAGATTTGCTTTTAATCCGTAAAGCTCAGATTTGACCCCATCATAGTTCTTCCCCAGTTCTGGATTATTAGCTATATCTTGACAAAGATCAAGAAGCATATCATAATAGCTGTCAGCTTGATTCTCCGACCAGTTTTCGCACGTATATTCCCAGATTCCATTTAAATCAGCTACGGCTTTGTTGGTCAGTTCGTAGCTAACCATTATTTCTGCGTTTTGCTTTTAATTCCTCAAGATTTTTTTTTGGGTCAAAATCGTGAGCAATCCCACTATCAATCCCTTCTTGAATAGCATTTCGTAACGCAATTGCTTTGCTTCCTTCATTTTCTAATAGGCGTAGTCCAGCACGTATTACTTCGCTCACATTTTTGTATCGCCCAGCAGAAACTTGGGTTTGTACAAACTCGTCAAAATAATTCCCTAATGATATCGATGTGTTTTTCATAACGTTTTAATTCATTTAAATATACCAATTTTTGGTAAAATGAAAATTGTAGACCTGCAGCTTGTTTCTGCTTACGCTACTTTCATTTTTAGGATAAACTGCCTCATGGCAGGCCCAAGAGGCAAGGGTTGGAAACGAATTTTTAATTTCAAGGCAAGCTTCGGAGTATTAAACCCTTTGGCGACGCCAATAAAAATGACCGTGTAAGAAGTATATGGATCAATGCTAACGCACTACCACCCTTTTTATCAACAAACTAAAACAAGAAAACCGCTTAGTCTCGAAGCTTCAGGAGGCTTATTTAAGTTTATAATGTTATGTTTTACAGTTTTGTGCAACGGTTAGTGTTATTAGCAAACGGCTTTTTATTCTATTCGTTTGTATTCAAGTCGATTTTTCCAAGTTCGACCATCTAAAAATGCTAGTATTAAAAAGGCTCCTGACCTGTGATTGGAATAATCCAAAATCAGATTTTCGTTTTCAGATTTGCTCAATCTCGTTCGTTTAATATCAATCGCTCCAGCAATATAGGGAACTAATAAAAATCC
>Ga0208180_1001081_pt1 | contig 18289 bp, 22 predicted proteins | sample MalvireepMed_s16_FD_184241 | JGI IMG/M metagenome (GOLD analysis project Ga0208180, IMG submission 184241) | Marine viral communities from the Global Malaspina Expedition - Malaspina viral metaG DeepMed_s16 (SPAdes) (version 2) | ecosystem: Environmental > Aquatic > Marine > Oceanic | place...
ATTCACGCAGATGTTCGAGAAGAACAATATAGCTCCTTATTTCCCGCTTACACGTAAGGGCGATTTTTGGCTACGGTACGATGCCTACGATGCTGAAACAGAGACTACAGAGCCTATATATGAAGCCTATGAACATATTTCAGATAGGGACAGACGTATAAAGGAATTGAAGAAGGATGATAGGGTAGTCGAGAATAAAGACGGAGAAAAAGCTATAAACGAGTACACAAATTTAGAACAGATATCTTTTTCTAACGCTCCCAGCGGTTCTTTCATGCAGAGGGTGTTCAAAACACTGGAGGAGAGTCAGCCTCAACTGAGAGAGGGTGCGGACGCAGTAGAGAGGGGTGCCCATGACAAAAAAGCGAAGGCGCATGAAGACACAAAAACGCAGCTTATGCGGTTGTTCATAAACACCTTACCCGAGACAGCCTTCGCCAAGTCCATGCAGAAACGTGGGGGTCCAGACAATAAAGGTTTCCGTGGGTTTGACCGAGACGCCTACGATGCTTTTATAACAAGAGCTTATAATTTGGCCCGACAGATAGAGCAGCTCCGATATGGTAATGAGATACGGAGTATAGAAGCAGAGATGCGTGAGGAATTTGAAAAAATTAAACAAAAAAGAGATGTGAATTCCCACGGGGTAAAATTGATAGTGGAGGAACTTGAAAGACGCGCTATGTTTGCTCGTAGTCCTCCAAATAACTGGGGAGACAGGATGGCTGCGAGAGCCAACCGTTTTGCATTCCTGGGTACTATTGGCTTCAACGTGTCGTCTGCAATAGTCAATGCATCACAAATCCCGCTCATGATGATTCCTATTTTGAACGGTGAGTATAGTCAGGGAAAATATGGTCTTGGAGATGGCGCTGCAATTTCTGCTGTAGGGCGGGCTTCTAAATTAATTGCCAGCAGCACGCATCTACTAAGACCGGGCAAACGCTTTTCTCGTAAGCTATCCAGAATAGACGCAGAAAGAGGTAATATAGATGTTAGAGGAACACCTTCCATAGATAACTTCTATGAATCAGATAAAGACGGTAATCTGATAATCAGAACGGATTTGAATCTTAGTAAAGAGAAAATAGCTGATCTCACCAGATTAAAAACGCTTGTAGAGATTGCTGGTAACCGGGGGATGCTGAACCGCTCCCTGTTCTATGACACGTTAAGTCTTGAGAAATCGGGGCGGCAGAGGGGGTTGTGGGACAAGGTAAACGCTGGCTCCGCATTTTTCTTCCATCTAACAGAGAGATTTAACCGCCAAGTAGCCATGATGTCCACATACGATCTTGAATTACAGCGTATGAGAGAACAGGGGCGTGATGTTAGTAGTATTGATGTGCAAACAGAAGCTGCAAATGTAGCACTGCGTCGAGCGCAAGAGATGAACGGTGGTGCTACTCTATCTACAGCATCGGGGATAGCCCAACGTGGTTGGGGACGTGTGGCTATGATGTACAAGTCATACGGCGTGCAGATGTATTACACCCTGCTCAAAACAGGTTATCAGGCGATGCCTCGAACTTCGACAGATAAATGGTTAGCTGAAGAAAGAGGTATGACACTAAAAGAATTCCAGGCCCTAGATAACACCAAGAAAGCGCAAATCAGGGAAGAGGATGCAGCACTTACACAAAAAGCGCGGGAACAGTTTATTGGGGTACTGCTTTCTTCCGCATTTCTAGCCGGGGTTCAAGGTATGCCCTTCGTCGGTGCAGTCATGATGATGGCTAATCTGTTCCGTGACGACGATGAGGATGATGCGGAAACACTACTGCGTAAACATATAGGAGAGCTTGCTTATAAAGGTCCAGTAACAGCCGTGTTTAACACGGATATATCTTCCCGTATTGGGTTATCTAATCTGTTGTACCGTGATAATCCCTACAGTAATGACGAATCACCAGCAGATAGACTTATGGCCGTAGCAGGTGGCCCCGCCTGGAGTGTAGGTGCTCAATTTATAAGGGGGGCTACAGATGTGCACCGAGGCCACATAGAGCGGGGTGTGGAAGGTATGCTACCTGCGGCGTTCCGAAATATATACAAGGGGGCACCATGGGTTGGTAGATACGCGAGGGATGAAGGAATTCTGACCAGACGTGGAGACATAATACATAGCGATCTTGGATATGGGGGCTTGGCAGCGCAGTTCATTGGTTTCCCCCCAACAGATTACACGCTAAAGCAAGAACAAGCCCAAGCCTTTAAAAGGATAGACCGTGAAGTTACTGATAAAAGTAGGCGGCTAAGGAAATTATATTATGTCGCATTACGCATGGGGGATGATCCCTCAGACGTATTAGAGGAAATATATGACTTTAACAAGAAGCACCCGGAATCAGGTATAACTGTAGGTAGCCTCACAAAGTCTGTAGAAGCGCACAGGCGAACTTCTGCTCTCATGCATAACGGGGTTACTCTAAGTCCAAAACGGCGGCGTGAAATATTCGAAAGTCTTGGTGAGTATTGGGACGGTTAAGGAAAAAACCCCCCGCCGAAGCGAGGGGCTAGGTTAAGGGAGAACGACAGTACGTGGATAAACTGTCCTGAACATATTATCATGTGGTCCTCCACACACGCAACCCCAATTTCTCATCCTCTATTAATACTTTAGTCTCCACACTCCAGCCTTTTTCCGCAGTTATCCGCTTGATTTGGCTCAATGCGTCTTCAGTGTTGACGCACGGGATGAAGATAGAGGCGTTGACCACCATTTTATCCCACTTAACAACCACCCGCACCCCGTCAGGGTTCAGGTCATATGTCCGTAATATCCCTTGGCCCATCAATTTTCTCTATTGAACAGTCCACGATAAGGACATCTGTCGGGGGTAGGTTCATATGCGTACCCTTAGCTAAACGTACCTTTGATTTTTTAGCCCCCAATTTACTTTTTAGTTCGTGCACAAACGCACCATAATTTATCTGCTGTTCCCCGCACCATTGCTTGAGTGGTTTGGGTATAAGATACGCACGTTTAATATCTGTCTCATACCGTGCAACCAACTTATTCCTCGCCATCATCTCTGGGATGACCACAGTATCCCCCTCATTTGGTTCCCCCATACGCCGATCATCGGTGCTTCTAATCCATAACACGTTATTCCAGTGTTCATGGAAATAGTCGTTTAATGTCACCTCTACGGAGACACTCATATCCTCTACCTGACGTTTGTTTTCTGCTAACTGCTTCAAGGCCCAACTAAACGCCTTTTTTGTGTCAAAATCTATAAGCCCCGCCCTTCTTGCCAGTACCAATCCTGTGATTGTTGCCGCTACAAGTACAGACCAGAAACGATTTTCTGCTGTTAGGTTTGCTTCCCTGTCCACTCGTTCCTGTACTTGTGCCAAGAGTTTTTTGGCATCTTCAAGATGGTTCATAAGGTATTGGATATATATTTTACCCGCGTAACCGTAGTTTTCTCCAATAGCCACAGTTAGATCGTCAGTTTCCTTTTTTGTTTCGAAGTGCATCTTATCCACACGGCATTCGAATATACGCTGCGCCTCTGCCTTAGGCATTTGCTTGAGCATACTGATCCGCTCAACGATACTGGTGTTGCCTGTCGTTACCGCCAATAGGCTCCATGCTACCCCTCGGTGCCGTTCCGTATTACTACCACTCGTCATACGTCCCCGTTGTCTGCCACTTGTTAGCTGGTAGACCATATCGCTTAATTCTATTGGTTTAGCGTTAGTCAATTCATCCATGTACAGTGGTAAGTTATGGTAGACTTCACCTCGGTTCATTCTGGTGGCGTGGGTATCCCGTTTATGGGTAATAAGATCTTCTGGGTTACCCCATACAGAAATCGCAGAAGCTAACGCGGTGGTCTTACCTACTCCCGTATCCTTGCTGTATATATGCATCCCCGCACAACTAATGGGAGAAAATTGCATCAGGGGGGAACCGAAGGAGGTGCCAATTACAAACTGATGTAGCTCGAAACCGTCCCGATTATAGAAGTTTATAGTCTTTTTCCACTCTTCCAGCGTACCTTTAGGCTCAAACGCGGGGAATAACCCTACAGTCTGGGTAGATGGGGGATTGAACTCTACCCTATCCTTGAATATTTCCTGATTGCCAAGTACGAAAGAGGTGCACTCTTCGCTAGTCCATCCGAACTGCCTGTGTGCCTCATCTGCTGTAATGTTTGCCTGTAGCTCGTTCACCCAAGTTGTTACGTAAGTCATAAGCTCATCCATCTTCGTTATTGCTACGCCCTGCATGGACATATTTTTACGGAATTCATCCCTAGAAGTAACCGCACTGAGAGGAAGAGTAAACTCCCTTACCCCATCTTTTGGCATATGGAGACGCATTACTACGGCTTCTCCCAGCTCCACATCCATCAATCGTCTAACAACGTATAAGTCGTTATGGTAGATTAGCTTTTCATCAGGGTCCCCGGACTTGGTAACATTCCTTATATATACTCCCCCACTTGCCCCTCGAAAATAGGGTCGTGGGTATGGCGGGATAACATATTTATTTATAGGCGCATCGGGTAAATCGACTGCGGGGGCCTCAACTATATTATCTTCTTCTGTAGCCTCGCGCACCCTCCTAGCTAACATTATAGGAGTTTTTATTTTACCCCAATTAGGGCACTCGGTGCATATCCCCGTTTTATATTCATCAAAAGTGACACAGTTATACGGCGATTTTATCAGGTCTATTTTCTTTTGTGTGGCTTCCCTCGTGTAGTCAGGATGTTTTTCGGATATGGTGTGCGCAGCCTTATCCACATCCACACAATATTTAGCTATGGATAACCCCGCCCTCCATAGTGGTTCGTCGCAATTTGCCTGATTTTCAGCAATCTGTCGTAGTTGTTCACACCCTGTACCATTCAAGGTTTTCTGAAGTATGTCTATAAACCTATTTTCGGTATTGGGAGGTTCTATATACTCGGTATCCGCATCGAAGCGTCTTGGAGGTTCTATGAAACCGCCGCCTAACAATTCCAAGAACCCATCAAAATCCACGGGATCAGGTGTAGCAGACCCTAGAAAATGAACTTGTTTTGGGGGGTTGTCTTTATGGTTATGTGTGGCAGGTACTCGTAAGACTCGGGCAGCATCCGCTGTAACCCCTGGATCTGCTAACAAGTTATTATCGGCGCATAATTTTTTTAGCCTGCTTGCTGCGGGTAGCCAATCATCTAATGGTATTTGCTCGGACAACACCCAATAAACATGTATACCCCTACCCGAATTTATTATTATAGGTCTAGGTAGACTTAATACCTCACAGAATTTACGCAATGCCGCAATCGCATCGTCTTGGTTGGCGTAACCCTTCCCCGCTGCAGCTTTATCAGCTCCACAATCCAAATCTAAAAATAGTGATTTTAGATACCTCGTATTTTTTACTCTGCGCCCCTTCGTCTCCCGTATACTATAGTCCCCCCGTTGAGTTAATTTTATTTTTTTATCGGGGGTGTCTTGAAATGTTGCTAACGCAAAATATGAGTTATAACCTTTAGCATCAAAATATTCTGCGGCATCTATAACGTCATCTATTGAACTGTAAAAATTTTGTACCACTGCTGGTGGTCGTAGAGCTACCATGCAATAGTAACCGTCAGACGGTAGTACCCCTCCCAAAAAAGTTTTTGTTTCCAACGGGAACGCACTCCTGCCAAGGATGAATAGGAATGCTAGTCGTGTGATGTGCGATAGTTGTTAGAGTGTAGCGACACCACCCCTAGCTCTATCCCTAACGACACTTGACACGTTAGAGACAGATGTACCGACTACACTAACTTGGAACGCGCATATAGTCAGTACGTACCCCCGAGGTCCGCTTGAGGGTATCAGTCGTCCCAGTCGTCTACAATAGAACCGAGATCATCGCTACCTTGTTCTGGTGGCGGGGCCGCTTTCTTTGCCGCCTTCTTTTTCGGTTCTTCAACAGGTGCATCCTCTGACTTTGCAAACGGGTTATCTTCTTCACCCCCATCTGCATCCGCATCAAAATCGAATCCATCCACCGCACCAAATGGTGACTCTGGTTCCCTCATGGGTTTTAGGTCGATAACTTGTACCGCCTTTAACCGGAGAGATACCCCTGTACCCATTGCACCGTGATAGGGCGTAAAAGAAACAGCAATATTAACCGTGCTGCCGGTAGTTAGTAAGAAGTCTTCTGGTAACCTCTTACTTTTGGCATCATATTGTGCCGGTGCTCGGGTAGCATCTTTACCGTATGCGCCCTTCAATTTGGCCTTGTGGGTAAAAGACTTACCATCACTATCGTCTTCCTCCTTAAAAGGCAGCTCAAATTTTTCGGGCCATTCGGCTTGACGCGTATTTTTGTACGCTTCTCGCATTTCCTTATACAGAGCCTTGGCCTGTGCTAAGTTCATACGGAATTGAAGTGCGTATTCCGCCCCATCATCAAGCGCATCGCACGGTACCGTTCGCCGTTCTGTACTATCAAACTTATAGGTTTGATTTAATTTCGGCCACAGTGCCTCGACGTTATCGATGTTGTAACTTGAATTGGCAGTTTCAGCCATGTCGTTCTCCTTAGTGATTATTGATCTTCGTCTAACAGGTTAAGATTGATAACCTGTCCCGGTTCTTCGGTTGTTACTGGCCCCCGCATAATGGGTACCACTTTATCTTCCACCTCTTCCGGTACTCCTCTGGAGGTTAGAGCTTCTGAAATCTCAGGTATGCAGTATCGGTAAGTATTTCCCACCTTGATATAGGTCTTCTGTGGGATTCGATCCTGACGCACCCAAGCACGAATTGTAGATACCGACACTGAAAAGTATTCAGCAACGTTCTCTATAGGTACATACTTAGCGTCCATCTATTTTTTCCTCACGGTGATTGAGTAGTTAGTGTCCACGTTCAGCCCCTCGGGCAGCACTTCGGGATTTTCTTCTAGGAATTGTTTCAAATTTGTCTGGTTAAGACGTTTTTCAAACAATTCCGGCACTTCGTGTTTGAGCACGAATGCATACATTTTTTCCCAGTCTGCTGTCCAGTACCTTTGTTGAGTAGACCGAAAAAACAGACCTTCAGAAGTTCTCACACTCTCGACATTGTGATCATCGCAATAGTCAAGCAGTCCCTTCTTCACCCTGTCTAATTGACGAGTGAGTACAGCGTCTTCTTCTTTGAACTTTGCTGATAATTTCGCCCGTTCCTCACGTATTTTTATATACGTTTTTGTGAGATCCCCAGCGGATACACTCGACTTTTTAGCCATAATGTTCTCCCATTGGCTAGTTAGATTTAGAATTTAGTGATCATTCATGCATTAGTCAAGTAGCTCTTCGTATAATTCTATCATTTTTGTGTGAACGTCTATTCTGTTATCTAATAGTGCGTAAACACGTTTCTCTACGGGGGACCCATGCAGCTGCACAACCGTACACTTATGTTTCTGCCCTGACCTATGCACCCGTGCATTTGCTTGTGCGTATGTCTCCAACGAACTCGTTGGCCCCCACCAGACCACGGTGTTTGCGGCTGTTAACGTGACACCATGTGCTGCTGCTTGCGGTTGGATAACTAGCACTCTCGGATCAGAGGTTTGCTGGAACGTCTTGAATATCTGGGTTCGTTGGGAAGCAGATACATCGCCCTGAATAACCTCTGTGGTTATACCATCTTTACGCAGTTTTTCTGTGAGAATGGTAATCGCGTGTCTAAATGGGACGAAAATCAGTACTTTTTGACTGGATTCATCAATTACCTCCCGTAACACTTTGTAACGATGTTTGATGTCAAACTCTAAAACATCCTTGTCGTCCGTGTATATTGCTCCCGCAGAAATTTGTAGGAGTTTGTTCATAGCCACAGCAGCATTTACCGCTGTTATCTGCTCCCCCGTAATATCCATGACCAACTTCTTCCTTAACTCGTTATAATATTTCTTCTGTTGTCTGGTCAGGGGGACTTCACGTTTAACGTAAACCATATCAGGAAGATCAAGACAGTCAGCTTTGGTGAACCGTATTGCTGGTTGCAACACTCGGAACACCGTATCTGTTGCAGTATCCTTTGCTATCCATTTAAAGTTCGTTATTTTCAACATAACCTGATCACGGAACGAGCCAAAGAAACGCGGTACACTGGTTGGATTGATCAACTTGGCTAGCCCGTAAGCATCCAATGGACTCTGTGCGGCTGGAGTGCCCGTCAACATCCAAAGCCATTGATCTGGTCTTAACAACTTATTCAGTGTTTTCCATCTGGTGGTCTGCGCATTTTTGTAATGGGTGGCCTCATCTACAATAATAAGATCAAACCCGCCCTTGGCTATCTCATCAGCTATAATGGCTACGCCGTCATAGTTTATAATCACATACTCTGCGCCCTGTGCGATAATTTCCTTGCGTTGTTTTGAGCTACCATAGGCCACATCCACGCTTCTGTGGGGTGCAAACGTAAACAAGTCATCACGCCATGCGCTGTCCATGATCGAGAGCGGGCAGATAACTAGCACACGATTGATGATATTGCGGGCTAATAGAAAATCCGACGCCCAGATTGCGCTGGCGGTCTTGCCCGTTCCTTGCTCATTGAAGCAGAATGCTTTGCGATTCAATGTGAGAAATGCAGAAGTTGTTTTCTGATGTGCGAAAGGCGTATGCCTACCCGTCCATGTGTATTGTTTTTGGATGGGGGAGGGAGCATTTATATTTAGGTTGTTCAATACTCGGGCTTCATCCACGCCCCACTTAACCAGTACCTTGTTATCAGATAGTTCCTTACTCTTGGGTATGGCCGCGGTTACTTGCTGTGGGTTTCTTAGCTTCAATAACAATGCCTTACCATCTTTAATTATCTCCACGTAGTTCTCCTTGCTCAACTTCTTCCCCGTTTATCGGGGGTTCTATGGATACATTGCCCTCATTATCAACTACCAGTAAGTGGACTTTCATTAATTTTTGCAACTCTGTAAGCACTCTAAACGAACTAACATCCCGCCTTCGTCCCCTGTAGGAGACATATTTCACATCAAAAAGGATTACCTTGCCAGCTTTGTTAACAGCTACCAGATCGAAGGGACCATCATGAGCAATATTACGTGATACCCAGTATCCCCGCTCTATAAGCCACTGTGCGGCATATGCTTCTGTCCACGCACCGCGCTCCCGCTTCCCTAAAATTTCAGATTCTGGCATGTTACGATAGGCGTCAATATTTAGACGTACCACCTACCCGGCAAAACCAAGCAGGAGACTTTCAATGATGCATCTTTCCCATTGATTAGCTATCCCACCGTTTATTATCACTATGGGTTCAATGCCTATTTCAGCAGCAGCTGCACTAGCAGCAATAAAACCTTCTTCCCCGCCCTCAAAATCTCCCAGATAGTGCATAACCCCATCATCAGAGTGTATGGCGAAGTATTTATCCCCCAAAGCATCTTCTAAGGTTTCGGGGGCCTCTTTTTTTGTGAAATCGGCGTAAATTATATTATCATTACTCATAAGGCTGCGGACCTCCTCTTTTTACCATTTCGACTACGATTTTTACTGCGACTTTCCAGCCGCGTACCATCCTTGTTTGACCCACCTTTGGCTAAAGCCTTTCTGTGGCCTATATCTTTACCTTTACGACTAATACCCTTTTTATCATACCTGCGTCTGGCTCGTTGACGCTCCATACGCGCCCTGTGCCGCGTAGATTTCTTTGTGCCCCCTTCCTTCTCAATCTGCGCTTTTTGCAGCTGATATTCTCTTTTATAGGGTCTTGGACTTTTGGTGTAAGCCATCAGTTACTCCCGTTGTGCACACATTCCAACACTACGCAGTGCCGTTTGCACAACCCACTAGGATGGGCGTTCCATATGTTGTTAGCATGGGCCGTCTCCATACGCTTAAAATTACCCAACCATTTATCCCATAAAACTGGCATCATGTCTCTACTGTAGGTATCCTTGATAAGATCCCTGGAAACCACAAACAACAGCCCCGCCCTAATAGTGTCTACACTAGGAAAATGCGCGAATACTGCCAAAGCCATCAATTCTAACTGCCCTTTGTCTGCATATCTTGCGTTTTTACCAGTTTTATAATCGACTACCCAGGCAATATCCTCATCCAGAATAACCAAATCTGCAATACCGCGCCACCAAACATTCTTATCAGAGAAGTCACACGGGTCTAACGCCTGAGTCAGTCCCATCTTAACTTCACATAACTTCTTACCACGCTTGGCTCTTAGCGCATCAAGTGCACCCTGAGCATAGCTGAACTTAGCAGGTAGTGACTTGTTATCACGTATGTACTCTTCAGCAACCAGGTGGAACGCTGTTCCGTAAAGCATCGCATTCGTGGTCGGTTCGGAGTAGTCCTTGGCAATCTTCAGATGATAGAATTGCTTCGGGCATTGCTCGAATGCCTTGATCCTACTGAATGACCACGGTTTGATGCTCATGGTGTTAATACTTCGTCGCTCCCGTACTTTGCATACTCCGTGCCAAATATAGCATTAAGGCCAGGGAGGAGTTCTTTAAGTAAATCCTCCCGAAGCAATCTCCCTGTCGGTTCGTGGGCAACTATTTTATATATCCGTGAGGGGTGTAAATTATACTTACACGCTAAAGAAAGAACACATTTCCGTCTACTAGCCCTATCCACAATCTCCGCTTCGTACCAAAACTCCCGCCTTATCTTCTCGTTCCTATCTGGGTGATGTTCACGAAACTCTTGATACCGTGCCTTTGTCATCCACATTCTCCATAAGATTTTCCGGTACCGGATTCGCAGTTGATAGGTAGACCCTTGGCCCAATCGGGCTTCCACCGCATACACTGTTCGATGAATACCTGTGCCTCGTCCACTTCTTCGTCCTTGACACAACATAATACAGAGTCATGAACTGTGAGGGCAACACGGTACTTCTTGGCAATCTTTAGCATTTGCTCCCCGATGATGCAACGCGCCACGGCCTGACAGACATTCTCTATGACCTTCCCCCCATAAATACTGGCACGTCCCTTCCTTGTTTTGTAGGTGAACGTAACGTTTTCATCCACTTGTTCGAATTGCAGATCGTCATAACGCAACAGTAACCCAGAGGGTAACCGTATCGCAGTTTCCTCTGGTACGATCTCAAGAACACCCTCCACCCCCAATTCGGTTTTTTCATTTTTGGTTAGCCCCACGAGAGTACGGTGAGCATCACGCCATAACTTGTTTATCTCCCAGTTGGTATCACGGTAGATCTTGATGACCCTCCGTGCTTCTCCGATGTCCATATCAAAACCGAAATTTTTTAATTGGGCCGCAAACTTTGGCGCACCCATGCCATACCCAGCACCGAGAATTGTGGTCTTGCCGACAAACCGTTGCTCTTTAGTAATTTTTTCTTCGGAGACTCCGTAGATGTGGGAAGCCATCTGTGTGTAAACATCTTCTCCCTTGGCAAATGCTTTGGTTAGTTCTTTTTGTTCAGCAAGCCATGCAAGTACCCGTGCCTCAATCTGTGCCGAGTCAGCGTCTATCAGAGTGTGCCCGGCGGGGGCTAAGATACTGTTCTTTAACTTCTTACCATCAGCCCCACGGTTAGGCAGGTTTTGCAGGTTGATCTTGTCATCCCCACCCCATCGCCCAGTGTGTGCGGCATAGTATCTAACAGGCACGGGCAACAGACCACGCTTGGATATGTCGATAAATCTTTGCGTCCGCGTTTCCTCCAAGGTGGATTTTGTACCCAGCCGTGCCGTGACGAGTGCTTGTACTTGTTCGTCATCGTGTTCTGCCAACGCCAGGAATTTCTCATCGGTCTTGGCAAAAGCGAATGTCTCCTTACCTGTCGTAAGACTTATTTTTGTTGGGGGTTTAACACCAAGAGACTTTAGCATCTCCGCAAATTTCGGATTGCTCATCAAATCTTCTTTGGTAACTCCGGCAGCCTTCAGTAGTGTATCTTTACGATAACGTGTTTCCACAAGATGTTGTTTCAGTAGATCGGGATCTAAATCCAAAACAGGCTGGATAAACATCCGTAACGTCAGGTCGATCAACTTCAATTCTGAACGGGGGAATTTTCCGTTATTCGCCATTTCCATGAACAGCCGAAAAGTTAGGTCTACATCGTTTATGCAGTAGTCACCGTAATTAGATATTTCTTCGTAGGTGAAATCCGCTCTGTGCTTCCCCAATGCGTGTATTACTTCCGTGCCTTTGACGCCAACCCCGTATTTTTCACTGACGGCTTGGAGACTTGCGCTAACTTCAACCCCATGGACAGCACGGGCAATGCACATAGTGTCAGCATAGACGCGAGGATGAATGTCATAGTGCCAAGCAAGAATAGCGCCGTCAAACATGGTATTATGGCAAAGCAGCATAGAGTTTTCCCAAGGAAACTGACGCAGGTATTCAGAAAGTTGTTCATGTTTACCACTGGCCCACTCCGTTTCCTTATGGTTAACTTTAATACCAACGCCAATCACTTCAAATCTAGGGTCGCGTATATATTCTTCTGTCGTTATCTTCTTTAGAGAAAAATCCTTATCGTAGTACGTCTCAAAATCCAGTGTGATTACATCCATTATTGATCCCCTTACTGGCCGCGAAACCGAAATTCGAAGGCAAGTGATAAGTAGTTAACACCATCATCACCATGATCTATTTTTTCAGGTGACTGGTTCGAACGGCATATTTTCATACAGGCCAGTATAAAACAAACGTGAGATGGTTTGATTGTGAACCCGAGCAGGGCCGTTGCCATCGCTGCCGTTCGAATTATGTTTTCTTCTGGTACCCCATATTGTTTTCCCCGTTCTTCAAGCAGAGAAGAGCAACGCTTATATCTCTCCTGTACCGAATTTGTAATACTGTCGGTCACAGGTCACACCTTCCTAGGTTGTGTTTCATCCAGTGGTAGTTCCAGTTGATCGGGGTCTTTTGCTGCTTTCAAGGAAGCTGAAAGGGTGTCAGTAAAAAATTGACGGGCAGCAGCTATCTGACTGATATGGAATTGTGCTTCCGCATGTTTCATATTCAAATCACGAATTTGTTTAACTGCGTACTGTGCCGCAGGTTCCATCTCTTCGAAATCGTAGTTCACGCCGTCAATGTTTATGATGTCTTGTCCGTTTCGCACAATGCTTCTCCAAGGTTAAGTTGTTAATATCGCCCCCCTGCCCGACCTTCTAGGATAATACCCAAAATCCATAGGTCGAACACAGGGGGGCTAGGTTTAACGTGTCTCCACGATGAGGTCACAGTTTCCAGAGAAAGGGAGCAAAACTGGAAGTCGCCCTCATTGCGGCGGATGATTACGCCTCTCGCCGCTTAGCGCCAAACTGGATACGCATGAGGCATGTTCGAACCTCATCGACGTTGGTCTCATTAACTATCAAAGCGAGACCGCCCTGTTTGGAAATATCGTCTAAATTTTTCTGTTGGAGCGGGGTAGGCTTATTTTTCCCCGCCTTGCATTCTATTCCGAAAAACATCCCACGATAACAGCCTACTATGTCTGGCACACCGCTCCTCCCATACCCGCCCGTGAGCGGATAAAAGTAGTATGCCTCAAACTCCTTCAGAACTGCGACTACTTTTTTCTTGACCTTGGCTTCCGGTGTCATCGCCATTTTTATTCTCCCCTTGCTGTACTAAATTACGAAACAAATAATCTTTTTGTTTAATTGATATCCAAAGTCCTTCTGGTTCGCAACCTTTACGCTTCCAATATATCTGGCTTAACATACTCCCATTAAGTTTTTTGAAGATATCATGTGCAATTTTATTGGTTGGGTTCGTTTGTTCCAATCCCTCAACAAAACGATCAAGAAATTTCATAGGGTCTTTCATCGGATAAAGGAGGGGCTTCCCGTTTTTCAGTTTACCCACCCTCAACCACATACCATACTCAGACACGAATAGTTTTAACTGCCTTAGCCTAGTTTTCTGGCTTGGCTTTTTGCGCTTAGCTTTATCAAATCCCCTGATGTGACCCATATCAAAGATTTGTTGCCCTGCACCCATGCCGGGATTTGAATATTTACCCATTTGCCCCCCTGTAAAAACTGGCTTCAATGGGAGGCAGTTTGACCCACCCCCCATTTTGTTAGTGTTACACTAACATCTTACGTTGATAGCTTACGCATCTTCAGAAACCCATACGGGTCTGCGTCAGCTTTACCCGTACCGCCGCAAGTTGTGCATTTTCGTGTACCTGTTGGCGGTAATCTAGTTTTACCTGCGAAGTGACGCCTCGAACCCAGAAGAACCTGCTCCTCGCCCGTACCCTCACAAGTTTTACAGTACTTAGCATCCACGATTAATCTCCCGTATAATGAACCCAGTAAATATTCTCCTCCATGCGTCTACCGACACCCGCTACCCCGTGCGATGGAGGAGCAGGGCTGGTCATCATCAAGAGCGCCAGCTTTCTCTGAACCCATTCCGGTAGAGCATCCACCGAAACATAAGTATCCTCCAATGCCGTGTCAAGACGGTTTATGCCTATACATGAAATTTCGACAGCATTTGTTTCGGGATCTACACAAACACGATATATGTTGTCATCATGTGGTGAATTGTCCCCGCTGTCGTCACCGTACGACATAGAACATGCTTTCATTCACGCGGTAGCCAACGCCACTCACGTAGGAATTATCAGGCATTAGGCATAATGCCGCAACCTTGCCCATGATGTCCTCTGGTAGATCATCCGTGTAACGAGTGATCTCCTGTTGCACCTTGCAGTTATAACTATTCACTGCATCGACAGGCACGACATCGAATGATTGTTTCCCGAGTTTCTCGTACCCCCGAACGAAGTGCATGTTAACTTGTCCGTTATGGGCGTCGAATTCCTTCATACTTTCAAACATGGTGCGCAGCTTGGCGCTGTACCCCACATCAACGAATTCGTAACCTGTATCGAGCAGATGTCTTAACTCGTTTAGGAGAGTGCCCCGCTCTTCATCTCGATCAGCATTAGGTAAGCCAATGTTCTGGGCATCCTCTCTGGCCTTTCTGGACAGATCGCTCAATGCCTCATTTATTCCACTGCGAACATTTGCTGTGTCAACTTCAGCCATCTCTATCGGTGAGTAGTTTGACAGGAACTTCTTAGCATTACGTGTTGCTATTTCCAGATTCTTGGACATCCTCATGTGGCGCTGATCGGAATAGTCACCATATCTCACGTTCTCGATTTTACGGGAAAACACGGCGAACTTATCAGCAGCCATCCTATTAGAACCAGCGAAAACTTGGTTAGTGCGGTAGTCTCCGTAACCTATATAGCCCATCGGGTACGGTTCATCTGGCATGTAGACCCATCGCTCGTATGCGTACCTGTAGGCAAACTGCACACCTCGGATTGCCTTGCTGATCTCATCCATGAAATCAAAGAGGTGATCCTCTCTGGTAAGATGTTCTGGGGTGTTTGTTTTTTCGCTATAGTTGCGACTAGTCTTTATCAATACCCCATCGCTAGCGTAATTATCTCTTACCCCATTCTGACGAGGGTTTTTCCCTCCCGCCCTTTCAAGCACCTCGGCTACTAGTTTATGTGTGAATGACATCTTATTATCCCTTCTACGCGGCCAGCTTGAGGAAGCCGCACTGTTTGTTGATCCAGCGATTATATTGTGTACGCACTGTTTTAATATCGTCTTGTGACTTAACGTGTTGAATTATACGGTAGTTTTCCACGAAGTCAAGTGCCATGTGTAAACGTAGCGGATGGTCTGGTTCTGTGACTACCTCTAACATAATCCCTGGTGGTACCAATACGGAACTATTTCGATATATTCTTCTTTTGGCCTTTTGCCGCCGACGTCCTTGAGCGTAGTCGTAAACTTCTTTACGCATGGTGTTGCAGTACTCCCAATCATCTATGCGTAACAGCGGGGCTATCGCGTTGATCCATTCAAGGTACTCTGCGATTGGCTCCTTGTATTTGGCCTTCAGTTTCCTATCCACTATATGGCGCGGTGGTTTGGGGACGGTGTGCAACTCACCGGAGAACTTGAATTCGTGAACACCTGTTCTGGTAAAGGTGAGGAACGCACCATCCTCTGTCGGACTGTAGTATTCCACTGCTCTCACTGCCCCTGGAGTATTTTGGTTCACCCAATAATCCCACATACGTTTTGGTACGTACCTCGTCTTGGGTAGGTAGTAGAAATCTCTTCCAGAGGAATGACCAACAGAAACAAAGTGCTTGCCGTTTTTGATATGGAACTCCAACCCTCTCGGTAGCGCCTCCTCAAGAAAACGATAGTGTGAGGTGTGTGCATGGTCACCTGTACCGTTGCGGATTTTGATTGTCTCCACACCTTGTGCATCCCGTTGCCAGCAAATTGCTGCAAGAGCTACCTGTTCCTCAACAGATATAATAGTGCCAAAACCTCTCCACGAGAACACGTCATCCTCATAGCCGTACCCAGACAGCACTATGTAGCAATCATCTGATATCTTCTTAACACGTTCCCACTTTCTCCTACGCTCGCCGACGGGCCTAACGTCTTGAGAGACCGTATGGTTCTTACTCACCAGCGGCTTGGTCTTGTTGTACTTGTCCTCGACAGCGGCGAACGAATTCAAAGTGTGGCTGTGTGATATTGACCTTCTACTATTTCCGTACATTACTTATCTCCCTTGCTTTCATACCTGCTACGGGCCAAGGCCGTAGGTTGTGGTGGTTGGTGTCATCTACGCTGACTAAAGTTTTTATTCGGATTGGCTTGCTGAATGTTGACGAGTGCCAGAAACGCAGACCGCACTTAGGTACAGGACAACGTGTGGCACCTAGCCGACCTTGGTTTTTCTCCGGTAGCACATCTGCAATCTCAAACTGCATCGTGCATCGCTTACAAAATTTTATGTTCATTTGTCGTTCTCCTCGAATTTATTTGATTTTTGTCGGTTTTCTTGTTCCGTTAAGATTTGCAAATTCCATGGTACATGCAACCCAGAAACATTTTTCCCTCGCAACGGTACAATGTGATCAACCTCATGTTGGGTACCAGTATGCTTTGTCAGTGCGGCGGCTGTTTCATGGATGTTGATTATTTCTTCCAGTTGCTCCTTTGTTAGCCATGATGGCGTTTGGGTCAGAATTTTTGTTCGTCTTTTTGACGCTTTGCGGCTGTTCTTTTGGCGTTCCTCCTCTTTTAATTGCAGACCCCCCTGCTGGATTTCCCGAAGAATTTTAGGGTCATCAGAGACGAGGTTATAGCGTTGGAGAGGGTGCCTATCCATATAGGGACCATGAAAAAGTGGAAACAAACGCACGGCCATCATTCCATCTCCCTTGTTAGTGTCACACTAACATTATCTGGTGTGTAGAAAATGTGGTTGCCCACTTGAGTAGTCATCCTCATGGTGTACCGCCAGCGCGGCGATACGTTGGTAGCATGGTAGAATGTCGCTCCTTCCGTTATGTCTATGTGTAAGCAATCGGGATCAGTGAGGACGGTAGCCATCAACATGGCCGTCTGCCACGCCTCATGATCTGTTATCCTTTCCGGTTTACCGTCGCACCAGAACGAGAACTGGCATCGGTGTTTCACAGGATGACCGGAGGGGTAGACCGGTCCTTCTAAAACAACATCACATATGTTGTCGGGGTGACGCTCATCGACTACTCGATTGAGTACGACTTGCGCCACCGCCAGCTGCCCCGCTATCGGTTCACTTCGAGCTTCGAAGTAGATAGCCATGGCTAAACAAGTTTCCATTAACACTATTATAACTCCCTTGATGTTACGTGGATGGCTACACCGCAATCGGGCTTGGCATCTTCATTGTCGATGATGACCCATAACACCGGGCAATTCCATTGACCCCAACCACCGTATATGTCGCCATCGGTTATGATGATAGCGGCTTGTGGTGAGATGTTATTGTCCGTCATGTATGCGGGTACGCAGGTGACATCCGTACCGCCACCGCCTTTTGGCCTTGTTGATTTTACGATGTCGTCTATCTCTGGGCCTTCGTACTTCTCATCGGCACAGACCTTGGTGTCCCAGTACAGCAACCGTACCGCCTCGGGGTGTACCGTATCGCACACGGATTTAACTTCGGTCAGTATCACCGATACCTCACGGTCACCGATAGAACCAGACATATCACCAGCGATAACAAGTTCCTCCACCCGTTCGGAGATGCCGCTCGGCATGTAGTACCCAGCCCCTACAAATCGACGGTTGGGTTTCCGCCATGTAGAGAAGTCACTACCAGCACAATGCGTTGTGATGAAATCCCGTAAGGTTTCACGCCAATCTATCTGCGGCTTCAACAAGTCCTTCAACTCGCGGTCACCACCAGTCCCTAAC
>Ga0208180_1001086_pt1 | contig 18245 bp, 25 predicted proteins | sample MalvireepMed_s16_FD_184241 | JGI IMG/M metagenome (GOLD analysis project Ga0208180, IMG submission 184241) | Marine viral communities from the Global Malaspina Expedition - Malaspina viral metaG DeepMed_s16 (SPAdes) (version 2) | ecosystem: Environmental > Aquatic > Marine > Oceanic | place...
TCAATCTGAGCCGCAGAACAAACAATGAAATATAGTGGATTACCACCTTCATCATATTGATCTGCTTCATTTTCAGAAAGAATCCTGCGAGCCTTTAACAATTTATCGATTGATAATGTTCTGCGATTACCAGCAGAGTTATCAATACCACTATAGTCAACAGTTGCAGTACCTACTTGAAAATCAACATCAATGAATTGATTTGGGAAATTGGATGAATTCCAAACTATCTCGGTTGCACCGTCCATTGCACCACCATCTGATTCATAAGCTGAACCAAATGCAGCATCAACGATTGTAGCATCCATCTTACGAGCCATAGCCATAGACGTAGCTTCTGCATAAGGCTGGAACACATCATAGTTCATTCTACGAGTGTCAAAACCTTCTACAAAGAATCCAGCATTTTTAGGTTGTGCTGATACTCTCCTACGTTGATGGGATATTGCTTGTACTGGTGAATCTGCAAAACGTGCAACTTTGTCTAGTGCTTCGTTAGTTCCGATCTTATCAATGAACTCGGCAACACCTTGACAGTCTGGCTTATTGGTTACAAAATTCCGTAACCGGGATGTTTTTTGTTGAAGCGCATGTAATACATCAGAAGAATACCGATGTACATAAGACGTTTCAATATCATAAAAATTAGCCATATTGTTACCATTATGAAAAAATTAGATCACAATAACCTAGTGATTATCCATAAAGGGTCACAACAGACTTTTCGGCAGGGCAAATGCTTATCTGCCTATTATCTTATGTTCGGTATTACCTCCACCATGGAGGTGTGATATTATCGTACTCGTTTTTGACTTGGATATGCTGTTTTGAATAACTTATCCATTTTATTCATCGCAGATTTATGTCCGGGATTTCTATTATCCCTATAAGCCTCCGAAAATTCCTTATCGCTATATAGATTCTGAATCTCTACACGCGCCTGTTGAGGTGAGAACTGGGATGAACCCATTCCTGTACCTACAACGAGTGAGTCTTCACCAAGTAATTCACCAATTTGTGAAAAAGCCCGGATCATTTCAGGATGATTGCCCAGACCTGTCTCATTCATAATTGACTTTAACTCGGGTGAGGAAAATTGAGCGAAAGCTCTTGTTGCCATATCAATTTTACCTTCATATTTATTACCCCACTCTTTTTGAAGATTGATCTTAGTATTTAATGCCAAATCTTCAATTTCTTTAGCACGCTGAGTTTTTTCTTCTTCCTGTATATCTCCATACAAATTTAAGATATTCTCAGCCTGATCCTGTGTAAGACCTGTCTGATGTGCAAATTCCCGAAAATCATCGAGAACACCTTCATCATCACCAAAATCATATCCTTCTGGTTTTTCAGGTCTACCTATCTGGTTAAATAGATTATCCCAACTTTCTCCTTCTTGCGGAAGGGAGATGAGATTATCCGGGTTTCCTCCAATCTTCTTGACTGCATTGACGTAGGACTTAGCGAGTTTATCTACTGAGTCAAAAGTCTGGAGACTAGGTTCATCCCTTAAGCCCTCTGGCATAGTGGATGCACTAAATTGTAAAGCCGAAGATTCGCCACTTTCAGCTTGCCCTGCTTCTTCTGCAGGAGCCATTGCTTCTTCTGACATATTTAATTATTGCTAGGGTTATCCTGCCGTTTTATTCTGGCAAGTTCTTGTTGATCATAGCGTGTTCTAAGCACCCTAAGATCGGTGTCCACCATCTCCAGTATCTTGAGTATTACACTACGCTGACCCTCTTGCCATGCAGATAAATACGGATCAGGAGTTGGTGTAGTCTTAAAAACAAAGTGATCCTGTACAAGTTTAGTTAGTACCTGTTGTCCTTCTTCTGTTGAAAAACATTCCTTAAATATTCTACGATTATTTGATTCACGGTCAAACCAATTCATCAGTTATGATTACCAATGGAGTGTTTTACATGACATCTCATACAAAAGAATGTATTTTTAAGTTTAGGTGCAACTCTAGTAGTTGTCTCTCTACCAGTTATTTCCTTAAATCTTGTTGCTTCCTTTGGATCCATTGCTAAATTATGTTTTAACTTAATAGTTTCAGTATGTTTCGCAAAATTCGATTTGTTTAATTTTGGTAGCCATCCAGCAATGTCATAATAGCTTTTTTCTATATTAGTTTTTTTAGAAACAACTTTTAGATTTTTAATATCATGCCCAAATCTCAGTTTTTCTGCATCAGACAACATCCCTCCGGGTCTTCCTGCAGTAGATTCATGTGCTTCTTTATTAGAAACTGTATGTTCTAATACTTTAGGTCCTTTTATTTCTTTACCAGTATAAGGATCATTTAATTTACCATCTTGCCATGGTGATCTAGCAAATACTTTAGGTCTTGTTTTTTTCTTCCATACTTTTTTATTTACCCAATTACTTCTCTTGTAATGCTCTGGAATATCTTCATATTTCCCTTTTACAATAGAAGGAGCCATGTCACCCATTATGCCGCCTCTGCTCTAAGTGATTCTGCTCTTGCCATCTTTTCATTAACCTCACCAGCAATTTGAGCTTGTTGCATTTGTTCCTGTGCGGCTCTCTGTCTTTGTTGTTCTGCAACCATTGCATCAACTTCTTCTTTTGACCTGATATTAGAAACTGGTACTTGAAGCACTTCCGCAGTATTTGTAAGTATCTGGTGAGTATTGAAGTACATTGGTATAGTCTGGTCAATCTGAGCAAGAGGCAGTATCATTTCAAATAACTGTGACATTGAATTTATTTCTCCAGATCGCATTGCAATAGAAACTGGGTTCATGTACTCAATCCTGTAGTTATTACCCATTTCTTCAGGCATCTCAGGCAACAAATAGGAACGCATCAATATATTTACCGTTCTCCTGATTAAAGGATCAAGAAACTCTGCTTCCTGTCTGGCAAGAATTGGTCCAAGAACAGGCATTCTCTGTCTCATTCTTACAGATACTTCTGTTGCAGAGAAGCGCATTACATCACCATCTGGTGCAGTTGGTCCCGGTAATTCCAAGAGATCCATGAAATATCCTTCCCGAATTGCTGAGAGACTTTTTGCACTTAATCTTTCTGCATAATCAGGTCTTGCATTAGTTGGAGCTTCAAAGATCATATCCTTGCCCCCTAGACCTACCGAATAATAATTTATCGCATCAGGTGTTGTATCTAGGGGGTCTAAGAGTCCAGAATCCGGTACAAAGAGAGGCGGTGATACCGATTTCTGAACTGCTTTTAAATAAGTTTTATCAATTTCAGTAATTAGCCTTATATCTGGCATTATTTCCCAAGTTGGCCCTCTTCCATAGATTTCCCTATCTGATCGTTCCCATCTTGCACAGATATAAGGCATTTCATCATAACCGCCAATTGCAAGTATATGTTTTTTCTCCTTCAGGTAATGAACTGATACATATGCTTTTTTAAAGTCAGGAAGATACTGAGCCATTGTCCATGCAGGATAAACACAATGAACAACATCGACTTCATCAAGCATCTTCTCACTTTGGGCATTTTTTAATACATCTTCTGGTAAAGTTTGAGGATCAAATCTTGATATTAAGTCTTTATACGTTTGTTTATAGTTTCTAAATACTGTGTCAACTTCCATTTCACTTCCGCTACCCAATATGCAATCCGAAAGAGGAAAATTGCGGAAACGAGGACCAAAACCGGGAACATCTTCAACAAATATGATACCAGTTCCAAAAGTCCCTGCTTCCAAGTAGTATTGAAAGATTGCACTCTGGAAATTGGAGATTGGTCGTGATACATGATGTTTTATTATCTTGGTTGCTTCTTCAAGCCATAATGCAACATTACGTTCTTTATCCAATTGGGTGATTCCAGAAGTTAACTTGAACCATTCTGCACCCATTGGTGTGAATACATTATGTATATTGGAAGCAAATCGTTTAAGAAGGCGCATCGCAGATCCTTCAAATGCAGAATACATCCTGTCTGCACCTTTAGAATGAGTAGTTGTAAAATCAGCACGATGCGGCAACACATATTCTGCCATTTCCTGCCATTCACGTTCCCAATTCCTGCGATTACCCTTCAGTTTCTCATGTTGCTTATCAAGAATACTGCCTAGAGGATTTTGCTGTGTTTCCATTATTTATCCATAAGGATTAGGATCTAAAATACTGGCTTTTTTTAAACGACTAGCTTTTTGTGTGGTTTCTACCATTTGTTTTCTACCCTGTTCTTCTTCCCTGCCTCCTATCTGACCAACTCCTCCACTTCCACCTGTAGCTTTAGGTTTATCAGCTAAAGGTGTAATTTGATTATGTCTACCTTCATCAATTCCTACACCTTGTGGATTTTCTTCAGTTATTCCAAACAAGGCATTATAATCTTCTTCTGATTCTTGCTCTACTATATTTCCTGCTTCGTCCATATAATCTAATTCCCTTGGTCTTCTAGGAACATATGTTCCTTTTGTAGGTGCAAGTATAGTTTCTGCCATATTATCTCCTTATAATATTTATGGTGCTAAAATACTAGCCGATAGTGGATCTCCTGCCATAAATTGTCTTCCATATTTCTTTTTTCTTCCACCTTCAGCAACTTTTCCCTGTTGTAAAACTGCTTCTCTTTCTTCAGGAGTTGTTAAGATAGTTCCATCCTCAGTTTCATCATCTGTAGTGTCGTGGAATGGTATTTCGCTTTTTATGAAACTTTTTACTCCACCTTCAAAATCTTTATAAGTTTCCTGAATACTTGTAATTCCTTTTTCTATATCACTACCTTCGTATATGTCTGATACCTTGTCCGCAGTTTCACTCGTCATGCCTGTTGCCTCTGCTATTTTATGATTATGCGGTACATTAAATCTAGCCCACGAAGGGCCACCTTTTTTTGTATGAGCTTGTGCCACTTCACCTTCATAGTCAAATGACTTTGAATCTGTCTGGACAAGTTTGTCATCTTTCCAGATATAGTTTACTTCTGTATAGATTTTCATAGTAGTTTTTTATTGAGAGTTATAGGTTCTTTCTTAACAAGATACAATCTTCTTTGTATTCTTTCAATATCTTTTTCCAACCTCTTCCTGCATACATATTCATGTAATCACATCCTTGTATGATCAAGCGTAGATCCTTTCAGACGAATCATAGTAATCGTAGTTGCTAATAGCTTTTCTAGGTCTTTTCTTTGGTTTATCAAGACCAGCAAACTGCAAGGACTGAGATGCATATCTGGTTGCACTCATTAGGTCATCATGTACCTTTACGATCTTGCCATCTTTCCTATGATACATCCTAAGTTCTTCAAACCACAACCTTAAATAATTAAAAACCTTGAATCTACCTGTCTGCATTCTTTGTAACATATCCATAATTCCCGGTTCAAGTGCAATTCCACCTTCAGGATTCTCAAAATGCTTGTGAGCCATATTCACGCCCTGCTTACGATAAAGTTCTGCCAAGGGCTTCCCTGAACCTTTATCATGTTGGGAACCATCGTGAGGCCACACTACAGGAACCCATGAGCCTCTTTCCTTAATTGCGGCAGAATGTACCACAGGAGTTTCTGCAGATTTACGATAACAGTCATATACATAAACTGTATCTGTATCTCTGTCCCATGCAATCCAGACTGCGGCAGTTGGGTGATCCCATCCAAAATCCAATCCACATAAGCGAGGCCAGTATTGGGGCAATGGAAATGGTTCGACTTCAAGATCATCCTCATTTACAGGAAAAACAAGTCCAGAACCTAGAACTGGTATTCCTTTTGAACGCATATCTCTTTCATGCGGAGGAAGTGCGGCTAATATCTCTGCCTTTACATCATCATCCAGATGTATAGCATCATCCCATGTTGCATGATAAAGTGCCTGTGACTGTCCGAGCTTTGTCATAAACTGAGTTACAACTTCAGTCATTCCACTTTCGGGAGTGAATGTCATATAGACAATACCTCCACCTTTAAGTGCGGCTCTTAATGCCTGAGAGTATATATCCTGCGGAGGTTCCTCATCGAGCCATGTAACATCTACTGCCTTACCCATCCATTGCATCTTTCCCTGCTCATAGGACTTAAAGATCAACTTGGAGTTCCTGCCTGATACATGCTTTACCTTCAAACTCTGGTATGCATTTGGAACACCGGGCATTCTTAGTGGAGTACCAGAAATATACTGTTTTGGTATTGCACCCTTGCCGAATTCTTCCTCATCTCCGGGTTCACCAAGCAACTCTGCCTGTACAATGTCCCTAGTATTTGCAGTTGTGTTACCAGCCGCCCATGCAGTTATAGGTCTGTTAAACTTTGCTCCTGTCCACCATTTAGGGTATCGTCCAGTTAAGTGAAATGCCATCTCGGATGCACCGCAAAATGTCTTGCCAGTTTTATTTGCCGCCATCAATAGACGTTGCCTAGCAAGGCGACCTGTCATGTCCTTTGCATCATGGAACCGCTTCTGGTAATCATATGGTTCATATTCCAGAAGCCGATTCGTTTCATAAATATCTGAAATTTGTTCTGCAATTTCAATTGCTTTTTCAGTTTTATCTGTCATGCATCAGGTATTTTTCTATATAGTTTAGGTCTTGCAAATTTAGGCAAAGTAAACGAAAGGGTTTCTAGTGCAGTTGGATCTCGCTTTATTCCTATTTTTCCAAACTCCTGTTTAGCTTCTTTTCTTGCTCTAGCTACTCCAAATATACTTGAGAATAAACTGAATGCACCTATTCCCCTAGTGAACTTCAATCCTTTCCCTACTGTAGTCTTGTAGCGAGGTTTATCTTTTCCATGGAATTGCTTCTGAAGTTCCTTAGTTACGTTGGATGTTAATTCTTTATTAACTGGCAATGCCTTTTTCTTTGCTTTTACCTTCAATTTATCTTCTATAGCCTTAATACCAGCTTCTTTACTTACTGGTTTATGGTATTTTTGCATTGCAGTAGTTACTTTCCTGATTTTTATTTTAGGTCGAGCATCTATCGGTGCATCTACTTTAAGCCCCGGTGTATGAGGTTTCTTAGGAAAAGTCTTTTCAGGTAATTTTATACCTTTACCCGGATACCATCGTGTACCAACTACTCCTCCTGATGTTGAGAGAGTTTTATCTGGTGCAATATTTTGTGCTATGTAAGACTTTATACCAGCTAATGAACGATCTCCTGATGTTCTTAACATAGAGACTTTTTTACCAATTCTTTTCTGTTTTGCTAACTTTTTTTCATCTGACATTTCCTTACGAATCTTCAGTTCAGGATTTCTATCTCTTCCAATATATTGTTTTTCAGTCCAATGAACTTTATCGGCACTTATTAACTTTCCTTTAAGATGTGGCCCTCTTATAACTTTTTCTGATGGTAATACTGTATCAGTCTTATTTTTGAATACATCTCCGATTATATTTAAGAGGATTCTTCTGGATGCTGGTGCTTTAGTCCATTTTTTCCATTGCCGTGATCCTTTAACAATTTTTGTCAGTTTTCCTAATTGCTTATTTTCTTTCTTAATAGCCTTATCTTCCTGAGACATGGATTCTTCATCTACTTTACTTAAATGGCGAATTTTTTTATCGTCATCAGTATAATCTTTTAACTCAGGTTTTAATTCATCCGATTTACTTAATACTGCTTTTAGACCGAATTTACCAAAGTGGAACGGCCCCTTACCTTTATATTGCTTATTTAGGTTTTCTGGTCCGAAATTAGGATCATCTTCTGTTTCAATAAATTGAAGATCAGGACTATCTGCTTCAGAAATATTTAGGTACTCACCTGATTTTACAGGATAAGGTACATCTTTCTTCAGGTTGGAAATTCTATCTAAAGTGGGTTGATCAAGAGAGTAATACTTGGCTTTGTCTTCTGCAACCTGTAATCCTGCAAGCATTGACTTAATATCAGCTTTTACCTTAGTAACTTGTCCCTGACCCTCACCTATTATTGGCAACCTAGTTACTTTCTTACCTTTTAGCTGTATTGTACGGATAGTATCTGGAGCTTGTTTTGTAGAACCTCTACCAATATCTTCAAGTTCATCAAGAAATGCTTCAAAACCTTTTTTAAGACCTAATCCTCCCTGTTTTGGAGAACCTGTTAGTTCAAGAAATCTCTCATGATGTTGTTTTGTAGCCTTACCCGGATATACTATTTTTCCTTTACTACTAAATGATATTTTCTCAACAGATTCACCGGGAGCATTTATCTTACTGATATTAATAGGTTCTTTTTTCCTTATGGGTAATCCTTTCTTATTTGTTCTGAATAAATGTCCTCTACTTACAGTTTGAAGTTTCTTAGGATCTCTGCTAGGAGGAAGATATTTCGTAAATCCTTCACTTGCCCACTCACTAATCAACTGATCTGCCTGTGAAGTCCTTGAACCACGAAATTGAACTTGGACATCACCATGTCTTTTCCTTGCTTGGCTATATCTCTTAGTCAAGGCTCTTTTAAACGCCTTTGGATCAGATATTCCTGAAGATGGCCCTTGGAAATATATTGTTTTTGCGTTGCTAGGAGGACTAGAGGATGAAGATTGATTAGATACTCTGGATTGTATTGCTTTACTGAGGTTCTTAGGCATATTACGAGTAGGATTTGATGCCGCTTGTAAACCTTGGGATATTGCTTTGCGGTTAGTAAATTCTCTATTGCCAGCTACGTTAATAGTAACATCTTCTTTACCTAATCCTGAAACTAAGTTGGATACTTGACTAGGTGTGGGATTTTGAAGGAAGGGTTTATTGTGTTTTTTGGCTAGATTTCTTGTTAAACGTGAACCGGGAGAATCTTCTTTACCTTCAACAGTATAAATAAGTGTAACATCGGATTTTAATACGTTTTGTTCTGTACGAGGTCCATATGTTCTTTCTCGACCTTGATAAGAAGTCGTATCTGCATCTGATATTTCTGATACGCCATAATCTTTTAATGATAAATCAGATCCTCTTGATGTCTGGTATTTCTTTGGTGCTGTACCGCCTGTTTGGAAACCTAGTTTTTTGGCTTCCTCCAATCCTATCTTATCTGCACCGATCTGACCACCAGATATAACTCTGATTTTAACTTTCTTAGCCATAACTAAAGTATCTTAATATTCAGTTAAGATTGTTCTACCAACTCTCTTCTTTTTATCTTCCTTGCGCTTGTTAAGAGCTTTGGTTGCACCACCAACTGCGAACAAGCTAAGAAGTTTATTAAGATTATGTTTTAATAAGAAACTTATTCTCTGTTTGTCACTTAAAACTCCTTCTGATGCTTTTGTGCTTCCTCCTTCAAAGGACGACTGTGTTTCACCCGATATATTCTGTGAACTTTTACCAAGAGGTTTAAATTTTATCTTTCCTTTACTGCCTCCTCCAGATCCAGCCAACTTCTCTATCATACGAGACGTGGATGATCCCATTTCAGTTCCACTACGACTCCACTTATTCCACATTTTTGCCATGTTATATCCTAATTGATTGTTGGGCCTGATATGACTTTCCTGCTCCTGAAAGCCGCTACAAGCATTTTGGCACCATCATCTCCGACAAGTGCAACTAATTGTGCGTTAAGCTCCTCTACAGTCCGTGTGGGATCAATATCATTGAATGCCTTGTATCCACCCCTGTCTAAGATTTCCTTTGCCGCATTGAGCTTCACAGTATCGCTGTCGCTATCCATCAATCTCTCAATAACTGTCAATGCTCTAGGCCCACCTTCCCTTAAACGCTGATAAAACTTCCTGTCAATCTCATCCTTGTTCTCAATGACAAGTGCCTTACCCTGTAACTTCAGCTTATATGGGTTTTTCTCCTTAAATCCTGCCTCCCTCATTGAAACTAGGTAATCGCCTGTCTCAACAAATGAATCTATGAACTTGTCAGTTGCTTCCATATCCTGATTCCCTGTCGGATCTTCGTTTCTTCTCCCAGTAATCCTTTGGCTTGTTTGGATCTTTAAATACGTTCCAATGTTCCTGACGTAGCTTCTTCCATTGTGCATCTGATCCTATAACCCTGTTCTGGTTTGCTCGCATTTCTGCTTCGCTCTTTACAGATTCCTTTTTCTTTCTTGCATTCCAAGGATCTTGCATTGCTTCAGCAAAATGACCTTGTCTCTCTTTCTCCCATGCCTTTCCTCCAATTTCAACTCTGGATAAAAGACCGGGGCCTCTAAATGGTTGTGTCATTGTATTGGAAGATAACTCTGCTTTGCTGAATACCTTGTTCTCTTTCTTTGGACTAGACAACCCCTCCCGGAACTCCATACGCCTCACCATCTTCTGAGGACTGTAAGAACCTCCCCTCTTTAAATACTTGAATCCCTCTGCTAACTTAGACCACCAATCGTTCTCATTTACAAATGATGTTCGCTTCTTCTTACTGTAAATATTCTTCGTTGCTCCACTACTACTGTAATGACTGCCGTTCTCATCTTCTCCCTTGTGTGCCATGTTATTCCTTATCTGCTTGTTTGTCCGTGATTTCCTTTAACCATACTGCACGGCTCTCCCATTGTCTGATATATTCGCATTCTGGATGTAAATAGCTGTCCGTGAATATCTCACCTTGTTCGTTGGCTTGCTCTATCCAAACTCTGGGTCGCTTCGGCATATCAAAGTTAAAGCTGTTGTTAGATTATTACTGAATCTAATGCCTATTTTCCTAACTTGCAAATCTTTTCTTAAAATATTTAATATTGTGTTTCAGTTACTTAACACTTATTTTCACACCGTGTAGAGAGATGGGACGACTATACTCGCCTCCTCATCCTTTTTATGACCCCCCACCCCGCTAAAACAATGCATGACGGTACAGGATGATGGAAAATAAAAGTCATTCATTCTCAATGTCTCGCTTCGCTCGCACTATTATTCTTTCTTTCATAGCAGGATGTTAAAATTCAAAGCAGGATGGTAAATAAAATGGAGGTGTCCTTACAGGAAGAAACAAACTATATATCTGTTAACAATCAGTCACTACTACATATACACAGTATAGTAGGGAATATATAGAGTATATTAAGTTATAGAGAATGTATTTAATATAGTAGATATATATATATATAGGATTTGAAAAGAATACACAAGCCTATAAATATTACATGAGAATCTTGTATATCTATCAGATTCCATTATTACAATCTACGATTGCCGATAGACCAATCTAACGATTGACCCTTCGGGTGCTTCGCATCTATCTAATACATGGAATCTATTGATTGATATACTTGCGATTCAGGCATAGATAACAATATCTGGCATAAAAAATATTTTTTTCAAAGTAACGATCTTCTTCTTGTTTGGTTGGTCTTGTAAGCAATTACTGTCCTTCTAAACATTTAGTTAATTATCGTTGCTCTCGTCCTCTGGATTCACCAGACGACAATAATCTCTAATGAGAAATAAGATGACTGATAAAGAAACGATTGAAAAGCAAGCTAAACGTATTGCAGAACTAGAAGCTACCCAAAACAATGTAGCTAGTCCTTGTGGATTCTTGGATATATGGAGTGATTCAAGTGCATCAGAAAGAAGGGAGTACACTTTGGAAGAATTACTAAATTGGGTAAAACTAGCACAAGCTAACGATGGTATAATTGGAATTAGAAGCCAATACATGAAGGCATCCGATCAAACACCGGGTACAATAGCTTCATATCAAGTATTTCCATCACATGTTCTCACCTATGAAGAGGACAATAAGCAGAAGGAAGAGCTTGATAATCCAACTACATACAGGACTAAGCAATTTAGTAAAAACGTAGGAGGAGTAAACTGCTGGCTTAACGAGCGTAAACAAAAAGTAGCAGTCAATCAATAAGCTATTTGAACTTATACAGGGTCGGTTAATAGCTGGCTCTGTATAAAAAATTTTCAAACAAATTGTTTGGATCAACTTTAATCAACCATGGAGGATACATGTATGTGGAATCAAGAGAAGGAGGATTATATCAATACACAGCAAGACAAAAACGAGTGGAATCAAATACAGAGGATTCAGAAGATGAACAATCAGAGGATTTCTATCTCAAAGGAGGTGAAGAACTCGATTTCTCATAAACCTAATCTATTAATATCAATTGCATTCGTTGCATTGGCATTTGTAGTCGTACCAATATTACCAATAGTCTTAGGAATAGTCTTTGGACATTGGATTAGTAAACAATCAGATAAAAATAAAAGAGGATAATATGGAAAATACATTAAACATAGATAATACATTTGTTGCAGGATCAAAATGGATGTTAAAAGTAATAAATAACTTGAAGAACAGATTGCATATACCAGAATCAACTAAATGGTTTTCAAGAATCATATTACATTTTGCACCATCAAGATTAGGAATATATGCCTTAATCACATTGATGACAATTGCATTCATGGTAACAGCACCATTATTTGCAGGGCCAAATTATATACTACATTCAATTGGTAAAGCAAAATCATGGGTATTTGGCAGATATGGATCAGGTAATTCATTAGTAAAAAGGTAAATCAAAAATAAGGCTGGTGAGGATGGGATGACAAGGAATGTAGAAATTGTAATATAACAAATACAATAGTCCTGTGAAGTAAATATAACTTCATTGTTCATATTGGAGGCACGCACAAATAAGCGAGTAACCAGCCTTTTAACAATACAAAAGAGAGGATGTATGAATATATTATGGAAGATATACAATACAGTAAGAAATAAGCTATTAGATGCAAGGAAAAAGCATCATGAGTACGAATACATAGCCTACATAGTCAACAGTAGACATTGAAGCTAATAAAGCCTCTGCATTGCCGTAAAAAGCGGTGCAGGGGTCATAAAAAAATTCGGAGGCTGGTGTGTACCAAACCACATTTTTTATAAACATTATAACTGGAGATGTTATGACGAAAATAATTCATTTACTCAATCCAAACCAAAAAATGAAACTGGAATTGATACTGGAGGGATTGGACAAGATAAGAATAGAATATTCAAAAGGAAATACCGATACAGACAAGCTAATTGAAATCCACAGGATAATAAAAGAAATCAGAGAGTATGTACCAAACCACATTTTAAACTGAGGAGATAACATGGGTAATAGATACGAAGAAACTATAAAAGAAATAATGAGTGATGAATTAAATATACTTCACCAGAGAATAGACAAATTGGAAGAGTTATTGCACACAGCATTAGGTCCATGTCCAAGATGTACAGGATCAGGCATAATTCTTGTACCAGATTCAGTATTAGAAAGAGATTCACACGAACCATGTGATACATGCAAGGGAACTGGTAAGATGCCACTTGATCTTGCAGATATGATGGAACAATTCAAACTACAGGCAAAGAAAGAAGTAGAAATGTCTGAAGAACTACCATTTTAGGAGGAAATATGGATGATCAAGAAAATATAAAACAAATAAATCAAAAAGAATTCAATTCAAATATAGTCAAGAGGCTGGAAGAGCTTGAGGATTTTAAAAGTCAAGCACTTATAAGACTCGATCAGGAAATAGAAAACAGGACTAAAGCATTTGAAAAAATAGAAAAACTTGAAGAGAAAATAGATCTCTTAGAAAGATACACAATTAAAGGCATAGAAACAGAAATAAGAGATGCCATATACAACACAAGTATCAAAAGTGAAAGATATGATGAAATTATAGCAGTCCACAGGAATGAAATTGATAATTTAAAGAAAAATATAAATGCAATGAAGCAAGTAATGAACAATTATCTGATGATTAATTTAGATAATCCTGAGTATATAACCCAAGTACATGAAAAGAGAGGCAATCATGGAACAAGCAACACCAAGGGAGAGAAACCAAGATGAATGTGAATATTGTGGAGAAGACATAGAAGAAGACACAAGATTCTGTAAAGCACCCAAATCCTGCTCAGAAGAGTGGAATTGGCTATTTAGTGAACACCAAAGAAAGGTATGGTAAGGAGATAATATGAATGAAGAACATAAACAATATTTAAATGAACTAAGGGATTCTGGAGTAACTAACATGTATGGAGCATCATCATATTTAGTAGTAGCATTTCCAGAATTAACAAATAAAGAAGCAAAAACCATCCTTTTAGAATGGATGCAATCATTTAATAAATAAGGAGATAATATGTTAAATTACAATCCAATAAAAGTAACAAAGTTTGATGATTACAATGATTTGAGAGAAGCAGTTGAAATAGAAGAAGAAGTTACAAACTATATTCCATTTCCATGGCAAGTTAACTTCAAGGATGACAAATATATGAATGACAGGTGGACATTCAATGAGAATGGACTGAAGTCATTGTTTACTGCAACAGGAATATATGGATTATTCAGTACAATGAAAGCAAGTGAAGAACCACAACTGGCATCTACATACTTGAATCATATAATGCAACAGGAAGACATAAAGAAGAAACTGGAAACCAAGAGACTTGTAGTATCAGATAACGAAGTGATAGGAATTGTAGGTTCAAGATACAATCCATACAGTAACAGGCAATTTCTACATGATTTATCCTGTGATTACAGTCAGGACCAGATGCAGTTAACCAGAGCAGTAATATCCAATACAAAGATGACTGCAAGTTTTGTTGAATCATGGAGGGGATTTCACCTGAAGGGAGGAAATGACAAAACTGACATTGGACAGACATTCAAGAATTCATGGGTTGGAGATTCTGGACTCAAGTCATTCATATGGACATTAAGGACAATATGTACAAATGGTATGATGCACAGGTCAGATGTATCAAATTTGAGGGCTAATCATACTGGAGAAAAAGATAGTATGAAAAGTAAGCTGAAAAATATAATAGTTTTAGCAAGAGATCAGTATGAGGTTATTAAACAGCGCATAGAGACATTAATAGAGATTCCCTATACAGACCACTCGGCAGATCGTTTGCTTTGGAAGAACGCACCTTTAAGCATCATTCCGGACATAAAGGAGAAAAAGCTCTGGAACCAAGCAAAAAGATTCAGTAGTCCAGAAGAATCTGTGGAAGATTTGAAGAGATCAATACAAATTGTTGATAATATTCCCTGTTTACCTCCACATGGATATGGAGGAGTACATTCTAATTCAGTATGGGATAGTTCATACAGGGAAATAAGAAGTATGTATGATTTTGTGGAAGCATTCACAGAACATGCACAGACATGCGATGCTCAGACTCAAGTGGAAATTGAGGAAGGTGCTGGTAAATTAACTTCTTGGATTGCAAAGCGTAAGGAAGTATTATTGAATTAGGTGAAGCTGAGTCTCGCCTATTACAGCGACATGGATGTTGCGTTTGGACAATCTCAGGCTAGGGTGGGAGGTGGTTTGAGTAAGGTGAAATTACCGAGAATCGTGTAGGATTGTCCATTTCATTTTATATCCGTGTAAGGCTTAGACGGATTGACAATAGATAAATTAATCGGGATAGTACTAAACCGATTTTTTGGTCGTGTAAGGCTTATTTGACCAGATAGGTACTATTCGGTCATAACCAATGGTCAACCAAGGGTCAACCAAGCATTTATAGTTGACAACATAATAGATTCATATTAAACTTGAGTTGTAAACCTAAGTTAACTATAATATAAAGGTATTATGAATCTAAGACAACAATGTTCAGAATTTAAAGTTCCACTTCAGCCAATAGCTGATGATCTAGGATATACATTACCCTATGTATCAATGGTACTGAGAGGTAAGAGAACGAATACCAAGATAACATCCGCAGTATATATGGCAGTAGAGGAACGTAAAAAGGAACTAAGAAAATTAATTAACTAAAAGAGAGGTAACATGGGAATAGGAACAGATCACCAAGAATGGCTACACGAACAAGGTATGGTGTGGTTTAAAGATGATGCAGAAATGATTGCATTGAAAAAACGAGCTAAAGTAAAAGCCCGATTATCAATGGAAAAATATAGAACTAAAAGAAGAGAATTAAAAATGAAAACAAGAGAGGTAACATGAAGAACTTTGCACCAGATAATCTGGAAGAAAGAGCAAAAGGAATGGGAGCAACAGATGGCCCCACAGCAATAGGAGTCAACCCACATCGAAGTGAATATGACTGTTATTTAGAGAAAACTGGTCAGATTACACCACCAGACATTTCAGATATACCAGCAGTAATACATGGTATTGCAATGGAACCAGTAGTATTTGAGATGATAAAAACCAAGTTAAAGATTCCTGCCAGAAGAGATAATCAAACACATTATCATCCAAAACATAGCTGGATGTTCATGCATATAGATGGAAGATACATCAAGGAAGATAAGATAATAGAAATAAAATGTCCATCACCTCATATGAGGGAATTCTATGGTACAGAAGGTACTGACCAGATTCCGCAAATATACATAGCACAAGCCACACATATGCTGGCAATAGAAGAACAATGCAAGGCAATTGAATTCTTTGTATATTTCCATGGAGAAATACTGAGATATACAATCAGGAGAAAAGCACGTTTGATTGAAATATACATGAAAGCATTATTAAGATTTTGGGGGCATGTTCAAGAGAAAGTACCTCCAATGCCAAGGAATAACGAAGATGTAACTCATATGTATTTTAAGAACAATCATAAATTAATAGAAAACAATCAAGGACTAGAAAAGTTCATATTTGAACATATAGATAATAAGAAAGAAACAAAAAGACGAGTACAAAAAGATAAAGATGATAATATCTATATCAAGAGAGAAATAGGACTTAATGATGGAGTATTACATTCTGATGGTCGAAAAACATTAGTACCAAGAGTAGAATTAAAATCAACAGATCAGGATATGCTGGAAGCTAAATATCCAGATGTATATAAAAAGCATTGTAATCTATTCAATGAAAAAGAATTTAAAGAAAAGAATCCTGAAATATTTGAAGAGTGTTCAAATATAAAACAATCTTCAAGACTAATCCTACCAAAATTTAAAGCAGTTTAAGGGCTAAGACTGTCGTAGATCGTTTTTCACACAGCAGGGCAATGCTGTTGTGATCTCTACATATTTTTGCAGTTAAATCAATACGGATTCATTGCAACTCCAATCCCACGATGTCCTAAGACTGCTATTCATAATAATTAAACAAACAAGAGAGGTAAATATGTCTAAAGAAGTAGTTAAAAGTGTTGATGAAACACAAGATGCAATAGAAAAGTGTCTATTGGAAGGTGATCTATCTAAATTATCATTAGATCAAAGATTATCCTATTATAAGCAAGTCTGCGATACAGTAGGTTTGAATCCCCTGACAAAACCATTCCAGTACATAGTATTAAACGGCAAACTGACTATGTATGCACTCAAAGGTGCAACGGATCAGTTACGCAGAATATATAACATAAACTGTACAATTACGAAGACTGAATATATAGAAGATCTTTATATCGTTACAATTGAAGTAAAAGATAAAACTGGAAGAATTGATGTAGATATGGGTTTTGCAAAAGTAGCTGGAATGAAAGGAGATATGCTAGGTAATGCAATGCTGAAAGCAGTTACCAAAGCTAAAAGAAGAGCTACTTTATCCATGTGTGGATTAGGTATGCTCGATGAAGATGAAGTTGCAACCATTCAAGATGATGTAGGTAATGGCAAAGGAAAGAAGGTATTTGATGCCCCTGAATTGAAAGGTACAGATAAGCTGGAAGCTACATTATCTAAATCAGAACCTTCTGAAGAAGAAAAAGAAAAGATCATGGAGGAAGAAAGTGAAGAATATCATAAGAATGGTAAACATCCTGAAGCAAGCAAACAATGGCTTAATGATAGTATCCTTCAGTTAAATCGTATCTTTGCCAGATACAATGATTATGACGAAACTGATGATCATCATGGAACAGAAATAACTCCAGACAATACTAAAATAGTTGATACTCTATCAGGTTTGGTTGAAGATGTTAGAAACAAAGTAGTTGACTATGGTGTAGATTATGAAGGTTTAAGAACATGGGCAAAAGATCATCCGGGTAATAGAGTTGAACTTAAAAGGTATGCAACTATTCACACAGATGATTGGGAGGATACAATGCTTACAGATGACTATGATGAACTTTATAGATGGATGGAATTTCTAGCTGAAATATTTAAGGCAAAGGAGGAGGTTGCATGAGCTTCTATGCTACAGGATGGGTCTGGAAGAACGTATGTCAAGATCCAGAGAGATCATCAATACATAAGCTCATTATGCTGTGTCTGGCAAACTTTGCAAATGAAGAAGAAGATTACTCATGTAATGTAAAATTATCAACCTTGAGTAAAGTCACCAGTTTGCAGAAAGAAACCATATCAAGAAACATACAAATACTA
>Ga0208180_1001087_pt1 | contig 18235 bp, 33 predicted proteins | sample MalvireepMed_s16_FD_184241 | JGI IMG/M metagenome (GOLD analysis project Ga0208180, IMG submission 184241) | Marine viral communities from the Global Malaspina Expedition - Malaspina viral metaG DeepMed_s16 (SPAdes) (version 2) | ecosystem: Environmental > Aquatic > Marine > Oceanic | place...
GTTCTTAGCGAGTAATTCCTGTTGCACATTCTTTTTAACATAGAAAGTGTGATTGCAATTTCTACAGAAGCTAACTCTGGCGTGAACCATAGAGTTACACTCTGGACATTCCTTTTGCGGGGCTTTTCTTTTCTGTTTGCTCATTGTTAAGTTCCTCTTATTCGTAAATCCTCATTATACCATATACATCGTCATTTGAAATGCAAAACTTTAGAGAATGTGGTTTTTTTCTTTATTATTCATGTTTGTTCTCCCAAGCGTGAAGGTAGCTCATCTACTTTCCAGCAGCCATAAACGCACCGACCGTCATACCAATCAACCTTATAGGCATCATTGATGATTCCATTCACTACAGCATAAACGTGTTTTACGGTTTTACAAATATAAACGCCTTTAGAAAACTCTATAGCGAAACGCTCAGGACTCATTCTTTTTTTTCCTTTTACAAGAGTAAAGGGCTTCCAAATAAATTCATAGCCTAATGCACAATCATCAGAACGCTTCTTAGGAAATAGAAACGATTTTCTACACCTACGACCACGCTCTTTGAGAAAGTCGTGAGCAGTATTGTAATCTGTATTAGTAGAGATAGCTAAAGCCCTCACGGTACAATCGTTCCTTTCATTGGGCTTGTTTTGTTTACGGCCAGCAAAAGTGTAAATATGTGGTAGGATCATTTAATCTCCTAAGTGGGCAGTATTGGACTTGAACCAATGACCTCCACGATGTCAACGTGATGCTCTCCCAACTGAGCTAACTGCCCTTTATTTCATTTTGTTCCTAATTGTATCTTAATTACTTATCAATTATCTATTTCTTAATAATTGCATATAATTAGTACACAAACTTACATACCCCTTTTAACAATAACAATACGAAAATAAGTCTATAAAAATAGTAGTGCTGTTTGTGCTGGTCGTTTTTGGATTGTCGTGTGAACGTCGTGCCAGCGAAATAAGCAATAAAAATAAATTATCCCGCGATATTGGCTTCCAGTCCCGCAAAAAGTACAGGAAAAGTGGATTGGTTGCGCGTCTAATACCATATTACCATACATTACCGAAATATGCAAGAGCTTTTCCGAAATTTTCCTCACCTTTCTTCTATATTGTTATCTGTTGTTGTTGCTATTAATACAATAGAAGGTAAAAAGATAGGGGGTTTCGGGCAAACTTTTCCGCTAAAGAAAAAAGTCGGCATATCGTCAAATTTTTATCCCGAAAAATGCTCTCGCCGGGGATACAATATAAGTACATAGGGTATATAAAAGTTCATTTTGGTTCATAGGATTAGAAGTGGATAAACAAAAGATAAATCTAATAGGTTATCACTTTTGGAAAGCATTCTTTGTAATCTTCTTGATATTGTGGATTGTTGGTGGATCAGAAGCTAGAGAAACGATATTGCCTTACTTACTTATTACTCAGTTGTTTGCTATTGAGACTATGTTGCTATCACACATTAACTCAGTACATCAAAGGGAGTGATATTTAGAGGGACGGCTTCTATATTATTTTTACTGTTGTTTTACCGGAAGCCTCCCTCTTTTTTATTACAGTGCAAAGTGTCCTTGAGAATGATTAACTCTTTTGAGTTTAGGGAAATCTTCTTGTCTGTACTTCCCTGTATGGATTGGACATTTAAAAGTTGCCGCTTGCCTTCGGGCTTGCGGGGTGGTGGTGGGACAAAAACAGTTTATTTTTAAAAAATTTTTTGCGCGAAATTTAAAAACTCGCGTGCTAAGACCATCTTTAAACCCCAAAGAGAGAGATAGGGTACGACAATGCGGAGACTCAGAATAATTTTTGCGACCCCAGTTCTTTTATTTTCTGTTCTTATTAAAGCAGTGGGCCTTAAAATTCTACCCCCAGATTTGAGAGAAGGGGCTAATAAAGTTTTTTAAGTTCCCCAATCTCTATTCATTTCATCAGCTTCAGCTTGGGACTTAAGTGCTGCCCAACAAAGCCAAACCCCATGAGCAAATGCACCCATCTGCTCCGCCGTATGGAAAGCCTCTATCTCATTTATTATAATAGCTGCTAAATGGGGCTGCTCTTCTTTGAATTCGGCCCAGAATTTCTTTAGGTACGTGGGTTTCCCCTCGGGGCTTTCATTCATCTCCTTAACGCTTCTATAAATAGAATACTTAATATCCTTCTGAACGTATGGTAATTTGTTCATGTTACTCCCCCGGATATTTAAATAAGTCTGATACATTTCAATACACCGAAACATAAAACTCATGTACCCACAACCTTTTGCCAACCCGATGGCCTTTCCTGCGTGCACCAACCTCACGGGGAAAACTCGCGTGCTAATAACCACATAAAAACCCAAGAAGGGGGATGGGGTGAGACAAAACGAGGGGTCGCCCCGGCCAATTTTACTTTTTTGATTTTTAAAAAAACTCCCGTGCTCAGTACATTTTCAAAACTCGCGTGCCACGCGTTGTACCCCGGAATGCGGTAAGAAGGTAGATAGGGAACTACACTTCCTAGAAAAAGGGGGATGCGGTCAATTTGACTACACCCCCCCATCGGAGGGAGACGGCATCATTTTTATCTGTTAATTTTCCTAAGTCCTTATCACATAAGGCTTTACGACCATTATACCATATTCATCGGCATAGTCAATAGGAAAACTTTAGGGAAAGTCATAAGTCTTTATATAGTAGGTACTTAGGGCGGGTTAACTTTGTTGTTGTTTTGGAGTTTGGCACACCGGGTGCGGGGTCTGGTTTACTCAGGGGCAGGCCTTGGTTTGCGCAAAAAAAAACCCCCCACCGGCACATCACCGGCAAGGGGTTCACAAGGGAGAGTCCGCTAGGATGCCATCTCCAGTGCGGTGTCGAGAGCCTTCTGGCTCATCGTCCCGTTCTGACCAAACCACAATGAGTCAATGCGGTTGTTGGTCGTCCGACCCTTGCTATAATTAAGATACTCAGTTACGGCATTGTAAGCCGCCCAATATGTACCCCGAACTCCTACCAAGTCGTTCCCCTTACCATTCTCAAACAGGTCAGTAACCTTGAGCATGATATTGGTGGTGCGGGTAGAAACGTCAGCGTCCGATTCCTTCTCAACACCAAAGGTGACTTTGACATACTTCTTTAAGTCCTCTGCATTAATTTGACGAGAGGCCAAGAACCGATATTGAGTAGCGGTTGCCTCAAACTCTTGGTTCGCCAAATCCATAACATCACGAACAGCCTGCACATTCTCTTTGACAAAACGAGAGTGACGAACCCGAATTAGCTTCGACGCTTCCGATCCACGGGCAAGCGATTCGGTATTAGCACAAACTACCCGAATTGGAGTAAATCCAAAATGTACAGCCAGCTTACCATCGTGACCATTTGACAGCAGGGTAAACTTTGCAATCTCATCACCTTTGACGATTTCGCTGTTATCCTGATTCAGTTGACACAATGCCCAAATCCGTTCACCGTTACGCAAAGAGCCAGCCGTGTGGATTCTTAAATCACCCGAATCGACAAGCGGTTCAAAAATTTCGAACGCATCACGATTTTGCAACGGTGTCCATCTCGGCCCCACTATGCCAAGAATACGACCGTCCGACGTTCGATATGACGCGCGGTGCGTAACCTTTTCACCATCTCCAGTAAACAGCGGTTTTGTGTCCACTTCCCAATTTAGACCAGCCAAATTAAACGCATCCCAAAAAGTGGTAGCGTCGTCAATTTCGGTTCCCAAACCATGCCACGGAACCTCACCGGCAAAAACCATTTTCTCTACTTCATGTGACATAATCACTCTCCCTTAAAAGAAACTTAACCTTATGCTCTCATTATACTATAAGTATCGGCTATTGCAAGCCCTATTCTTTAACAGAAGTCCAGAAAATCAAAAATTACTTTAAGCCCCTACTCGGCAAGCGACTAGGCCAACCGGGGGCGGCCCCCGGAGAGGGCAAGGCAAGGGGGAGCATTGAGCAACAGAGCTTTACTCCCCCCGGCCGCCTCTTCAGTTTAGCCGTTAGTCGGTGGCTTGACCGCCTTGTTCGCCTTGATCAATCCAACCATCCGGCCATCGTAAAACGCCTTAGAGCCATCCCCATCTACGCTGACGGTAACAAGATTCTGAGAGCGTTCGCCCTTTATCTTGCCATAAGCAACAGTATCAAAGGATAGCGGGCTCTTGGTGATGTCCCGCACTTCCTCAACGACTCCGGCATAGCTACTTGCCCGACTAGCGTAGTTCACTAGGCTAGGACTGTAACCTTCCTTGTCGGCACCCTTAAGGTAACTAAACGAAACACGATCACCGATTGCTAAACTTGTCATAATTCACTCTCTCTCTTTTCTAAAAATAAACCGTAGATTACCACCGCAATGATAATCCAAAAAACATAACCACAAGCAGTTTCAAAAGTATTTAGTGATTCAATTCTTAACTCCCTTCCTGATTAAAGCCAAACATGATATGCCCATCATCTAGTATACCATCTGAATCCTGAATTTCAAGTATTTCAGCCGGATAATATTCCCCCATTTCCATATCCCAAACCGTAACACTATCCTCTAATCTATTATCGTCATTTTCCTCTAACAACTTTAGATAATTTAGCACTTCTTCATAATTCATTCTAGCCCCCTCTATTAAAGTAAGGATAATACGTCCGTCATGCCGTTGCCTTTCTGGAATAAGAGTGCTTAACTTTATTTTTCTTTAACAGCTTCAATGCTTCCGCTGCTTCTGTGTCTTTCGGTTGTGTGCCATGAATCAACAATGCAAAATCCTGATTCTTTAGACTTGGGCGGGCGGCATGAGAATCGTCGTGGTCAATTTCCAATCCCGCTTCGGCTGCTTCTGCTTCACTGAATACAACCGTGGTAGAGCGTAGATCATGCTCTGCAATCATTTCATCATCACGCCCACCATAACTAGCAGTTAAAACAAAATTGTCAAGCTGGTCAATCCATTCCCTATACTTCAACCAGTATTTCAGAGACTTAGTATAAGCATAGAATAATCTATCAGGATGCATCATCGCCATGTTCATCCACGCGAACATATAATTAGAATTGAAAAAATCACCGGCAACATGAATCCGGCATATGCCTAGATTGTCCGGCATTGATTGATTAAGTTCGTGAATCATATCATTAACGTGCAAGCCACGCAGCGTATCAAAATTGTGCTTGCGTAGATTGTAGACGTTGGTATACTGGACTTCTTGACTAGCTGAGAAACAGCGGAATTTAGTTTTCGGCCCGTCTTTGATTTTACGCTTGCCATCTATGATAACCGCTTTAGATAAACATTCCTCTGCTGACGGACAAGAGTATCCCGAAATTAAATCCAGAGAATAGATTTTACGATGCGGGATGAAGTTGTGCAGAAATTGATTCAGTTCGGGAATCTCTTTTAGTGCTTCTGTTTTGGCGTTAGCGTTACTGAATTTCAACATTTTGAATCTCTCCCAAGATATGATACTCTACCAGTATACCATATTTATCGGCAGATTGCAAGCCGATACATTAGGGAAAATCTAGAATTAGCCAAAATACTTGGCATGATATTTGCAGCGAAAGATTGCCGTAAGCCCTTGTCTGGCAACGGGTTACGTCGACCGGGGGCAGGCCCCGGAAAGGGGAAGCGGGCGTTTTTCTTCAGGAGGCCGTCAGCCTTAACCTAGTCGGCCTGACTAGGCGCTTCCCCATCTTCGGTCGGCTCTACCACGCCGAAATCGATATCAGAGGCAGAAAAGCTACCACTAGCAACCGGAAACTGATCGCTCCACGGTAATTCTTCATTATACATTACTCTTCTCCACTTTCAAGTCCTTTTAAAAGTTTTTCAGTCTGCTTCCTGCACTCTCCCGGCCGCTTGTCTAATTCGGCCAGTTTTTCTTTATCTGTTAATTTACCCCAAGCCTCATCGCGTTGCCCGGATTCCTCACGCTTCTGTTCCTGCCTACGCTTCCCGTACAACTTAGGATAGCGCTGCTTAGTTACTTCTTTCCCATCTTTATTTATTTTTATATAAGTTTCTAGTTTCATTTGTACCCATCTATTAGAGCTTTTTGTTCATCGTCATAAAATCCAGCGTCATACAAACACTGAGTAAGTTCCTCTAGGTCTGGCAGGTCAATGTCCTGCTTAATGTCCCACTGGTCTATCACTAGTCCGTCGCTGTTAGTAAGTATCAATTTCATTTCCACATCCCATGTAAATTCTTCCAGTCATTTCCACATTCTAGGTGTGCGTAGTGAGAGTATTCAATTACATCGTCATAAGGGTCGAGGCGGGAAACAAACCCCTCATTCCACTTCGGATTGTATATTAGATCGTTTCCGTACCGACACGGAGGGATTTTATCTACTACATAGCCAGAGACTCCGGCGTGAACATTTTTGCGTCCTTCTCTAAGCACCCTTTCACGCCCGGCCTTTCCAACCAGATACTTACAATCCTTTAGCATGATGGATTTTGTATGTTCAACCACCTTGCCGCCTTGACGCACACTCCACACCTTTTTGTGCAGGTTGAAGTAAACGTATACTCTTTTGTTTTTATCAATCATATTACCACCAAGAACTATAAACTACTGCTTTACCTGCTTCTATCTCGTTTCGGGCGCGTTCGCAGAACCACAGGTCATATTCTATTTCCTCGTCATCTCCACTCGACTCCCCAAAGAAGAATCCTTCAGTGTAGGGCAGCATATCTTCTTCGATATGGGCTTCAAGTAGGCTTATATCTTCAAGTGTTAATTCTAAAGGAACATTATTAAATTCACCCGTTCCACCCTTCTGGAAGTACAGATTTTCCATAAAGCCCTGAAGATTAGGATGCTTACGCCAATAGGCTATTTCCTCAGTTTCACCCTCTTGGGTAATTGTCGTTGCGTATTGGTCTAATCCCATCTCATTCTCCCTATGCACTTAACTTGTTATTCTTTCATTATACTATTAGTATCGGCAGATTGCAACCCCAAGCTTTAACCCTTTTCAAATTTTTTTGCGTGTACCAACCTCTGACTCGCGTGCAAGACTCGCGTGCAAAACTCGCGTGCTTAACTTTTCTATATAACCGAAAGGATCTAGTTTAGCTAAGACATATATGCCAATAAAAAAAATGGCAGTTCTAAACCGGACTCCCCCCACCGCCAAGTCTTTTGTGTCCGGTTGTATTGCACTGTTCGGCCGATAGCGCGCGCATGGCGACCGAACAACAATAGGCGTAACGTGGCACTTGTCTCAATACTTGTATACACCATTATACTATATGTATCGGCTTTTTCAACAGGCAGCCTTTAACGTTTCTAAAACTTTTCGTAAACCCTTTCGCTACAACGACTTGCGCTAACCGGGGGCCGCCCCCGGAGCAAAAATAATGCCCCGCAGATAACCGCCGCAGACACCCACCGTAAAAACGGCGTGTGATTTACCCTATCTGGCTAGGCTGCCACCGCTTGTGGCTTGCGCCTCCACGGTATGACTCAAGGGTTCTGGCCTATCAACGGCTATCTTTGGAGCCTTCGCTATGTAAGTGGAAGGGCAGGATTTACAATTAGTTACCTGCAACTTTTCGGGGCTAGATGTGTCAAGTCCCTACTTCGTACCGCTTTCTCTTTGCTCAGGCATTTGCCCATCGCTCAAGCTTCGCGTACCTTACCCCCTCTAGCTTGCTGGGGTATTCGGTCACCTTCCGGGTGGGAGCTACCCACCAAAGTTGTATTTGAAGCTGGGAATGATAGCTACTTCTTTCCCTCACCCACCGCAACCCGATGCCTCGGACGATGGAGCTAGTCGCTTCGGAACTAGCAGATTGGGATGCAGAGCAGTTTGACTAAGCAGCTAGAACACTGACATGTCCAAGGTTACTACTGTCGTTAGCAGGGACTGAATACATTCCTCACTTGTATCAAATGTTAGTATCTTCGTTATTCAGAGCTTCCTCCGCTGCCGCTTCCACCTTAGCAGCGATTTCTTCCGCACGGTCTTTATCGATACTCTCGACACGCTCATTAACACGATTCGCCAGATCACGCAGGCAATCTTCTGGAATTGTCAAGTTAATCTCATGACCGCCCTCTACGGTCAACTGTAAGTCATTGCGGTACGAGGACAGATAAGAGCTTGTCACTTTACCAGCGTTAATTGTTTGATGGATTTCCATTATTCTATTCTCCCTAAACTAAATTCTAGTAATCGAACATGCAATCACAGTCATGCTCATAAATGCTATCGTCGCCACCATAGAGATCCTGCCATTCCTCGTATTCAGTAGGTTGGCCGTCATCCTCATACAATTCATTGTCACCAATGTTATCCTCAACCCCAATTTCGATAGATTCGTTGGTGGTGGCTTCGTCAAGGTCATCCCAATCAGCAGGCGGCTGGAGATCAAACGAACCGCTAGCCTGCATCGCGCCTACCATTTCATTCAGTTCTCGGTCATTCAGTTTCATTTCGTTGTCCTTAAAAAAAGTTGGGTCGGCCTCGGAAATTGAGGAGCTTATCACCCTTCGTTTCAGTCCTAATTATACCATACCGATACCGATTGTCAACCCCTATTTCAAAATAAATCGGTCAAACATTTCAGCACCAACAAAACCAATCGCACACGCGGCGAACAATAAAAGCATAAACATCTAACACCTCCTTTATACTATTATTATCGGCCATTGGCAACCCCAGTCTTTAGAAAAAACGGGGGAAAGGAGGAAAAACTTTTTGCCGACCGGGGGCGGGCCCCGGTTTGTCTAGTCTGCCGTTTCCAAGGGGGCGCAGTTGTCCTCCATCGGCAAATCAAAAATAATACGGTTCACACAACCAGCCGCATCGGTTAGAGTCCGACAGAAATACTCCATCTTCCACGGTGGGCCGAATTGCTTATGCGTAACGACATACTTAATTGGCCCGTCATGTTCAGCCACCTGTATGTCTTGTTCCATGTTATACATTTCGATAAATGTGCGGATTCTTTTTAGACTTGTTTTAGCCATTTAATCCCAATCCTCCTGTGGAAACATTAAATTCCAGCAATCATTACAAGTGGAGCTAATCAACAGTTCTCGCTGTTCTGCCGTAAGGTAAGGCATCGCTTCCTGAATGTACGAGCCAGCTTTCCACTGGACTACATCCTCTAAACAGACAAGCATGCTCTCCTCATAATCGCAAATGTTACACTTGCCAACGATAACGCTTTTGCGGTCTGTCATTTTTACCATTATATTTCTTCTTCCTCTACGTCAAGCTCCATAGCCGACGCAAATGCCTGCTGGTTTCGATACAACTTATCCTCATTGACATCATACTCAATATCCCTACCTGCGCCAACATCCTCTCGATACCTATTCAGAATATCGATACGCTCTTGACTACCGTGTTGAATCACGCCATCAGAAATCACAACCGATTTCTCACGCGGGTCGGCATTGATAACCGGAGCTACTTCTTTTTGATATATGCGTTCGATACGTTCGAGCGTGGAACCACCCTCACGATTATCGTGGTATCGTTCTGGCAACATTTCATTAGGAACCCAAATTCCCTCTGCGATTGCTGCATCCATGTCGGCTTTAAGCTGTTCAAAATTCTTAGTCATATCATTTCCTTTCGTTAAGTCTTTATTTTACCATACAAACTTTAGTTTGTCAAGTCTGTTTTTCTTCAAAAATACATGGCCTCTTACCCGTTGGGTGAGCATCACGCAGCCGCACGATGACCAGTTGCAGTTCTTCAATCTCTTTAGCCTGAGCCGCGATGATTTCGGTAGCTCGGTCAATATCGTTATGATGATTAGTTGGGATTTCCATTTTCAATTTTCCTTTCTACCCATATAACCGCAAAATTAACAGAGGATTAACAGGCAAACAGGAATTTTTAGCAAAATAATTTATTTCGTCGTCATAAGTCGTTACGTCATAAGGATTTAAAATTTCGGAGTTGAAAAAGATTTATTTTTGCCGTAAGTCGTTATGTAGCAACGGGTTACGTTTACCGGGGGCGGCCCCCGGTCGGCCTAGGGTGACCGAAGGGACTTGAACCCTCGACCCTCGGAACCACAATCCGATGCTCTACCAACTGAGCTACGGCCACCATAGTGGTAGGTGCAGGATTTGAACCTGCGTAGGCATAATGCCATCAGATTTACAGTCTGACTCCTTTAACCGCTCGGACAACCTACCAAGCGAAGCCGATGGGACTCGAACCCACAACCTTCGGATAGACAATCCGATGCACTAACCAATTGTGCTACGGCTCCAATAAAAACCGGCGTTATACTTCAAGAACTTCTAAATCTCCAGCTTCAGCTAAAGTAATCTTGACAGTACCTCCTCTGTCCCTGAGTAGCTCGACGCCCTTAGTAGTTATACCAACGACCGTGGCGTCATGATTTTCAAATCTTACTTTACTTTTTAAACCTAGTATCTTCATTAGTGTGAGTACCTCATATAAAGTTCAAAAACATATCCTAAGACGTACACCCATATTGACGATAGCAATACCCACCTTCGGATAACATGCCCTTTATATCGGTCGTCAAGAAGTTGCTGTCGCTCTAATAGTTCTCTTGAGTTCATGACCAAACCTCATTCATTTCTTCGGCCTCTATTTGTGCGTTGAGTGCCTTGAGCGCAATTCCCAAAATGCAAAACTGACCCATAATCATTATCTCTTGTCGCATACTCTCGTCGAGTTCATGGCCGTCCACCTCATTTCCAGCGAGTGTAGATAAAAACGGTTGCATTACAGTGGTGACAGCTTCCATTAAGGCAGGTTGCCCATGTAGCAATTCTACCATTACATCCTGAGCAAACTTATCTGGTGCTTGCTGCGTAGCCTTTTCCAGTATTGCCGCGAGACACAATTCTGTTACTTTTGGTAATGTCATAATTTCTCTTTCGTTTAAGAATACTCTTTTATCGCTGCTCTCGTTTGTGTCGCCCTTGTCCGCTTACGCTTTGGTCTAAGGTCGTGAGCACCCGTTCCTGTAATGTGCGACTGGTGGCCGATTGACACTTTAATGTCAGTGGCTTTAATAATCATCGGTTTATTTTTCTTTGTTCTACTCATTATCTTATATCGTCAATTTTACCATACGAACTTTAATTTTTCAAGTGTTTTTTTGATTTTTCCCAAACTTGCGTGCAAAACTTGCGTGCAAAACTCGCGTGCAAAACTCGCGTGCTTTACCCTCTTGTAAACCCTTTAGAAAGCTAGAATAGCTGCTACATTCAGAGTAGGGTCGGCGGGATAGTAAGCGGGCGGTTAGGCGGGATGGTAAGCGGGTGGATCACCCGGCTCAATGAATCGCAGATCACGAACCACCAAACACTCATGGTTTGCGATGAGTTGGAGTTGTTCGGGCGAATACTCGCCCTCGGTGATGTGGATTGCGATAGGGACGTTGTCGTTCCAAACATAATTCATGATAAGTCTTTCAGAAGTAAAGTAACGTGCTGTTCTCTCATTGCCACTCAAGAGGTCTTGTGGCCCTAGTGGGCTTTTCGCCCTGCCCCTTTTAGTTGTGCATTGGATTGTCTCTCCCTCTACCCCTATAACCGCAAAAACATGGGAGGATTAACAGGCAAACCAACATTTTTAGCAAAATAATTTATTTCGTCGCTGTAAGTTGTTTGGTGGCAAGGAGATAAAATTTTGGCTTTGAAAAAGATTTATTTTTGATGTAAGTCCTTTGATGGTAACGGTTTGCGTTGACCGGGGGCCGCCCCCGGTGAATTTTGCCACCCCAAATAAAAAACCGGCAGCGAACAGCTTAGAGCTATCCGCCACCGGCCAACGAAAGGAAGTCGCGTAATAATAGAAGCCACGCGACGGGCTATGTTCCAAAATGTTTCTCGCACCATGAATCCGTCCACGGAACAAATCCACAATCGGTGCAACACTCAAGTTCTAGAGTCACAACCTTATTCAAATCATATCCCGTCACAGGATGAGTCAGGTCGTGAGGATATATAAGAGGCTTAGTTTCAATTTCTGTCTGCGAAGATACAGAGCATCCACTAATGGCGAACACACACAAGCATCCCAGCACAAAAGCGATTAAACATAACACAAGTGATCTTACTTCTTCTTTCATTTCTTTTCTCCAAATATTCTAGCCAACAGTCCCTTACCTTTAGCAGACGCGGCCAGTCGTTTTCTATTTTCTTCGTTAGCTAGTCTCTGATAAAACCTAGCAATATCCAACTGAGTTTTCCGTCTTGTTCTCATCGTATAAATGCCCTTTTAATCTTCAATATTACTGGCGGCACAAAATCCCAAGACATAACGAAAATGGTCACGCCCAGCAGCATCATAGCCGTATTTAAATTTGCATAACAATTCATTTAATAGCTCCATTTGCAAGTATCCATGCTCCCATAAGAGCCATTCCCCAAATCATAACGACAAACAAAACAGCATGTAAAGTTTGTTTCAATCTATTCATTTATTCTATCCTTTCGTTTACTATATTGTACCATACAAAACACAAGTTTCAAGCGGTATTTTCAATCATCTGGATACCATCTCAATCCACAAAGGTAATCGGCTTTCCATTTTACTTGCTCTAGCGGATACAGGCCCATCTGGTAGAGTTCATCAACAACCCAAATATCTGAACAGTTAATCTCAGGGTAGTCTAGAATGAGCATCGCTGCCGCTTCAAAGTGACTCTCTGCCTCGTACCACTTAGTGATCGGCCTAACGCGAACGAGGTAAGACTCTTTCCGGATCGGGTCGTCGTCAGGAACAACACAGCCCTCTGCTTTATATTTCATAATTAAATCTCATCATCCCAGAGGGTAAACAGGTTCACGTCCTGACCGGCATCCAGCATCTGATAAGCCACACCATTGCGACCGATTGATATGCTGAACAGCGCCCCCTTCCGACCATGCACCGTAACAGTACGGCAAGCCAGATCAGGAATTGAGTCAAGCATAAACGTGCATGTCCCATCCTCGTGATTGGTAACATCATTCAGATGCGGATTATCTTCGTGGTGTAGTGAGTAGTTTCGTGGTTTATTCATTTCATTTTCCTTAATCTAAAGCAGTACCAAAGCGTTTGTAATACGAAGCCATGCCGATAGACTTATTTATCTCGGCGGTATCATTCCAAGCGGCAACAGCATCATCAACAACCGAAACCCAATTACTGAAATCGTAATTGACTTGGACTTGTTCGCCTACGCTATAACCGTCAACGTCTTTATGCAGCAGTTGGATGTCGATACCACCACCAGACACATCGCAAAACAGGATACCATCGAACTTCTCACAATCGGCAAGAGCCTTACCAATATCCCTACGGATTATCTCAAGTCGTGCAGCAAAGTCCCAAGGGAACTCATCTCGTACACGCTCAACGTAATCGCCATCGTAACCAGTTTTATTGTTTTTCCAAATTGTCATTTTCATTCTTTCATTTAAACTTACTTAGTGTTTCAAAAGCCGCGTGTTGAATAGTCACGGCAAACTATGCTTGCGACTTGGGCAAGGCTTGCGGGTTAAACCCTGTGCGACTTATCAAGAACCTCTATGCCTGAGCCGTCGCTTTGTTTTGTGCGGTCGATTCAGTGATTCTTAATCCTAACCATTAGGCGACCTCAGTTGTCGAGGAGCTTTACCCTATCAGGTTCCAGTAAGACCGGCTTGTCGTTGGCCAAGTGTATTAGGCTCGTTATCTTTGTCTCTTACTTATATAACCGCAGAAACAACGTAGGATTAACAGGCAAATGGCAATTTTGTCTGAAATAAATAATTTCGTTGTCGTAAGTCCTTTGGTAGTAAAGAGATAAAATTTTGGGTCGTTCAGATTTTGTTTGTTGATACATAGTCTCAATTAGAGTTGCCCAATGGGTGAGCAGCTCGTGCCTACTGATTAAGCATTATTTTTTCTCCTAAGTCCTTTAGTAGTAAGCACTTACGTCGACCGGGGGCCGCCCCCGGTGAGTTTTGTCAACCCCAGTTTGAGAATTTTTAGAGGATATTCCATCCTCGCTTGGTTGCCCAAGTGAGCATAGCAGCCCATCGAACAGGATGAATCCTATCAGGGCAAGCCAAGCTATAGGTGATCCGAAGCAGGAATTGCTTCTCGGTCATTCTGTCAGTTCTAGTGTTTAACATTTTCATTTCCTTTGTATTAAAGCGATTTCTAATGAAGGCTCGCCACACCTACCGCTGCTTGTTTTAAGTCGTTAGCGGCTTAACCGTGTTACTCACTCGACTACTAGAAGCTGAATTAACAGCCGGTCTAGCTCTGATATTGGGCGACGTGGCAGGGAATCGAACCCTGCGAAACTGGCAACCTCTAGGTTTCGGCTAGTCAACCGATAGAAAATTAAAATGCGGGAGCGTACCCCGTTCAAATTAACTTTCCACTTTACAGAACCCGGATTGGACTATCCAGTCTCTCCTTGTCACGCCATCGTTAAATCAAGTGTATCTGATTCGTTGTATTGTGTGGCGGTGTTGAATAGTCCGCCAACTATGCAAGCGACTAGGGCTTGACTTGCGGGTTTAACCCTGTGTTTGCGGTCGATTCAGTGACTCTTAATCCTAACCGGCAGCCTGCGTACATCGTCGAGAGGTGGCTTATACGGTTCCAGTAAGACCGACTTATTTCAAAAACGGGCAGCTTGCTTGAGTATGAGCAGCTTGAAGACGCCTCCAGTCTCACCTGTTTTTTTATAGTTGCCACCACTGGCTCGTATGGTCATGCCTGTCAGAGGGGTTTCGCGCCCCTCTCTGGGAAACGCGACCTGCTTGAATTTGACACCCACAGCATTGCTGTTACGTGGTGGACTTTGTTTCGTTGAGCCAAGTGTATCTGACTCGATTTCCTTTGTTTCTATATCTATATAGTGCATTATCCGTGCCACTCAGACCAAACGCCCAATAATTATTTCTGAATTGTTTGTAAGTCCTTATCCTGTAACGACTTAAAATTTCTTGGAATATATATTTAGTTTTTGGCACACCCTTATTGAGACAGGTAGGTGATGTCACAATGATGACACGTTGTTGTCATATTGACTCAGCCTACCTGTAAGTCGTTATTCCGCAAAGGGTTATGACGCCGCCAAAAAGACATAGGTGTAGTCACATTGACATCCGAGCCCCTTATTGAGACGATCAGCCTAAGTCCTTTGGTAGCAAGGGTTTACGCCGCGCCGGGGGCAGGCCCCGGTTTGGCCATGTACCCGTAGCCCCTCCCCCTCTCTAGGGAGAGAGATGGGGTGAGACAGTCCGATCTTGTCAACCCCACTTAGTCCAGTCATCTGATGCTGTGTTCCGGCCTATGTCCACCGGTAGTCGGTCGCGCGGTGCATCGGCCCACTCATAACCATCGGCTGGCATGATCTCGCTAAGATCGGTAGTGCGGCTGATAACGTGCGGCTTGATCTCAGACATAGACACGGTGCCAATCTCATCATTGAAGCCCATCACCAGAGCGTACACAATATCGGGATCGGGAGCGTGTGTATCCGGCTCATCGGCCAGAATGTAATACTCCCACATGTTACGCAGGATGATATGCTCAACTACGTCCAGCTTCAAATTTCCTCTAACCATCTTTCTCATCTGCTTCTCCTGTCCATTGTCGAAGGGAAAAATATATATCCAAGCACAAGCATCAAAGCAGGCACCATAACATACATAATAAATTCATCGCTCATTTTCAATCACCCAAATCTAAGATAGCAAACATAATAACCAGTAACGAAAACAGTAAACCTAAACCCATCTCAACCTCCATTGCTTGTTGTCCAAATTGAACGACCATTAACAGCAAGCCTAACGTGATTACGCGGGCCAACCCAACGCACCATCTTGCAATCGTTGTTGATGAACTCGGCCAACGCACCGATACCACCACACGTAGCCTTACCATTCTCATCAGTCCAACACCAACACACATCCGTGTCTTGTCGGATGTTGTGCTTGGCAGCAATACTCATCAGCTCCCTTGTGGACGATTCCACGCGGGCGACTAGTGTTTCAAGTTGTTGTTTTGTCATACTCATAATTTTCTCTTTCGTTAAAGTGTTGTATCGTTTGCCGTTGTTTACTTGTTCAGCTTCAAGTGTCGTTGTTAACCTGTTCAACTTCAGGTGTCGTTGTTTACTTGTTCAACTTCAAGTGCCGTTGTTTACTTGTTCAGCTTCAAGTTCTCCCTCCCTCTATCTATATAACCGCAAAAACAACGGAGGATTAACAGGCAAACCAACATTTTGTCCAAAATAGTTATTTTCGCTGTCGTAAGTCGTTGTGTGGTAAGGAGATAAAATTTTGGTGTTGGTAAATTTTGTTTATTGATACACTGTCTCAATATCGTAAGTCCTTACGACACAAGGAGTTACGTCGACCGGGGGCTGCCCCCGGTTGGATTTTATCAAGCCCAATCCGTCATCACTTCGTCAACCGCTTCGCCGTCAAGCACAGGACTGAAAGCCTGCACCCTAGCAATCAGTTCGGCCACTTCGTCAGGACTCATCCAGCCCTGAACGTCATCGCTTGCGGTTAGCTTGAACCAATCGCCGTTAGTATCCCAAACCGCACACTCAGCATTTACACATTCCCGATTTTGGGTTGTGATAGTCTGGAATTCACGATTGGCACAGTAGTTGAAACTCGACCACTGAACCGAAACTGTCCAGCCATTTTCAAACGTCATTTTGAAACCGTTCGCCAGTTCATCACTGTCAAGATTGAAACCAGTTTTAAATTCGTTGTACTTAGTCATTTTGTTTTCTTTCGTTAAAGTGTTGTATCAAAAACGGTTTTGGAATAGACCGTAAACTATGCGTGCGACTTGGGCACGGCTTGCGGGTTAAACCCTACTCGATAAATCCGTCGATGTAACCCATCGAGAAGTGTAGCGATTCATCGCTGCCTCGCTCGAACGGATTGAGTGCCGAACAACCCTGCCGGACTTCCGATTGATAATCGGTGATGCCAGCTTCTAGGCCAGCTTTGTATGCGATGTCTTGTTTTTCTGTGGTCTTCATTTTCATTCTTTCGTTAAGTGTTTTGTCCCGCCATTGTTTACTTGTTAGGCTTCAAGTGTCGTTGTTAGCGTGTTCAACTTCACGTTTTGTGTTGAGTATCAATCCCACAAATAGGATCGGAACAAATTGTTAACCATTGTAACAACTCAGAACGTCAGTGATAAAATCACTATCTACGTTCATGAGGTAGTTTACTTGAGTATGGGTTTTACCCATCTCTTGCAAGATTTTTCCAATCTTACAAATGATTTGCAATTCGTTAGTCAAACCGAAAGGTAATCGGCTTGCAACTATTTGACAAGTATTCATGTTAGTATCTTTCTTTGTTAGAGGATGTCGGCCAAGGCCAGTCTGTTTTGTCTTATTGTTATTCTTGTTTTTCATGAGTGTATTATAAACGATCTTCTCTGATTTGTCAACCCCTATTTCGTTGTTTTTTGGGTTTTTCTTACGTTACATTATGTCACTGATAAGCCAAAAAGCTCCACCAATGGCACAAGCAGCAATAGCTGCAAGACAACTGACAATAATAAAGGCTGCTTTTAGTTTTTCGATCATTTCATTTTTCCTTATCGTTTTTAACATGTCTGTATTATATACTAAGTCGGTCGATTTGTCAATAGCAGTTTGGGGTTTCTTTGAAGTTTTCATTGCCTTATTCCCTTGCTCTCTATTATATATTATCGACATTTGGCGAGGGTATTCTTTAGACAAAACCGAATCTTTTAGCGAATCTTTTTGACCTGTGCAGAGCGTACCAAGTTCTCTTGGCTTTGTTCTTGCTGAATCGTCTTTTTCGTTTTCCGTCTGGCATTCTCTTTTTCCTTTGTATGCCCCCATTGTATACTATATCGGCACTCTTGTCAACCCCTCTTCAGACATTTTTCCCAGAATGACCAAAGTATTTTTCGTTCGTAAGTCATTATGTAGCAAGCACTTAGGTCAACCGGGGGCAGGGTCAGGTAGGTGGTAGTTTTACTATCATTGCCCATGTCGTTCTAGTGTGCAGTGTGTGCCGGGGTGGTTCAAACTACAGGTTGGAGCCTATTCTATAAAAGTGGTCGTTTAAATCCATAAAAAAACCACCCCTAATTTAATAAAAGTGGTCGTTTGTCTTATGTTGCATAATATCTACCAGACTTATTACCACTAACGGCCCGCTTCCTCTTTTTTATTATCTCCGGAAACTCTTCTCTTATTCCAGTTTTCTTTTCATAACGATATACGGAACTTGCAACTCCTCCT
>Ga0208180_1001102_pt1 | contig 18075 bp, 41 predicted proteins | sample MalvireepMed_s16_FD_184241 | JGI IMG/M metagenome (GOLD analysis project Ga0208180, IMG submission 184241) | Marine viral communities from the Global Malaspina Expedition - Malaspina viral metaG DeepMed_s16 (SPAdes) (version 2) | ecosystem: Environmental > Aquatic > Marine > Oceanic | place...
GCCCAGGGCCATTATCGGCCGGTGTTGACAAGGCGTACGTAAAAGCAGTTCGTGATCCTCTTTCCATTAAGTATGAGAACGCAATTGTTGAGGAGATCACAAAAGAAACAAATGGTTTCATGATCTTTCAAGAACAGATTGCGCTTCTTGCTCACAAATTAGGCCGAGATATTAATCTTGATGACGCTAATTTACTTCGAAAATTGTTGACCAAAAAAGGCCTTGATGCTTCTAAGCAAGCAAAGAAAGAAGAAATTATGACCAAGTTTGTCCAAGGCTGCGTGGATAAGGGTATTTCTCGTGACACCGCTATGGATATGTGGCAGAAGTTTGAATACTTTTCAGGCTATGGCTTCAACAAGTCTCACGCTGTTGCTTACTCAATCATTTCTTATCAGACTGCTTGGTTGGCTACCTATTACAATGCTGAGTGGGCTTGTGCGTTTTTGGATAAAGAACCAGAGTCTCGTAAGGAAGCGGCGATTAACATTGCTAAGTCTTGGGGCTACACAATCAAACCATTGAATATTAACACCTCTGGTCGACGTTGGTCAACTTCCGACTCTACAACGTTAGTCGCGCCCCTCACGACCATAAAAGGATTAGGAGATGCTGCTATCGATGAGATCCTCGCGAAGCGTCCATTTACGTCCGTAGAACATCTTTTGTTTGATGGAGGGGTGGTAGCACGGAGACTCAATAAGAAGTCCCTAGACGCCCTTTGTAGAGCCTCTGCGATGGATGATTTGATTGATGACAGGTTTTATGGCGATAAGCACTTCTGGTCTGCAATTGTGGTTGATAAGCCTAAGAGCAAGAAGAAGCTGAATGAGAATATCGAGACATACAAAGCAGAGGGTTCTTTCTCAACAGCAGAGAGAATTCAAAACACACAAACCCTTACAGGCATATATCCCATTAATATGGTTATGTCTGAGAGATCTAATAAGATCATCGAACAGTTTAAGGTGCCCCCGCTTTCGGAGTTCGATGCAGACCTAGGTGTTGCTTGGTGTATTCCGATCAAAATCAATACCAAGAAAACCAAGAATCAAAAGTGGTTCCACACCATCGATGTGATCGATTCTAATTCAGTTGTTACTCGACTGCGCTGTTGGGGTATTGATCCAAGCCGCGACATTATTTATCTTAATAAGCCGTACGTTATCAAGCATCCAAAATATAATGAAACGTGGGGATTCTCAACCTACGGTCGTGTTGACAAAAAATGGATGATGATTGGGTAAAAAAAACTTGACAAACTGACATAAATCAGTTATATTATAAACATAATAAAGGCAAGGAGGACAGCATGCCAAGAATAAAAGAAAAGGAGTTAAAAGCCATAAAAGAACAAATGACGATTGCTTCTTCTAGAAGTGACTCGTTTGTTTCACTAAAAAATCGTAACGGAATTCCGGATCCGGAATGTTCTGAAAGAAAAGCAACGGAGCAATGTAATGCTCTCGTAAGAGAAATGATAAACAGGAATTACAACATTTTTGATATTCTTCAAGATTACGGCAGAGGGGCGATTTCAAGCACCAACGATACTCATTCAAAGAATAGAAAATTTGAAAAATTTCTCGGAGGAAGAGGCGACGGCGACCCAACGCCCGACACTAAGCATTCAGAAATCAAACTAACGAAAGTAGATGAAAAGCATATTTTACCATCTAGGAACAAAGTGTTTAATATTGGTGCAATACAACCCCGCGGAAAAAAATATAATTCATATGAAGAATCTTCTTGTTACGAAAAACATAAGCGCATGTTAATATCGTCCTATTCTGGTTATGGTGAAAAGTTCGAAGGTACTTTTATTTTTGAAGGAGACGACCCTCTGTGGTTTGATCGACTGAAAGAAGACTACGAAGCAATATTATCAGTGTACAAAAGCTGTGTCAAGAAGGGTATTAGATCTTCTAATTCTAGTATTGTTAGTTCAACATTTAAAACCCCAAATGGTTGCCTGTGTGTTAGAACAAATTCAATTATGTGGACAAAAGAATTTTTTGAAGAGGTATCAAAACATTATGACCGATAAAGTATTCAGCCTATTAAACTACATCGGCCACAAATCAAAGATACTAGACCAAATCTTATCTCATTTTCCTAAAACAATTGATGGAGTAATGTATGATTTATTTTCTGGTTCTTGTGTTGTTGGTTTGTCGACCGATTACGATGACGTAACTTTCGTGGATAGCAATGCACATTTGCAAAATTTGTATTCGCATTTGCAGGACGATAAGTTTCTTTCTGCCTTGGAAGCAATGATCGTTAAATACAACATGACAAACTCTTCAAAGAAAGCCAGAGCAGAGTACCTCAAAGATCCTAATATCGGAACTTGTGTTTGGCACGGTAAAGTTGTTCCCAATATGCACTTGGATCAACTTAATTTAGCCGGCTACAATTCTTTGATGACAGATTATAACTCTGGCAGTTTCAAAGGTCTTTCGAAGGCCTGTGCCTATTTGATATTAACTTTGTACGGAAGAAATAGTAATGTTAATGTTAAAAAAGATGGCAATCTGAGTGGGGGCATCGGCCCTCTTGATTTTTCAATCAAAGCCAAGAAGAAACTCGAAAACCATCAAGAAGTTATGAAAGATAGAGATCTACAATTCATAACCGGAACCTATAAAGATGTCGAACCGACAGAGAGCGACTTCGTTTACATGGATCCGCCTTATTTAGCCAGCGGTTTTAAATATGGAGGCTGGGCTGAACAAGACGAAAGAGATTTGCTCGATTGGATTGATGATTTACCATGTCAATGGGCACTGAGCAACGTTTTTATTTCCGGTAACACGAAGAACAAAATTTTGTTCGGCTGGGCTCAGTCAAAGAAAGTAATTATGATTGCTAAAAAATATAGAAAGTGGTCGACTAAAGGCAAATCCACAGCCCAGCGACAAAACAAGAAAAACGAAGAAGTATTAATTTTACCAAAATAAGAGGAATAATGGAACACTTAACAAATTGTCATGGCGAATGGAATGCCCTCTTCGCTTTGATATCATCATTGCCGATCATCGGCATTTGGGCACGAACTAAATTATATAACCATAAGGAGGAATTATGAAGTTTGTAGAAATTAGAAGCACTCAAGGTGAGAGACTAGCGGTTAATCCCACGCAGATAATTCACATCTTTCAGGACCCCACGACGGGTACACTGACAATCACTCTGTCATCGGACCGCCGCGTGACGACCAACCAATTTCGATCTATTTCTGAAGCAGTGCATTGGTGTAAGAACACGGATTTTGACACTAAAACAGTAGGAGCATTAAAATGAGCCCTCACGAAGAATTTTCCCAAATACCCTTGGCAATCGTCGAGGAGTATGAAGAGCCACGATCCAAAGAGCAGCATATGGGAGATTATATTAAATCTGTCAAGGCTCTAGAAGACGCTATGGAGCCGTACAAAGAACAGAAGCGAGAACTCAAGACTGAATACATTGATAACGGCTGGCTTACAAAGGAAGACATTAGTCTGACCGTGCGAGCCTATCGCTTACTTAAGAATGACGTAGACATGGAAGCACTCATTGATATCTATGAAAACCTCAAAGGAGATAAATAATGTTGATAGACTATTTCAAATTACGAGATAGCGCAAAAGACCCAGTCCGAGCAAATCCCTCGGACGCCGGTCTTGATGTGTTTTATTGCCCGTCGGATAACAGATCTCAATTAAAGATTCCAGCCGGACACTCAGTTGTTGTTGAAACTGGTCTTAAATTTGGTGTGCCCCACGGCTTTATGCTGGAGGTCAAGAACCGATCATCTATGGCATCAAAAAAGCAATTGATTGTTGGAGCATGTGTGATCGATCCAGGATATAACGGAGAACTTATGGTTAATCTTCACAATATAAGTAAACACCAAAGAGCAATTCATTCCGGAGAGAAGATCGCCCAAGTTGTAATGATCCCGATTATCCATTTCCGAGCAAGAAAGATAATGACGGACACTCTTTATGATAGCAATATCTGTGTTTCGAATAGGGGATCCGGAGGGTTTGGATCAACGGGAGAATAAATGAATAGAGCCCAACGAAGAGCGAAAGCAAAACGGGACAAAAGTCTCGAGGACACCGTAGGGATGTTCGACCTCTTGCCTGACCAATGTTCCTCTTGCACAGCGCCATATGATAAAAAAGATCGTAAGATGGTGACGTCTTGGAACGTTGTTGTGAGGGAGAAAGAAAAAATTGTAAGATTATACTGCCCGATGTGCTGGAACACCGCCAAGCAAGTAATTAGTAAGAGTAGAGGATCTTAATATGCCTAACAAGTACGCAAAGGACACGAAGAAGTTTACATTTTATGCAAAAGATAAACTGCATGCAAAATTCAAGATACGCATGCAGTATCATAGCCTAACACAATCAGAATTTCTTCGTGCTTGCGTTCAGGCCGTTGTTGAGAAGGATCCTATGATGGAGATGTTTATCGATCATTACAAAGAAGAAAACAACAGACAAAGTAAAAAACAAAGAGACCAGATAAAAAAAGACTCGGGTAAATCTCAAGAAATTTTAAATGATTTTGGCCTGGGTGATGGAGATATTGATAATATCTTTGACATTATTGCAGAAGAGCACCCAGAAATTTAAAAATTTCAGCACTTTTCTCATTCTGATGTCTATTTAGTTTGAAAAAGTCTTAAGGAGAAGAATTATGGCTAAAAAATTATTGAGTGAAGCAGCAATTCGTAGATTTGCAACTTTGGCTAACCTCCCCGTCATCAATGAAATGAGTTCTATGTATGAACAAGAGGAAGAACTGCCTCCGGAAGAGCCCGTCGGAGAACCGGTGGAAGAACTGCCCCCAGAAGAGCCGATGGATGATATGGAAGGAGGAGAAGATCTTGAATTGACGGATGAAGAAGCTCAAGCAATTATTGACCTTGGAAAGAAACTTGAGGCGGCTATGCCAGAAGGCGAAGCAGAAGAAGAGATACCAGGCGCCGAAGAAGAACTTCCTCCAGAAGAACCTATGGGACCTGTTGGTGAACCCGAGGAAGAAGATATCTTGGAAGCCCTCAAAGGTATCAACTACATCCCTGAGAAAAAAGAAATTGTAGAGGAAGTTGCTCGCCGAGTCGCAAAACGTCTTCTCCGAGCGAAACGAGCACAGTCTGACCTCACTGAGGCATTAGGAAGTAGACAAAATACTCGCGCTCGACGCCGACGAGCAAAAAAATAACTTGACATAAATTATTTAATATGTTATAATTAAAAGAGAGGGCTAACCTCTCTTTTTTATTTTGGAGGATAAATGTTAGAATATTTATTTTGTTTTTTTATCGGAGTGGTGACCACTTTATTTTTTAATTACGTTACAGCGATAGGTCATTCCATTACCGTCTTGAAACAAACACAAAGAAGCTGCGCAGCATTATTTGTTGCAAGCGAACAAGGTCTCCTGCAGGTCTTGCATTTGAAGTATTTGGCTATGGAAGAAGCAGATCGTTCAGAACAAAACATAATCGCCCAAAAATACATCGATCAAATTAACATCGATAGTATTAAAAAATCAATAATGAAAAATTATGTCGCCACGTTTCCTTCTTCATACCAGAATATCTTGGAATATTCAACTTGGGAAGATATGGAAAGCTATGTTGACCGTATGATGAAAGAAAAAAAGGAACTATCATGATTAAATTCGGTAATAAGGATAAAAAGAAAACCAAAGAGGATGATTCAGCAGAGGCTGAACAAGAAGGAACTGCTGTCGATTTGTTAAACTCATTACAAGGCGGCCCCGAACAAAGAAGTATCATGTTTGTTGGCGAGATAAATGAGGAAAAAACGGCCGATCTTATTTCGGCTTTGCTTGTTTTATCTCAACAAAAAGAAGAAAAAGAAGAAAGAGCAGAGGACATTAAAATTTATATTTCAACCTATGGTGGCTCGGCAGATGAAATGTTTGGAGTTTATGATATCATGAATCATTGTAAACAATTTTGTGACATTGAAACCATTGGCTTTGGTAAAGTCATGTCAGCAGGTACACTGTTACTTGCCGGCGGCACCAAGGGCAAGAGAAAACTTGGCAAACATTGTAGAGTTATGATCCATGCCGTTAATGGAGGTTCGGTTGGAGAATTGCATAATCTTGAAAATGAAATGGAACAAATGAAAGCCTTGCAGGATAATTACATCCAATGTTTGTCAAGTGAAACACAAATGACGAAAAGACAAATTCAATCACTAATTAATAGGAAGATAAGTGTATACTTTTCAGCCGAAGAGGCAATTGAAAAAGGACTAGCAGACGAGGTGCTTTAATGAATAAGATTTTTTACAATGAAGGATCAGCAGCGAAACTTGGCTGGACTCCAGAGTGGTTTGGTTGTACCAAATTCAGTTACAAATTAATAGATGCTATCAAAGAATTTCAAAAAGAGCACAAGATTGCAGCAGATGGCTGTTGTGGTCCCTCAACTTATCGCAGGATCTACAATGATCGCGTGGCAAATTGGGAGAATCATGCACCAATGAGTCATAAAGATAATTCCGAATCATTTATCATTTACAATACAGAATACACTCCAATTGAATGGCCTCGGGTAAAGCTCTTTTTTGAAGGCGGAGGTCTTAAGTTGAGAAGTGGATACAAAAGATTAAATTACAAGCGTGATCCAAAATTTTTCGTTTGTCATTGGGATGTGTGTTTATCTTCTGAGATATGCTATAAAGTATTGACGAGAAGGGGCATCTCTGTTCATTTTTCTATCGATAACGATGGAACTATCTATCAATTTATGGATATGAACAATATTGCCTATCATGCTGGTGGCAAGACGTGGAACAACAGATCCGTAGGTGTTGAGATCAGTAATGCATACTACCCCAAGTATCAGGATTGGTATGTTAAACGCGAGTATGGAGAACGCCCTGTTGTTAGTAATGCATATGTTCACGGCAAGAAATTGGAAGAGCACTTGGGTTTTTATCCTGTGCAAATTGAAGCCCTCAAAGCTCTCATGAAAGCCGTTCATAAAGCCACGGGAATACCACTTCAGACCCCTCTTGACCGCTCAGGCAATACCAACACCAAGGTGAGCAAGAAATGCGCTGAAGGGCGCTTTGAAGGCTTTATAAGCCACTATCATCTTACTAATCGAAAAATCGATTGCGCTGGTTTGGATATTAAGAAATTATTAGAGGAACTATAAAAAATGAAGAAGAACAATTTAGATAAATTGATTGAACAAGTTTTGAACGGAAAAAGAGAACCGTTAAAAGAGGTGAAGGGGGGAGTGAGCCCCGGAAAAGGAAAAGAGAAATCCACGTCCAATTTGGGATTAGATCTGGCTGAGTTAATCTCGATTATAGGCACGGGAACTGAAACAGAGACAGTATTAAAATCTTCTCGAGCAGCATTACAAACACTGATGGCCAATATCAACATTGTAATGGACTACACTAGTGCTGAAACATTAGCTGAGTCATTCAGATTTTTTGATTATGAACTGGCAACGTATCAGTCGGAAAAATGTTCAGATCTCGGCAGTTTGATGTCTAAATTCGCCCTGTCGGCGGGACTAATTGCAATTAAAGAGCAGTTTAACCAGTCGACCGCTGGCTTTGTTAATGAAGCTTTCATTGCTGAACTGATGAAGGGACAGACAGTTCCCGCTGGATCCGGCGGTATAGAGGACATCGTGGTTATGCAAAATGGAAAAAGAGTTGGTATTTCTTTAAAGTTTAAAGCATCCGATATTCTCGGAGGTTCTTTCTCGCAGCTTTTAGAGACATTGTCAATCCCTTATTACAAGGATTATAAATCTAATCAAAAGCCAGGTGTCCGGACAATTAGGAGCGATACCGTTTTCCGTCCCGAAAAGCTCTCGCCGCGCAGGTCCAGAGTTTTTGTTACACCAAATGAAAATCCCATTAATGATGGAGGTCTTTACTATCTTGCTTTTGAAAAAAGAGGTGATAAACTGGCGGTAGCTGCTTACAAGATAACAAGAGAAGATATTATTGGAAACGCTCCCCCCGACGAAGGTGGTTTTTATAACATTAAAAAACTCAATAATATACTTAAACAGAGCCCACCGCGAACCGCTAATTCTGGTGTCTTTACTTTCGAAGGGGACTACTCCCCCAAGATGTTCAATAGTGTGATGGATAGAGAAATGAGCGAAGTTCTAGAATCCTTAAAGCTTCTCGATGCTTGGTATGGAGGGCTGAAAGGGAAATTGATGAGTTATGTTTCTTCATTGGAAGAGAGTGATTACGAAAATTTGCAAACTCATTTAGCAGCAGGAGCTGATTTTACTTTTAAAGCCTTCAATATAAGTTCTTGCGAAGAAGGAGCCCTGAAGGAATCTGCCCAGCCTGCGATGTCCCAAACATCGCTGCATCACTTAATTGATGCAATTACCAAACAATTGTTATTAAAATAACTTGACAAACCTCCTATAAGAGGTTATATTATATATAATATTCGGAGGAATAATGAAACATTATGATAAAGGGCAATCCCTTAACCAAAAGATACTTGAAGGGGTTGACATCCTTGCCGATAATGTGGCAACCACCCTCGGGCCCCGAGGACGGAACGTTGCCCTTTATCATAAAGAACAAAACATCCCCATCATTACCAAAGATGGCGTGACGGTTGCAAAATTTGTTATCCTCGAAGATCCATTTCAAAATCTTGGAGCGCGGGTCATTAAACAAGCAGCAGAAGAATCTGTTGCCAAAGCCGGTGATGGAACAACGACAGCAATAGTTCTAGCTCGTGCTATCCTCAAAGGAGCACAGAGATACCTTACTGCCGGGGTCTCCCCCATCGAACTCAAACGAGGTATAGATAAAGCAGTTGAGAAAGTCACTGAACGCTTGACTGAAATGTCGAGACCAATTCAAACGGAAGAGGACATCCGCCACATTGCAACAATCTCTGCTAACAACGATTTGTCAATCGGAACGCTTATCGCAACAGCCGTTGATAAAGCCGGCAAAGATGGCTCTGTATTAGTTGAAGAGGCTAGAAGCCTAGTTACCTCTCTGGATCTCATCGAAGGCTTCAGGTTTGATTCTGGGTATGTCTCTAACTCTTTTATCAACAACGAACGAATTGGAACAGTAGATTATGACAACCCGATCATTCTGGTTACGGATGAAAAGATTGAACACATTGAACAAATCATGCCCACGCTTGAGATATCGGCGAGAGATAATCGACCGTTAGTTATAATTTCTAATGATATCGAAGGACAAGCATTAGCTGCTTTAATTGCAAATTCAGTTCGCGGCACAATGAAAGTGTGCGCGATCAAAGCACCTCGTTATGGAGAGGAGAGAAGAAATATCTTGAAAGACCTTTGTACAAGCATTGGCGCTGTTTTTATCACAAGGGAAAACTCTTTAACTTTGAGAGATATTCAACTGAGCCACTTCGGACAATGTAAAAAAATTAGCGTAACAAAAACTTGGACAACAATCGTGGGAGGCGCTGGAAATGATAAAGAAGTTGACGAAAAGATTGAAGCAATTAAAAACGAAATACGACAAATTGATAACCTTGCTGAGTGTGAACGACTACAAGAACGAGTCACAAGGCTTGCATCGGGAGTGGCTGTTATCAAGGTGGGAGCAGCCACCGAGGTAGAAATGTACGAAAAGAAGCATCGCATTGATGATGCTTTAGAGGCCGTTAGGTCTGCTCAAGAGGAAGGCATAGTCCCTGGTGGCGGTGTAGCGCTCCTAAGAGCCACAACAGACCTCTTTGTGGAAACAGATAATGAGGAACAGTCCTTGGGTGCTCAGGTGGTCTTACAGGCTTGTGAGGCGCCTCTACGGCAAATGGCAATTAATGCCGGAGAATCTGAAGACATTATCATACAAAACGTTAAGAATTGTGATACCATGGACACAGGATATGATTTTCTTACTAGATGCATGGTGAGTACTTATGAAAAAGGCATCATCGATCCTTGTAAAGTTACAAAGTGCGCCCTGCAGAATGCAGCCAGCGCGGCTGGGACATTATTAACAACGTCACACGCGATTGTTGATTGTTAGCACTATTTAATATCAGGGAACAAAATATGGACGAAGCAGAAATACAGGATCTTAAGGAAGCAATTGGAAATTTGGCACACCAGATACAACGCATGTCAGACAAACAAGACGAAATGCTTGAAGATGTAAAAAAAATTAAAGAGGCAATTTATAATCCTGATCAAGGACTTTATGCTCGCGTTCGTGACCTTGAACAGTGGCAGCAAAACGTAGCAAAATTTATTTGGACTGTTGGTTTAGCTGTTACTGGTTTAATTATGCAAGCAATATACACAAACATTTTTTAATAATTTGGAGGTAAAATGAGAGTTAAAATATCTTATGGGATCGCACTGGAAGAAGTCCCAGAAGAAGCAAATAGGCTTATTGACAAGGCCCTAAAACAACTGCATGCATCGGTCAAAATTTTAGAACATGCATCATTGGCTTTAGAAGATTGTGATGATGATTTTTCAACATCTATCTCCTATTTAGATAAGGCGAGAAAAACAATAACGGACGTTGATTCAGTGTTATTGGATTCCCAGTCAATTCTTCAAGGCCTTGAGAATTATTACAACGGAGAACAAAATGTATCAGAAGGGAGACCTATTATGGATTCCAGCGGGAACACTGCTGAAGAGGTCTAGAATCCTAGGCGCAGATGATTTATTTTCGAATTATCATCAAACAACAAAACCTTGTGTGGCTTTGTTTATCGGGCATGAAAGCCACGATAATTGCACCATTATGCTTGATGGGCAAAACTGGTCAGTTGAAACAAGACAAGTAAGACATAACGTTGCGGAGGAGAATTATGCTAGTCAGATTGGTTGAGGTAGAAAGAGGTATGAGGGGAGGGACTGCACGACTTAAAGAAGTGTATCTAAACCCTCAACATATTATATCGGTAACAGACGATTTAATTTCAAATGAAAGTTTAATGACAGAAGCTGCAAATCTGGGACTCGAACCAGAGGCTATGTTCAGCAAAGTTACAATTCAAGAAGGCAATATGCCCAGATCCTTAATAATAGTGGGATCTCCAGCTGAGGTTTATCGTAAAATAAGAAAGAAACAAGTTCTCAGAGGTTGATATGAAATATTATAAAATTATTTGTTGGGGGGAGTGCCCCTTCTGTCTTAAAGCGAAGATGTTGATGATAGAGAACAAGCTTCCCTTTGAGTATTGTTCTGTTGACCATAGCAATACGCTATTAGGTTACTATAAAGCTATTTATAAACAAGGTACAGTACCGATGATTGTCGAAATTGATACGTCGACAGGTCAAGAAAAATTTATTGGAGGCTATGCAGATTTTATCAAGTACTTCGACCAACGAGACTCTCTCAATGAAATTTCAGGAACTACTAGAGACTGTTGAGCGTGAGTTCAATGTCAGTGTAGAGTTTGTTAATGGAACAAACTCTTACTGGACTCCTACGCCCCCTGACGAGATTGGGGAATTAGGTTGCTACGGTATCATTGACATTGGTGACGATCAAAATGAATTTGAAAAACTAATCTCGTTAGTTCATGAAATTGGTCATGTTATACATCAAATTAAAAATGATAAACTAATTAAATTTCATTCATTATTTGAAGAATCACTGGCTTGGTATTTGGGTTATGATTTCGCTCTTAACAACGGAATCGAAATAGATTTAAAAGAATACGCAGAGCGAATTGAGTTCGCACTCAAATTGTACGCAAAGGAGATACAATGATTATTAATAAACCTTGGGGACATGAAAATGTTTGGGCTCTCACTGAAAAATACGTAGGAAAAGTGTTACACATTAATAAAGGAAAGCGCCTGTCCCTACAGTTTCACCGTGTAAAAGAAGAAACTATTATGGTTATAGAAGGCACGATGGAATTGGTGCTTGAAGAAGGGTCTCAAAGAGACCAGCATTCTATTATAATGAAGCCCGGAGATACATACCATATTTGTCCGATGACAGTCCACCGCTTTTGTGCATCGCAAGGAACAGATGTAAAGGTTGTCGAAGTTTCAACCACCGAGATTCATGATGTTGTCCGTCTCCAAGACGATCACGGGAGGAACTAGTGATGTTGTTATTTCTTTTTTCTTTGTTATCGGTGGGTGAACCACTAGAAATACAAAAAATTTATGTAGCGCCGCCTACCATCCATGATGAAGGGCTTGAACCGTACCAACGTTATCTTAATAGTTTGCTCTTGTCATCGGCTCACACCAACGGGCACTGGGTCAGCCGATCAGGACGAGCAGAAGAAGTGCTCCTTTACGACACACACACAATAGAATATGCACTGGATACTACGTGCAATTATCATTACCCCCTTAAGTGTGGAAACGAAAACCTTCACTGGGTAATGATAACTGACATCTTTACTACGGAACAGTTCGCAACTATTGTGGTCAAGCTCTATGATGAGAACACACAACTCATAGCCAGTGCTTCTAAGTCTTCCTATTCAATTGAGAAATGTAAGAAGCCATTTAAGAACACAATCATCAAACAAGAGACGCCCTATGGCCAATCAAAAAAAGAAATCAAAGAAGAATTGCCGGAAAAATGTATTACTTTCAAGCCTAGTGTCTTAGACAGAGACATCAAACAGGCTGTCTCAATCCTGTTTGCTTCCATTCATCCCCTTTAAAGTCCGACGATGCCCAGCGTTTCGTGGGACTTTTTTGTTTTTGACTTCCTAGTTACTTATAGGGGGGGGACATAAGGATGACAAATATCTTATTTTATTTACTACTAGCATGCACCGGTCCGGCCGATGCACATTTGGATATTGACTTAACACCGGAATATGATGACAGTTACGCTGCTGAACTGGAACCTTACGCACCCAGAGGATTAAAAGTTTCTTATCTGTCATCGGTGGCAATTCAAATTTCTCGCGATGGGGTTTATGATGGAAGCGGATCCGGTAATTATTTTCGATTAGGCAAGCATCGTTTCATTTTGACCGCTTCTCACGTAGTTGAAGGGGAAGCAGAAATTTTAATAGTAGAAAAAGGCCATTACACTACCTCCGCTAAAGTGGTTTATATCGATCCTTATTCAGATCTCGCAGTACTAGTGCCTGATGAGCGCTTGCATTACACCAAAGCTATCCGTTTTCGTCGAGATATCAATAATCAAATGGGAGAGCGAACCTACCATTGCGGACACCCAGCCCGAGAGGGATGGCACATTTCAGAAGGTCTTTTAACGGGAACCCATTTTGATACCCTCCTGGTCAACACGTTTGCGTGGCCGGGCTCATCTGGGTCTGTTCTATTTGATGAGGGTGGTCGAGTTCTAGGCGTTCTTTCCGCCATTCGGATAGATGGTCCTTTCATCACCCCCGCTCTCGTCGAGCACGTGGTTCTTGCGGGTAACATCAAGATGCTAGACCAGTCCACCCTAAAGGCAGTGTTGAGGAATGGAAAGTAAACCGCCCCCGTTTCCTATCGGAACCTTAATCCGTGATGGAGATAAGATTGGAATTGTCTATCGCAAGATAAAATCTGGCACATGGTCTGAGCAGCCTTTGTTTAATTGGAAAACCAATTATGAGATTTATTATGATAACGGTTCAGTTTGTATTATGGGCTCCGATACAATCAGACGCCTGATTGAGATGGGCAAAATAGAAATAATTGAGGAAAGAAAAAATGACTTTTAAACCTACTACCCCCCTACCCTCCTACTCCTCTCCCCCCTTTAAATCTATAGATGATATCATATTTTATTTGTGGGATAGGCATTTGGAATTAGAGTTATCTTCAACCTTGAACAATGTTAAAACAGCTCAACATCTTGATGTTACTGCTGCCATCATAGATTATTGGGAAGAAAAATTATCTGAGATTAATGACTATGAAATTCAACAAAGGCGATTTAGTTCTAATAAACACGATTGATGAAAAAAAGATAACTTGCATCATCGTATCAATTTTCGATGACAATCGGTATCTTTATGCATATTGTCTGGAATCCGGAGAATATCAGTTAATTTATGATAGAGAAGTCGAGTTTATAATAACAAAAGAGTTCGCTCCAAATTTTCCCACTGATCCTGGATTTTTCAATCTAGATTATTCCTTTTACGAAGCGGCAGCATACGGTTTCAATTACATTCCGTTTTTTGCATTTCCGGCTTTTTCAGATTATGATGAGCCCGAGGACGATGACGAATAGTGTCAAAATAATGTCAAATGTGTGCCAAATGTCAAATGTGTGTTAAATGTCAAGTGTCAAAATCGTGTCAAATTTCTCGATTCGCCCCGAAGTTCGGGCTTTGTAGGGATTTCTTGACATTTACTTTGCAAATTACTTTACATAACTATGGAAGTTCTTCAAAAAAAACTTTACATAACTCATCAACTCGTCATTTATTTGACATAACTCGTCAAATACTTTACATAACTCGCCAAATTGTAAAAATAAAATACCGAAAGTATTCCCGTAATATGGTAATATAACACATCTTATGACATTTGTCAAACATTTCCTTGACATTTACTTTGCAAATTACTTTACATAACTATGGAATGTGCCCAAAACCATTACATCTTGACAAAATACTTTACATAACTATGGAACCTGCACAAAACCATTACATCATGTGCATGCGATACCTTTTATTACCACATGCAAGAGCGGTCAAAAAATGTCCGAACTACATCTTTCTGCTTGACAGCAAGCCTCAATCGGTTATATTACTATACAAACCAAAACTGCGGAGGACAAAATGACAGCAGGACTATTATACGAATGTAAATGGCGAACTAACCGTTGGTCTGAAGAAACTAAATCTTGGTCACATGGCTGGGACATGCTTCTATTTATAGGTATAGAGACAATCAACCGTGACGATGGTGTTGTAATAAACAACTATCGTTTCCACGACATAATTAAGAATGAGAGCGTCTTGATGGACATAAGTCTCACCAAACACTGCAAAGAGATAAACACGGAGGATTATCATGAGTGCGATTAAAAAGATGAACCGAGAACTAAAACAACTGCTAGGCAGAGATCCAACGATCCATGAGCAGGTGGATATATTGATCTTAGCCGTAGTTAAAGAAAGGGCTATCGAATGTCAAATGGCATACCAGATGAACCCAAGCGAAGAATACAAGGAAATGTACAAGCATGCCATGAAGTGTGTCGGTATGATCCAAGATCGAAACCCTGACATCTTTTCTAGCAACGACAGCGAAGGCGGAGGCGACGATGACTACATTTGAGATCGGAGACTTCGTTACAGATGTGAGCGGCATGTTTGTCGGCATCGTCATGAGTAAAGGTCGAGAACACGAAGAGAGAATGTCTTGGGAGGTCTTTTGGAATGACGGTGATTTAACCTACTATGAAGATGGAGAGAGCATGTCACACCACAAGATAAAGCCCGAACAATGGACTGTCAGGTTGATTAAAAAATACTTGGACATAATTTGTCCTTGACTTATTCAGTGAACGTGATACATTATAGTATAACCCAAACGACCAAGGAGGTCAACATGAAACATTATCTATTTACAATCCTAACCCGTGATGGGGAACATGAATACTATGACAACTTGCTGTTTACACCAACAGATGATATGACCGCTCTCGACATTATTGTGGAGTTCACAGGACACCCCAAAGAAGATTGGAGTGAAGCCTATGAGTGTATCTATGAGAACAGTAGTGATTATCGACACTACTCGATCCATTCTCGTCAGGAAGTGGAACCAGAAGATGTAAAAGTCCTAGAACGCTATGGAATATAGGAGGTGCAACATGAGACAGTGGCTAGTTGACCCACGTTTTCTATGTAGAAAACATTTGCTCGGAGAGCATGTTGAGCATCACATGTTCATCGGCTCGATTAAAAAAGGCTTCAGTGTCAAAGGTTACTTAAGGGATGGTTTTCTCGAACCTGCAACGCTATACAGCCGTCATGACGAAATAGTAAAGGAAATGAAACGTCGTGGGTATAACCACAAGTCTCCTTTATTAAAGATTAGTCTTTCTCATCTTCCCAAAGGAAAAATCAGCATCCCTAGGAATATAGCGGATCTTCGCAATAGATGCCCAGAGTGTGCCAAACGGATTAAGGAGTATTCAAAATGAAAGTTGGAGATTTAGTTAGAGATAATGTCGGAGACATCGGTATTATCGTAGGAAGAAGATACAGTGGAATGTTCTCTGTTCAGTTTGTTGATGATGTTTATGTCGTTGACCCGCGATGGCTGGAGTTATTATGAAAGTTGGAGATTTAGTTAGAGATAATGTCGGATCAATCGGCATCATTGTCGGTATAAACCCCAATGGAGACTGCAAAGTTCAAATCAGTCAATATGTTTTCCTTATCGCTCCCCAATGGCTGGAGGTGATCTCATGAAAGTAGGTGATTTGGTACAAGAGAAATACATTACAAAGAGAATAGGAGTTGTTATCAAAGTCACGGGTGTCCGTTGCTATGTTAGGTTCGCGGATGGTTCTGTGCTTTGGAGCAACGACTATCATTTCTGGAGGTTAGAATGAAAATAGGTGATTTAGTTTTAGTTCGATACCACAACAACCAAGAGCACTTGGGGATTGTCGTTGAGATAGGTGAGACAACAGTACAGGAACGTGATGTAAAGGTCGCTTGGGACGATGGAGATGTTTCTTGGATTTTGAAGCGCAATGTGGAGGTGTTAGGTGAAAGTAGGTGATTTAGTAGAAGTCCGCGATGGCGAAGGAGGCTGGGGTATTATTGTCGGCTGGTTCGATAGAGGCGACGGCTGCGACAGGCTCCATCCAATGATCCACTTTTTCAATAGTGGGCGTTTTTCTCTGACCGATTGGGCACACATCGAGAACTGCGAGGTAATAAATGCAGATAGGTGATTTAGTAAGGTGGTCAAAGCAGTGGCTTAACGGGTGTCGTAATGCGAAAGACCCTTACTCAGAGTTAGAGCATTACAAAGACCAAGTCGGCATTGTCGTAGACATCGGAGAGCCTGATAACTGCTGGCGCGTTCTTTGGAGCGATCAAGATGTTTGTGACGTTCATTACGATTACTTGGAGGTAATATGCAAGTAGGTGATTTAATAAAACACAAAGACCACGAACAATACGGCATCATCACAGAAATAGTAAAGTTCCATTCTCATGCTTCTCTCTACTATGTAGTGATGTGGCAGTGTGGCAATAGATCAGGGCAGTATGGAAGCGCATTGGAGGCAGTATGTTAAAGATAGGTGCGTTAGTAAGATATGAAGATGGAGACATTGGCATCGTTATCATTGTTGATGATGACTTTGGCGACTATTATATCCAATGGGGTGATGGTTGCTGTGATTGGCATGTGTTGGGCGAGTTGGAGGTAATATGCAAGTAGGTGATTTAGTTATGTTAGGAAACAGTTATCAGGTAGCCACCCAAAGATTTGGGATTATTGTATCGGTGGATGCGCTCAGTACATCCTTTTCTAACAGAACAAAGTATTGGGTGTTGGTAGAGAACGAACAAATAAGATTGTGGGATTTTGAAATGATGGTGGTGGAAGATGAAGAAGGGCAACAGAGTTAGGCACAGAAGTAAAGGCTGGCTCGGAACCATCCACCAGTTTGGCAAGTATTTAATCCTCGTCGATTGGAGCGACCATGTTGGTGTGCGCTGTCGGTGGGCACGAAGGGAAGATTTGGAGGTGATTGATGAAGTTTGAAATAGGCGATCTCGTCGAGTTCAGGTACAATCTTCTTGGGCAGTTTTTAGTTGGAGTTGTGACCTATCGTTATATGTATAATAGACATGTGTGGTACAAAATCCAGTGGGCTGGCGGCAGACAGCAAGACATAGCCGAGATCGAACTAAAAAAGATAAAAACGGACAAAAAATGACCTTGCTTTTTTACGGCAGAAGGTTACATTATAGATAGAACACAAACAAATGGAGGTGTCCAATGGGATACAGATCAGAAATTGCAATAGCAATACACAAAGACGTTATCGGTGAATTCCTCACCTTTCTTAAAACAACAAAAGTTATGCATGAAATCTTCGGACAGTA
>Ga0208180_1001107_pt1 | contig 17989 bp, 24 predicted proteins | sample MalvireepMed_s16_FD_184241 | JGI IMG/M metagenome (GOLD analysis project Ga0208180, IMG submission 184241) | Marine viral communities from the Global Malaspina Expedition - Malaspina viral metaG DeepMed_s16 (SPAdes) (version 2) | ecosystem: Environmental > Aquatic > Marine > Oceanic | place...
GTGGCGACGATCTGCTCTATCACAGCCTGAAGCGCAGCGCCTTCCGCCTTCCCAGGCCCCTGCCTGAATGCCGGCTGTGACGGATCGAACAAGTAGTTGTAGCCTCGGCCGGCGAGATCGGCGGCCGAACCTGGAACGTCCTCGGTGAGCCAATCGAAAGCACCACCCACACCGCCGACACCAGTTTCCGTCCAGTCGTCGAGCCTCGACCCCTCAGGGAAGAGACCGCGCAAACCGGCAGGGATCATCTCCAGGGCGTCGCTGACATCGTGACGCAGATCGTCGGTGATGTACGGCAACGCTTCGTCCCGTAGCCACGGGTAAGCCGTGTCGGTGGCCCAATCGGCCGCCGCCAAACCCGCCGGCTTCAAATACGGATCGTAAACCTCTTGTTGGATCCACGGCACTGCCGACTCTGTAGTCCAGTCCGCCACTCCCAAGCCGGCTGGCTTCAGATACGGGTTGTAGACCTCTTGTTGGAGCCATGGCACCGCTGAGTCTGTAGTCCAATCGGCCACCCCCTGGCCGAGGTTCGTTACGTCTTCCAAGAAGTCCTGCTGGAAGTACGGGACGGCCTGTTGGGTAACGAAGTCTCCGATCTCGCCCCCGAGATTCGCTATCTCACTGCCACCCCACTCGGCGGCATTCGCCGCCTGAGCGGCCAGATAGTGCCGTAAGTCCCCCATCTGCTGAAGCCCCGCCTGACCCCAGCCGGCCAGTTGGCCTGGAAGGCCCGTAACGAACTCGTCCAGACCGCCGGCATCCAGCCAGTCTCTGTAGACGTTGTCGAGGACATCGACTCCCATCTGACCGGCTTCCTTACCCAGATAGCCGAGAACGGGAAGGCCGACATCCTGAGCTGTGGCCCCCGCCACATCCCACACGCCGCCGGCGAGATCGCCGACGGCCTCGCTGAGATCCCCCTCGATGATGTTCCCCCACGCGTCGCGAACGGCCCCCTTGCCGCGCCCGTACTGGTCGCCCAACCAACCGGCAGCGTCGCCTACCTCGTTCCACCCGCCCCAACCGGCGGCATCGCCGCCGAAGTTGTAGACCCGATCCTGCATTCGGTCCCACCAACCGCCCTGAGGGTCGCCCCACCCGCCGGCATTTTGTGCCTGCAGTGCCTCGTTGATGGCTTCCAGCGATGAACCACGGGTGCCGCGCCCAGCACCGCCGCCCCCCCGAGGGGCGGGCTGGTCACCGTAGCCGGCCCTGTCCAGAGCCGTTCCGCCAGTAGCACCCCACAGGTCTTCCCAAAAGCCCATCAGAAGACCTGACGGATCTGCGAAGCCAACTGAGCCCGACGCTCCGCATTAGACAACGCATCCTGCAAACCAGCCCCCGCGAACTGGCGCTCCGCACCAAACTGCTGCGCCGCCAACCGATTCAACGCATCCTGCATACTCAACTCGGTGCGCCCAGCACGACGCAACTCGTCGGCGTAAGAACGCCCCAACGCCCGCTGAAACTGCCCCGAATCGAGCATCCCCCTACGATTCAACTGCCCAGGGATACCACGCCGCATATCGGCAAACTGGCGCCCCAAATCATCCAACGACACCGCCCGCTGACGTTGCACAGAATCCCGCTGATAACCCACATCACCCAACGCCGACTGCAAATCGGCAAAACGCTGACCACTCGTACCCCCACCAAACGTCGGCGTCGGATAACTACCAAACGACGGCGACGCCTGACCACCCAGGCCGCCATAAGCAGCCGACATGGTGTTCGCACGCGTCGGATACGGGTCGTCAGCCCGCCCCGTCATCGCATAGTTGACCGCCATCTGCTACCTGCGTGCTTGAGGAACGGGCATGTTGGCCTGAGGCGCCTGCCGTTGGGCGCCGCCCCCGCTCAGGGCTCGTACAAGGTCTTCGATCTTCACAACTGGGGGCCGTCCGCCTCCACCCATCGGCGGCCGACCACTCGGTGGCCTCTGAGGGGGCCTGCCGCCCATCTGAGGTCGCTGAGGCGCCCCACCACCGCCTTGGCCGCCCATGAGGGCCGCCACCAGCATTTGCAGCAACTCGGGAGGTATCCGCCCACCGCGAGACCTCTCACCGATTGACTCATCAAGCCGATCAACCGGCCCCTGCCGGCGCATCCCCCCTCGGGGGCGGCCACGGTGGGATGACGGAAGAAACCGATCCATGTTTCCAGGCGTGCTGAACGGTAGATCGGGAAGGTTGTAAGCCATCAGCCAAACACCTGACCCGCCAACTGCAACGTCGCAGTCTCAACCGTTATCGAAATAGCAGGCGTAGCCCCACCCGAAGAAACAATCGGAGCAGTACCAGTCACAGACGTAACCGTGCCCGCATTCGCCGTCCACCCAGAATCGTTATTCATCCCCGACAAGGCAATATTCGCCTTCGTCAGCTTGTACTGGGCAGCCGCCGCATCAGTAACCAGGAAGAAATCGCCATCAGCGTCAGAAGTAGAAGTCGACGCCTCCGACAGGTCGACGTTGATCGTAGGAACCGGCCCCGTGCCCGAAGTGACATCAACAAGGGTGCCAGCAGTGATCTCCGTGATGTCGCCAGCCAGAGCCGTAATGTCGCTGATGAGGGCCTTCTTCGAGGTGCCGTCCCCAACGTCCTCTATCGCCACATAGTCGCCCGCAACCGCAGTAGCAACAGTCAGTTCGTTGACATCCAACGCCAGGGTTACAGCACCCGTGCTGCCGCCACCCGACAGGCCGTCCCCCGCAACAACATCGGTGATGTCGCCCGTCGGAACCTGATCCACCAGTCGTTGCGAAATCCGATTCAACGGCATCGTTAGGCTCCAAAGTAGGTTACGAAAATGGTGGAACTGGAACCGCCGACACGGATGAACTTGACATCGTCCAAATCGTCGTTCACCAGCTCCATCGTGCTGTACGGGTTCAGGTAGTGCCCAACGGATGTGGTGGGGGTACCCCACCTCACCCTGATTGCCTCTGCGCCGTTCGTGATCATCGCCGCAACAGAGTTGGAGGCGATGGATGCCAGCCCGATAGCCGTATCGGCGACGGTCAACGACTCGTCGCCTAGTTTGCGCCCCATCTCTGAAGCTGCTCGTCTAATAGCCATGTTTGCTCCTACGGCTCCAGGGCCGCTACGCGTGTCTCGAGGTCATCGAGCTTCTCTTGGATTTTGCGAAGTTCGTACTCAATAGATAGGGAGTTTGGTCCCACAAACTTGTGAGTCGGCTTGTAAACGACGGTCGGCATCAGTCCTCCACCGACCAATCGTCGTGAATGACATCCCCCAGCTCCTGCATAGCCACAGACAACGACCCCACAGTGACCTGGAGATCCTCCAGGTCTGCTGCCCTGGCGTAAGCGTTCATGTCCATCGTGTCCTCAATGGAAGACACTGTTGCTTCCAGATGGTCGATGCGTGCCACCAGGCGTGCTGAGGACCATGTGACCGTGCCGACTATCGCTGCCACGCTCAGAATGAGGCCCAACGCTACGGTTGGGATTCTGATTTGGCGGATGTCGGACGGCTGATCCATTACTCAGCGTCGATTGCAGCCTGTGTCGGAGGATCATTAGGCCACACAACCTCAGACACACGCGAATACGTCTGCGGCAGATCCCTGAGAGCCTGCCTGTGGGTCGCCCACTCCTCAGCGGTGTGGTCGCCCAGGGCGGCGTCACCGATCTGTGTCCAGTCGGAGCCACGCAACTGGCCGTCACGCTGACCCCGCACATGGTTCATGTCCAGATCGGCAGCCTCAGCCCGTGTGTCCAGTTCCGCTTCTTCCTCTGCTGTCAGGTCGTAGTAGACCCCGTTGACAACCTTCTGTCTTGGCATCTTTATGCTCCTGTTATTCCGTAGAGGGTGAACGTGCTGTATTGGACGAAATCATCGCCTGTGGCAGGGGTAAGGGTGATCTGATTGACAGCAGCCGTGGCTGACCACAGGTTCGCCCCAATCATCTCCCGCCACTGACTGCCTGTCGTGGAGTTATTTTCCGCTGCGCCAAAAGCCAGTATTTGCTTGAAGTTCGCCGTGTTGGAGTAGTGGGGAATCCAAACTTGGTGACTACCGAAAGTGTCAGCCAGCATGGACGCCCCATTGGAGTCCAACCCTGCGTTGGCGTAGTTGAACCCTGTACCACGCCACGAGGAAATAGTGCCTGATTGGTCGGCGTACAGTTCCGTCTGGGAATAGTTGGCACCCGTGTCGCCGTTCAGGGTGAGGTTGATGTTGTCAAAATAAGCAGCCACATCACCACGGGTTGACATCACCAGATACAGGTGGTCGTAGGACGCCGAGATCGACGTAACGTCATAGGACGATGCTGATGCGCCGAGTTCGGTGTGGTCGATAACAGTGAAAGCAGCCATCAGGAGGAGTTCAATCCGTAGAGGGTGAACTCAGAACCACGGGCAAAGTCAAGCGACGCATACGGGCTGCCGATAATACTGAGGCTGGTGATCGCCGCTGTCGAATCCCAAAAATCGCTGCCGAGACACACAGCAGCCCGTGGATTGGCTGATAGGCCACCCCACCCACCGATGTAGGAAACGGTCTTGTTCTTGTTGGCGTTTCGGTAGTCCAATATGTCCACCACCGCTGACGAATACCAAGTCACAGGACTGCTCCCGCCGACGAGGCCGTAGTTGATGTAGATCAGGTCCGTGACATCAGCATCCGACCAGTTACTTACCCCCGCTGAACTCCCTAAACCTTGTATCGAATGGACGCCGCCGTAGTTGGCTGCCGTGTCGCCGTTGAACTGGATGCCGAATGCTGACCTGTCCGCAGCGGAGGTTTCCTCCCTGACGCTGACCCGTAGTTGCAGATGCTCATAGGTGGACGGGATGCCAGAGAACGTCACCGACGCAGCATCAGCCTCCAGGTACGTCGTCGCAATAGCCTCGATAACAGCCATCAGGCCACCATCCTGGGGAGCACACCAAACAGGGAGAACGTGCTGCCAGCCACGAAATCGCTACCAGACAAGAGGTCGATTTCTGAAATAGCGGCTTGCGACTTCCATGTATGAGCCTGTAGCCCGACGTAGCCGTTGCCGTCCTCGTCGTCGGCGTATTGGCTTATCGCACTCTTGTATTTCCCCGAGTTGATGTCGAACAAGTGCGCGACGATGGCGGCAAAGTCATTAGCCCCATCAGATGTTTCAGGAACAATCCCCAACTTTGCGTAACCCAGAGCCGCGTTGGTATAAGCCCCCGCAGAAGAACCGTCGCCATAAAGTTCCTGTAGCGCGTAGTTCGATGCCGTGTCGTTGTTGAGGTTCATCCGACAATCGCTGCTGCTAGCGGTCTGGACATAAATGATGAGGACCAGATCCATGTATTGGGAGAAGTCGCCCGTCTGACCGTCATCAGTTGAAGTCCAAGTAACCGTCGCAGCGGGCAGCGACAGGGATGCGTGGGCGATACCGACCCATGCGTCCCCGTCAGTGAGAACACCATCAACGATGTAACTGGGGTCAGCCATTATGCGGCCACCTCGTATCGGATGATGACAATGCCCGCAGCACCATCAGCGCCGATCTGGTTACTGGCCGCGCCGACAATCCCGCGACCAGCACCACCACCGCCCGTGTTGGGGACTCCACCAGAGGGGGTCGCCGTGTTGGAGGATGGGCCACCACCTCCACCAGAACCACCGTCACCAGCGGTCACACCCGAACCAGCACCGCCCCCCGCGTACAGTTTCGCTGTAGCAGTAATGCCGATGTGGGAGGCTCCTGCGCCACCGTCGCCGCCATGACCTGCGCCGTCCGTGTTCGCCGTTTCGCCTACCGCACCAGCGCCCCCACCGCCACCAGCCGCGTAACTTGGATCAGAGACAATGTTGCCGCCCGTGCCGCCTGCGTTGCCTGTGCCCGTGCCCGATGCGGCACCACCAGCAGGGGGGCCAGAGTCACACGAACCGCCACCGCCTGAACCACCCACACCGCCAACCGAGTAGCCAGCGTCATTAGCGTTCACACCACCACGACCGCCGCCGTCGCTAGTCACCCCCAATGCCACACTGTCAGCGCCCTGCGTGGAGTTCGATGCGCCACCTCCACCAGAACCGCCTGTTCCGACGGTGATCGTGTACGGGCTAGAAGCAACATCGACGGTGATCGTGCCCGATGCGTTCGACAGGCCACCAGCGCCACCGCCGCCGCCCTTGCCTTCGGATTCACTACTGACACCGCCGCCACCGCCGCCGCCTGCGACGATCAGATAATCCACATCAGCCGTACCAGCAGACACCACAAACTTGCCTGAACCACGGAACGTATGAACACGGTACGTCGTACCAGAATCCTCATACTGCGTGATGATCCCACCGAACGCCGTCAACGCCCCGCCACCAAACAGGCCGCCATTCAACCAAGTAGACACGCCAGTAGACGGCCACGCCTTCGGCGTGTCATGCCGCCCCCGCCAGTTAGATATGGCAGTAGACGGGTTGGTGCGGTCCTGGCGAAACATCGCCTAGGCAGTTATGCGGTTGACGTAGCCGTTGATGTTGATGACATTCGTCGTTCCAGCAAACGCCCTGACAACCAGACCGTTCTGCAACAGCGTCCCTGGGAGCACCAAAACCCAGCCTGCCTCAGCAGTAATCGTGACCTCGGACAGATCATCGGGTGAAGCGACGCCGCCGTATTCGATGGTGAGCTTCACATCAGACGCAGACGTGTTGCACGCATACAACCAGATTTCGTCCAGGTCAGAAGTGCCCGCTACAGCCGTATGAATCAGCGTTCCCGCCGTCGCCGTCGCAGCGACCTTGACGTTCCTGCCATCGGCAGGGGTTCCGCTGAGAACATGCTTGGAATATGTTGCCATTATCTTTCCTTAGTTGAAGACGGTGTTGTTCAAGATGAGCTGTGCGTTGTTGGTTACTACTGAAATAGCCGGCGTTGTCCCACCAGACGACACAATCGGAGCTGTCCCAGTAACCGATGTCACCGTCCCCTGCGGTGCCGCCGACGTAATGTCCGAAATCAGGGCCTTCTTCGTGGCGTTGGAATCGTTCGTGTCGGCGATCAGGACGTAATCGGCGGTCGTTGCCGTAGCCACCGTGGTGTTGTTGACATCGGCGATCAACGTCACGTTGCCGCTCGTCGCACCCCCCGACAGGGAACTGTTCGCCGCAGTCGTGATCCCCGTTATGTCACCAGTCGTGGGCGCAGCCCATATCAGACCCGTCGCCTCGCCCGAGTCAGCAGTCAACACATAAGTGTCGGTGCCCACAGCCAGACGAGACACGGCATCCGAGCCGGTCGCGGCAATCAGGTCGCCCTTGGCGTCCACGATGCTGTTCTGGACAACACCAGGGGCGCTGTTGATGAACGCTTCGACATCGTCGAAGTTTTGGTTCATGTCGGCGGCGACAATCGTCGTGCCGGCGGAGAACGAGTTGGTAACGGCCAGTGTCGCCATCTATCGGAGCCTCCTGGGCGTGTAGGCAAAAGCCAAAGCGTTCATTTCCCAATGGTTATTGGAAGTGGGCCCGCTTACTTTCACACTTATAGATTTCGCTGTCCCGAGTGTGGGCAGATTCAACACCACAGCGGTGAGATCACGCGAGATCGCATCCCACGCAGCCCAATACGGCGACGTATCGTCGCCGTCGTCCCACTTGGCTGTCCCCCACAGCGAAGTAGACGTTTTGCCCGAAATGCTCACATTGAAACTGCCAGTGGCAGCAGACTTGTCGTAATCCTTAAAAACGGAAACCGGCAACGAAATGGTCGCCTCAGCTGAAGTCACCAAACGGGGGCGCCCCCACCGTTTCTTCACAATCGGGTTCTTGCCCGACACCCACCGTGTAACAAAATACGACGAAATGTGCGTTTCGGCAGACGACGCATACCGGTCCGTGGACCGGTTCTGTTCGTCCTCAACGTCGATCAACACGCCCGTGTTGGCGACGCACGCCCCGTAAACGGTTGAGGAATCGTTCGGTGGCCGGTACGAATACATGGCCGCAGCGTCAATGTCGGTCGTTACCCAGGCCCCGCCGGCGATCGTCGGGTCGTAGATCAACGTCCGACGGGTCGTCGAGCCGGCCTCCGTCCAGTCGACCGAAACGTACAGCTTGTTGTTCCCCCATCCGAGCTGCGGGTTCGTGGCAAACGAAATGCGCCCGTCGTCCACAGCTGGCGACACCTTGTCGAAGATCCAAACAAACGACTCACGGTTATACAGGTAGGCGCCCTGGTCGGCATACCAGAAGAACACCCCGAACGGTGTCGCTACCGGCGACGACAACGGAACCGACCCGACATCGTTGCTCAACGTCACAACCTGGAAAGAATCAGAATCGAAGCCGAACACGGCATGCACACTGTTCGACTTGAACACCAGCAGACGATCACCCATCGGGCACAGGCCCGTGATGTAATCGCCGTGGTCTCCCTTGTCGATGTCGACGTAGTCGTTCGCCGTCCACGTTTCAGGATCGTTGGCGTTCGACCACCTCAGACGGTACTTGTGCGCTGTCCCCGATTCGTAGGTGTTGGCAACCCACGCAAAGTTGTTCCACGCTGCGATGTACTGGGCCTGCGGCATGTTGCCGGCCGACCCGAGCGTGACCCCCAAATCGGCTGCTGTCGTCCCGTCCCACTTGAAGCACACCTTGTCGTAGGACACCCCGTAGGCGACGTTGTTCATCGTCACGCCGTACACGCGGCTGCCGTCCGTCCGAGCGGTGATACCGGTCAGGTCGGTGAAGTTCGCCGTCGCACTGTGGGCAACCTTCGTGCCGTAGTTGACCATCACCTGATTGGTGCCGCTATCAGTGTGCAACGCCCAGATGCCCTGAATGTCGGCGCTCAACGCCGTCGTGTTCCTGCGGTCCACGCCGTCGCGTTGGCGAATCCCGCCACGCGGATCAACAAGGACGTTGAGAAGATCAGGGGATTCGTTCTCGGCCAGATTGAACTGATCGGAACGAAGGTTCAGGCCACCCGTGAAAGCCTCAAGGGCCTCGAGTTTCCAAGTGGTAGAAGCCACCTACAGCTCCCACGAATACCGCAACCGCCTCGGCAGGTACGACTGCGACATCCACCGTGACGCTGACCGGCTGTTCAACCTGACCGGTTGAGCGGCCGGCATGTCCTCGTAGCGGGCCCGCAGGTTCTCCAACTCCTGGTTGAAGATCGAAAAGTATTGCGCCGACATCGTCGGGTCTTCCTGCTGCTCGTAAGCACGGGCAATCCCGTAAGTAGCGAGAACCATGTGGAACGGTGTCGGCAGATCCGACGGCTCGGTAGCGTCCGAGACCCCAGCGCCAAACGCTGCGGGATCCTTGTACCCCCGAACGTAAACGGTGTCGACCGACCCTGGGGTCGGGTACAGGCGAATCGAATCAGCCCAGAAAGACCAATACCACGGCCTACCACTGGTATTGCTATCCAACGGGTAGATCACATCGCCGTCATCACGGCCGATGTACTCGAGAACGTGATTGTCGGTCCTGAGAGCCGCTATCTCACGCAGGCCGTTCGTGACCGCCGCACCGACCACAGCGACCGTGTAGTCCTTCTGATCTTGGACCGTGTCGAATGTGGTCGCAACCTCGAAAAACGGCCAGCGTTTCTCCGAGTAGACGATTACGTCGTAGGCTTCACCCAGGAAGCGGTTCATCACATCGTCGGAAATGTCCGACGTATCGATGTCAACCACTGAGCGGACATACGACCGCATGGTCGAAATGTCCACAACTACTCCTTAGGCAAATGGAAAACGCACAGGTCTCCGTCCCCGACGGGACGCCCCTTGCAGGGCGCCCCGTCGCGGGTCAGAGAACTGCACTTGACCGATTCTGGGACAACAGGTTCGCTGCTTATCGGATTGACTTGCTGGACGTTTCGGGAGAACCCCACAGTTTGAGGCCGTGGAGTCGAATCCCGAAAGTTGTCGCCAGCGGGCCGCCCGTATGGGCGTGAGCCAGCCTTGTAAGCGTTAGCGAATCCTCGTCCCATCAGGATCAGGTAGCCGAGTGCATGAACCCCTGGCGTGCGCGGTTGCTGCACGTCAACTGTCCGTAGCACAGAAGCTGTGAGTACACAGCGTCCTGGTTGGTTGGGCGCACGAACGGTGTCGGCTTGAACCAGACATCACTGTGAGCTACCAGTTGCAGGTACTTGGTGTTCAGGAACAGGAACTGACCAGATGCACAAGCGTCATCGAAGGTCACGGGGCAGCCCTTGAACAGCAGGTTCTGGAACCCGCCATCAGCCATGTCGGTATCCGTGTACCGAATCTGGCTCTCCAAGAGTGCCTCGTACTTCTCGTACAAAGCCTGCGTGGTGATGCCAATCGTCGGCTGGTCGTTGCCAACCGAAATGGTGTTATAGATGTTAGCCATGGCGGCTACAGTGATCGCACCACTCTGATCGACTTCAGTGGACTTCCAGAACGAGTTGCCTGAGGCAGTCGGGTCGATCCCACCAAGGGTCACGCCCGTGCCGCCGACAATGTTGCCTAGACCGTTCCAGTCCTTGTTGCTGTTGCCAGTCCCGTCAGCCCAGAACATGGTGTTCATGTTCTCGATGACGGTTTCCTGCGTCTGGAAAATCTTGCCTTCCAGCAGGTCGATGATCTGAGCCTCACCGTTGTTCTTGGCTTCCTCGATGCCCGAAATGGTCACCGTGGCCGCATACTGCCCCCAGTCGTACTCAGCCGCAGAAATGCCAGTCTGAGCAGTCGTGTCGATAGTATCGGTGCCGTCATACGACCCAGCGGTCGAGTTGGTCCCGTAAATGATCGGGACGACGATCTTCGCACCACCACTGATCCGACGAATGGTCTGACCATTCGTCAAAGCGTAGAACAACGGCCTTGCGCTGAAGATGTTATCTGTCAGCTTCGGGACGTAGTTCTTAAGCGTGGTGGAGAGAATCTCATCAAAATTGCTGTTGCCAGCCATAAGTTTCTCACCCCCCTAAGGGTTTGTTAGGTGCCGTGTTGTTTTTTAGCGAGAGCGAAAGCTTCCCTCAACGAAGACGGCTTCCCGTCAGAACCACCCTCCGACACAACAGCCCCCGCTTGGGTGCCGCTCCCGCTAGCCACCTTCGTGGCGTCGCGTTTCGCATCGGTGATCTCCTGGTCCTTCTGGAGCTTCTCAGCCGTGTCGGCCACTTCCCCGTACTTCATGTGCGTGAAAGCAGCGTCCAGGTTGGGAATCCGATTCGTCAAAGCATGCCGAAACAGCTCTGCCGTGTCGAAATCGCCGTACTTCTTTTTGAGGGTAGAAACCTCGCGCTCTAAAGCCTGTTGTCTGTGCGTCTGCGCCTGCCGCTCCATCTGAGCCTCAAGATGCGCTAGCCGCTTCGTCGTCGGATCCTCCTCGACGCCGTCCGAATAGTTCGGTTCGGTAGCCGGTAGGGTGTCCGTCACGCCGAAAGCCGACGAAAGCGCCGCTATGGTGCCTGCTGGATCGGTTTCCAAAGCCGAAGCAATCGCCTCAGCCTGCTGTAAACGCTGACGTTCTTCTGCCAGTTCCTGCGTCTTGCGGGTGTAATCCGCCTGACGCTGGTAACCGTCTTGAAGTTCCGACAGGCTGACCTGCGACTCCTCACCATCAACCTTGACGGTGTAGGCATCTCCAGGTTCTGTCGTTGCTTCTGATGAAACCTCTGGGGTGTCCGCCGCAGCGGATTCCGTTGCTTCCATGTTTTCTTCGGGCACTTCATGTCCCTTCTGAGGGAGTCCTATACGGTTGCTCCTATAACACAAAGCGCGCTGTCCCACCCCAACGGGTTACAACGCGGGTAGTTCAAGTCCCATCTGGTTCTCCAACTGCAAAAGCAGCTCGGGAGGAACCCCGCCAGTCGGAGCGAAAGCCCCTTCTGGCGGTGCCCCAGGGGGCGGCATGGGGGGTGCCGGCGCCCTGGTTGGTCCCTGATTCGCACCAGGGGGAGCGACAGGTTGGCCCTCTGGGCCTCCCGTCTGCGGTCCAGCCTGGGGTTGTATCAGGAACCGTTCAGGATCCTTAATGTCGAAACCAGTCTTGAGAACGTGAGCGGCCAACGCCTGCGGATTGATTACGGTGCCCACAAGCGGACCCATAGCGTTCAGTAGCGACACAGCCTGCTGTTTGCGAATCGTGTCGTTCAACGGCTGCGTTGAGCCCGCCTCGACGCTGTAGTCGTACTCGCCGACAATGTCCTCACGGCTGAACGGCACGAACAAGTCGTTCGGGGCGTTCGGCACACGGGCCGTCGACTCGCCAGTCATAAACTGCTGCAACAACTGGATGATGCGCCGGCCGATCATCGCTATCGACAGCTCCACGATGGCAAGCTTGTCCGACGCCCTCGCATTCTGAGCGTCAGCAATAATGCTGGCCTCAGTTGCCGTGCGGCGAATCTCAGGCATCGCACCCCTGGCGTACTCCGAAATGCCCGACACGGTGTTGATGTCCGTTTCGATGATCTCGCTGTAGGCGTAAATCTCAGGCGAAATCGGCACCTGAGGCATCGGGATGACAACATCCGACAACGGCTTGTTCTCGTCCACCACAGGGACCATGCGGCCGTCCTCGTCGGACTCGAGGGCCTCGCGGCCCTCAGGTCCAAACGACCGCTCATGGAACAGATACTTGCGGGCATACCGCTTGCGGTCGTTCATCAACTGCGAACGGGTCTTGTCCAGCTCAAGTTGTAGCGACTCGATGGCTTCCAGGTCCCCTATCGGATAAAAGAAATCGGGAACGTCATAGTTGCGGAGCATCACAAACGGCTGCCCATACGCATACGGCATCGGCAACGGATTGATCAAAAACTCGTCAGTCGTTTCCCCCCACACCGACATCGTGTTAGAACGAATGTCGTAAAACTCCCAAATCGTCACCCGCTCCTCGTCGAACAGGTACTCCCTGTTGTCGAGATACTGGGCGGCGTACATGGGGTTCACCCCGCCGTCGGCCGTCAACTGCTTCCGCACCGACGGCCGGTAACGCTTATCGTTCTGCGCCTCCTCCAACGGGCGGACGATCCTCTGAGCGATCCAAGTCAAATCGTCCATGCAGGTCGCCTCGGGGTCGACGTAAATGTCGAACGGTGAGACCCGCTCCACGAACGGCTGATCCTCGACGACCATCATCGCCGTCTGAGGCACATTGGCAGCCATCTCATCATCAGTGGGCAAACCGCCGGCCAGAGCCGGCGCCTCCGCGGCGAACGCATCCACCTCAGAAATAGCCTGGTCGAGCATTTCCTGCTGCTCCATGTCAGACAGCGACGTTTCCTGCTCGACGAACTTCCACCCCACTTTGACCCAGCCGTGGCCGAAAATCAGAAAGTCCTTCACCGCCCTGCGGAACGGGGTGCGAAAATCGTGGTGGCGCCACATATGGTTCACCACCGCTTCCACGAACGCCGCCCTGTCGCTGTTCTCAGACTCGTTAGCCGAAACGACAATCTTCGGATGGTTGACCGAAACCGACGGGGCGATCACGTTCACCGTCGAAAACGACAGGTTCACCGCGATCAAATCACGTTGCGCTGTCGTAGTCCGAGGCCAATGCCGCCCACGGTACAAGTCGTTGAGCCGCCACCAAGTCTCATCGAGACCCTCCTGGTCACGCCACCGGCGCGCACGATCAATGCGCTGCCGGTACTGATCCAGGGTCTCGCTGCGAGTCTTACGAGGCATCAGAACATCGCCTTATCAGGCAACCTTTCGATATTGCGACCCTGAGACTTCGCTTCCTGGTACCGCTTGTCTCCCAACTCGCGGCGAGACAGGTGCTTCTCGTCGTCGGCCAACGCCCTAGAGCGCCAACCCACCTTCGTGTCGACGCGCAACGTCAAGAGCTTCTGACGCCACTCCCAGAGGTCTTCGAGAACCACAGGTTCCAAAGGCCCCCGAACAGATTCCGTGTATGAAACGAAATCGCCGAACGTCGCATCAGGTGGCAGAACCGCCACAGTTACGGACGCTTGGTGTGCGGAGCTGCGTTGTGGCCCTTCAGGTCGGGCTGCGGCTTCGCAGGCTCAACCTTGCCGACGATGCCGTGCTGGTTGAACGGCGTTTCGCGCACCGAGATCTCACCGTAGCCGCCAGTCTGATTGGCGTACTTCGGGTCGCCGAAGCGCTGCTTCGGAGATTGCGGGGCCGCCGGCTCCCAAATCGGGTTAGCCACGACAGAACCACCGCGTTCCATCTTGTTGTTCTGCCCCTTCGGGCCGTCAACGGTTTCCGTGCCGCTCGTAAACGACACGAAGTTCTTCACTGCCATAAAGGCACCTTTCGGATTGTAGGGATCCCTACTTAGATAAATGCGGTGTCCCACGCACCGTCGTAGCACCGATCCGCAGATCGTCACCCACAGCGGCAGAACGATCCGCCAAACGGGCAAACCAGTCCACAGTCCAGTAATCATCGACCTTCTGCACGAACTCAGGAGCATACGCATACTTACGCATCTGATTCGCCAAAGCCAAAGCGATCACCCGATCATCATAAGGCGACCCCGACATCGACCCCCGCTCGTTGCGGACAAAGGTCCGCAACTCAGCCAACGTGTGCCGGTCATAAATCGTCAACTCGCCGTTCCGCAACGCCATCGACAGGTCGTCGATCATCAACGGCTTCGACGTTCGAGTCGTCTTCCAACCAAACTCCTGCGACACCTTCGTCGTCGCCTGGTTCAACATGCGGCGCCTGAACAGGTTCGGATACCCCAACTGGCGCAACTGAGTGATCGTCGTCAAACCATGGTTATTAGCCTCAACACAACAAAGAGCATCCCGATACCAAAGCCCCAAAGACAAAACCTCATCAGCCAACGCGTCAGGCGGAATATGCCCATGCCACGAAGCTACCAGCTCCCCAGTGTTCAAATCCAAAACGTGAGCGCACGAATAATCCCCGTGGCCCAAACCCTCCGCAGTGTCCACCCCCATCACATAACCATGCTGGGCATGCGGATGCACCCACACCTCCAAACTCATCGCCTGAACTCCACAGCCCTAGCCGCCACCCTGTGCAAATACCCCGACTCCCCAAACCGGACGTGCCGTTTCATCTCCTCCAACAAATCCAAATCGAACACGGGGTTACCCGATTTGACGAACGCCTCCTCAGGTGTCGTCGGATACTCCTGAGCGAGCTGCCACGGAAGCATCGACTGTTTCTTCTCCGCGTACCAGGCCGGCCCCCGATCCTCAGTGGCCGACCACGGAAAGAACATCGATTCGAACTTGTTCGCTCCAGTTGTCGAACCCACCCACAGTTCGTGAAAAAAGTTGCCAGACCCGTTAGCGGTCGACAGGCCGATAATGCGACCGCCAACGTCAGCGACCGGCTCTATAGAAGCCCACGCTTCCTCAGCGTTCGGAAGGAACGCCCATTCGTCAACCACAACCAGCGTTGCCGACTCACCTCTAGCAGGATCGGATGCTGAAGGCATCGAAGTAATCTGGCTGCCATTAGCGAACCCCATCTTCTGCTGATGCTCGATCAGCGACTTCGGCCCACGCTCAACCATCCATTTCGGCATGTGGGCAAACCCGTACTTCGATTTACGCAACAACAACACCGACTCGCGCTCCGTGCGAGACAAATCAATAATGTTCTGATCAGAGTGAAAAAACGCCAACCAAAACTGGTGAGCAGCCACCAACGTCGTCCAGCCGATCTGACGGGCCTTCAACGACAACGAATACCGATGCTCACCCCAATGCTCCAAAGCCTCCGCCTGGGCTTTCCGCAACCTGAACAGAATGCGCCCCTCAGCAGGATGCGCTATATGCCAGTAATGCTCCAAAAAATACTTCTCGCTGCGAACACACTTGCGCCACTCCGCCTCCTGGCGAAGCTCACCTAGGCGTGACATTACGCATGTGCCCGCAATGAACGCACCGCTCCCAATCCCAACTCGTCTGCGTCTGATACGCCCGCCAAGAATGAGGCTTCAACTGTGGGCCGTCCTTCCCGTACCTCCAACAACTATCAGTCACTCAACCAACCTCGATAAAAATACACTCCCCAGGGCACTCCTCAGCAGACTCTATAACAGCCTCAGCCAACTCATCCGACACCGAAGCCATCCCATCCGCCATCTTCAACGCAGGATCCCCCTGACCGCCACCAGGGCCAGCAATCGACCCCCAATGCTCCTCCTTGACGTAAGCCAACCCGTCAGCGTGCATCCCGAAAATGTCAGGACAAATCTCCGCACAAATCCCGTCACCCGTGCAAAGATCCTGATCAATCCAAACCTTCACCTAACCGCACGCTTCGCACGGCTCAGGATCCTCCAACCCGCACTCCAACACCTCATCAGCCTCAGGGCCATGAAACGGATCACCCCAAGGGCCCAACACAGGACGCTCCCCGAACGCCTCCTCGCGCCAACCCAACTCGTCGTCAAACAACCGTGGACTGGACAAGACCCTCACGCTCCTCCGCGCAACACGACCCATACGGGCACGGCAACCCCCGACGGTGAAAATCGAACACCTCACGGCGCACCTTCGCCCGCTCCGCAGAACGCTCCTCCCGCAACAAACGCATCCGCTCCGCCCGATCAGCCCTCATCGCCAACCTCCACGTCACGAAACTCCGCCACCAAAGCCTCCAACTCATCCGCCAGCTCCAAATCCGACAAACCAGAAGCAGCACGCTCATCATCAACAACGACACGCCGCTTCGGCGTGTACTTATCGATGTACTGCAAATACAAAGACGCCGCCTTCACATCCCCATCCGACGCCGCCCTGAACAACGAATCAATAACCGACTGCGTCCGCTCAGGATGAATGTTCAACTCAGCACACCGACGATCCCACTCCTTCACAAACCGAGGATCACGCTTAATGCGCCTCAACGAATCAGCATGAATGTCACGGCCCTCCGCCCACTCCTTCTGAGTGCGCGGACTCCGCTCAGAGCCCAACAACAACCACTCCAACAACTCAGCCCACAACTCGGGCATCACCCTCTCACCAGACTCCCCCGTCGACCAACCACGACCACCACCATTCTGCGGCATGCGAACACCTCCACTACAAACCCCAGCCGTCCCATGTGGGACAAAACGATCACATCAATGGGGGGGCCATCAGATATCAGATAGACACCCCGACACCGGCGGGGTGTCATCAGATACAGACTGCCCACAGTCGAAAGCAAAAGGTTGACCCCAAGTCAACGGATCCTGAACTGATCGCTCACTGTCCCTAGATATCTATACATACAAGCGTGCGCGCCCCCCGCCCCCCCTCGGGGGGTGGGTCGGGCGGACGAGCGATTCTCTTCTCTCTTCTCTTCTTCTCTCCTCTCCCCTCCCCTATCGAACGTTTGTTCGGTGGGGGAGTGGTCGAACTGCTCCGATTGTAGATAACTACCGTTATCAGCACACGGAATCGTTGGATTCTCGGGCCCTAGCCCCTCCCCTATCGCTCCGAGTCTGCATATCGGCCGTTTTATGCAATCGGCGACGCTTGAACCAGGGAACGGGCGCCGCGACGGCCGGCGGCGCTGAATAGTTGACGGTCGACGGTCGACGGTCGACGGTCACCTATTCAATGCGCGCCGCGATGGTCGCCGAACGTTCACTGGCGACGCGTAACCGGTCATCATCTAGGGCTGTCTGTCTGTCCTTTGTTTGGCTTCTGTGGGTGGGTCGTGGATCTATTGTTGACAGTGTGTTTGCATTTGCTCGGGTTGTGTGCGTTCAATATGGGGGAGCCGGCAGACGCTGGCAGTAAAGGGGTAGGGCAGTGATTGAACAGGATGCAATGGGTAACGTCTACACCGACGGGGCGGATGCGTTCACTGTCACCGACGATCTGATTGATACCGATCAGGTGGGCGCTTCCTGGCCGAACGGGCCGCGGGGGTCGGTGGTGATTGGTAGGGACACGCCAGGGGCGGAGCGCTGGCACGTTAGGGACGATGATGGCGAGCATTACTACTCGGGGTGGCTTATCGGCGATATGACGTGGGAAGTCGTCTTAGATTGGGCCGCGGGTTATGCGGGCGCTACGGCCGTATTTGATGGAC
>Ga0208180_1001119_pt1 | contig 17845 bp, 19 predicted proteins | sample MalvireepMed_s16_FD_184241 | JGI IMG/M metagenome (GOLD analysis project Ga0208180, IMG submission 184241) | Marine viral communities from the Global Malaspina Expedition - Malaspina viral metaG DeepMed_s16 (SPAdes) (version 2) | ecosystem: Environmental > Aquatic > Marine > Oceanic | place...
CTCTTCGAATCATAAGTGATAAACTTTGCATTCTTTCCTGATTCCAGGGCATGGGCGATCACGCCATCATTTGAAGTAGAAAGTATCTTTCCGACACGCCGTTTTAAGTCGGAGGACGTTGCACAAGTATGTCCGCGTCCGCAGTGCTTGATCAAAGCTTGCTCTGTTGCAGCTGCAAAGCGTCTGTCGTCATTTTTACTAAGTCCAAACTGGCTCGTTGCGATCTTCTCTGTTTGTTCGAAAGTCAGGCCGAAAGTCAGCAGAGAGTACGGGTTACACTTTATTTGATCGACAGCACTTTCACCGTGTGCTTTGAAAAGCCTACGTTGAACTGACAGTGGAATGCCGTGGTTGCTTAAAAATTGTGCGTGTCGAAGGTTTTTGTACTTTTGAAAGCCCTCGATCAAGGCGTCGATAGAGTCATCGGTCAGATGGTTTCTGAAGGCTTCTCGGTCACCAATTGTGGCAAGCCGGACGATATCATTTCCCATCGCTTGAACGAGTTTGCGTGCTTTGACACTGCCAATGCCTCTGAAATCTGGGTCAAAAGCCAAAAACTGAATCAAGCTTTCATAGGTGGCTGGCATCTTCAATTCACAAGAAATGGGGTTGCGCCAGACTGCTTGCCGGATCTTATAGCCATTGTTTTCGATAATCTCTTCGTCGCATGGGCCAGATATCTCCCACACTTGTCCCACCGCAGCCTCTACAGGTAACGATTGGGTTGGAATATCGACCTGCACAATAACCTTGGCAGACTTTAGATTGATTGCATCTTTGAGCAGTATACCGCCGAATATTGTGCGTTCGTTATTTGTGAAACGAACTTTGGTGATCCGTGTTAAAGCCTTTCTTTTCATCGCTTCCGTCAAAGCCCAATCCCCATCTCGGTTAACACTTCCGATAGTTCTTCATATCGCTTGAGCTTTGCTTTCAGCTCAAGGCACTGAGCCTCTAGCTCTTGCAATCGTCTCTTGTCGTTGGAGCGTTGGCCGGCCTCAACGTCATATTTTTTAGGTTTATTTTCTTTTTCTTCCTGAAATCGCTGCTCTTTTTTTTCGGGCAGAATTCCGATGGGTCGAAGGTCATCTTCGAGTCGTTCTAAACGGGCCTTAACAGCTGGATTTTGTCGGAGAACGCTCTTTGCAAAACCGACCTGCTGAGCAACTTCCTGGCGATTGAGTTGCCCACGACGCACAAGATTTTTGAAATCAGCGTTAGTTTGCCTTGCTATCCAACCTTCAAAGAGGTCGATGTTTTCAGCTGCTTTCTTCTGACTCATATCTGGTCCTTGGTTCTTTTGTCGCGGTATCTGGTGATCGTGGGTCGAGACACTTTGTAGCGCCTGGCTATTGAGGCAATCGATTCTCCGTTGTCTAACCTTCGGTAAATATCCTTGATTTCTTTCTCGCTAAGAGCAGGCGGACGACCCATGTGAGTGCCTTTCGCCTTGGCTCGTTCTCGGCCCTCGCTGGTCCGATCAAGGATGAGATCCCGTTCGAGCTGGGCAAACGTACCGCACAAATTGATCATTGCTTTTGCGAGGGGGCTGGTATTAGAAGTGTCGAGAGTTCCATCCAATGTTTTGATCGTTGCCCCCTTCTCGTGGATTGTTTCGATGACCTTGAGGATCTTCGCTAACGACCTCCCAAGCCGGTCTAGTCGTGTCACAAGCAAGACATCGCCATCTCGTACAAAGTTGATTGCCTCGCCCAACTTGGACTCATGTTCATCGGAGACTCCGGAAAGCTTCGCTTCCCAAATTCTCTCGCAGCCAGCGGCTTCAAGGCTTTCAACCTGACTCGATAAATCTTGATCAGTTGTCGATACCCGTGCGTACCCGATTTTCATAAAAGTGTCCGTAAGTTTTGACTTTTGTACACTCTATCATCATGATGAATTAAAGTCATGAAAAATACTTTTCTGCATGCACGAAATTATAAAGGACACTTTGGTTCGTTTTTTGAGTTTCGACAATCCTGAGGTTGGCGGAAATTTGAAAAAAAGGTGGAGAGGGGCGAGACTGACAAGAATCCTGTACCGAAATCGGCGATTCGTTCATGTCCTCATTTATCTTTGGCCCAGAGTCATCGGGTAAAACTACCCTGACGCTTTCGGTCATTGCCCAAGCGCAAAAGCAGGGCAAAGTGTGTGCCTTCGTTGATGCCGAGCACGCGCTCGACCCCAGCTACGCTGAGAAGCTGGGCGTCAACCTGGACGACCTGCTGGTTTCCCAGCCGGACACCGGTGAACAAGCGCTGGAAATCACCGATATGCTGGTCCGCTCGGGCGGCGTGGATGTGATTATCATCGACTCCGTGGCTGCGCTGACTCCGCGTGCGGAAATCGAAGGCGAAATGGGCGACTCCCACGTGGGCCTGCAGGCGCGCTTGATGTCCCAGGCGCTGCGTAAAATCACCGGTAACATCAAAAACGCCAACTGCTTGGTGATCTTCATCAACCAGATTCGTATGAAGATTGGCGTGATGTTCGGTAGCCCCGAGACCACGACCGGCGGTAACGCGCTGAAGTTCTACTCCAGCGTGCGCTTGGATATTCGCCGCACCGGTTCGGTGAAGTCGGGCGACGAAGTCACCGGTAACGAAACCCGCGTGAAAGTCGTCAAAAACAAGGTGGCACCGCCGTTCCGGCAAGCTGAGTTCCAGATCCTTTACGGCAAAGGTATCTACCACGCGGGTGAGGTTATCGATCTTGGCGTGCAGTGCAGCCTAGTGGACAAAGCAGGCGCTTGGTACAGCTATAAAGGCAACAAGATCGGCCAGGGTAAAGCCAATGCGGCGCAGTACCTGGAAGAGCATCCTGAAATCATGAACGAGATTGAAACTCAGATTCGTGATCAGCTACTGGCCAAGGCGGAGCCGAAGAAGGAAGAAGCGCCTGCCGCTGATGTGGCTACAGATAGCGATGATGATCTGCTTTAAGCCGCTACCTCCATTGCATGTGCTAAGAGGGAAACTCGATGTTTTCCTCTAATGTGGATGCTTCTGCACGTGAAGTAGCGATTCAACTACTGGCTCGGCGCGAGTATTCTCGCGCCGAGCTGGCGCGTAAGTTACAGCAAAAAACTTTTGATGCCGATGAAATCTCTGCTTGCCTAGACGCCTTGGCCGAGCAGTCGCTGCAGTCCGATGCACGCTTTGCCGAGAGCTTTATACGCTCGCGTATTTCCAGAGGGCAGGGCCTAATTCGCATTAAAGGCGAGCTTCGCCAACGCGGGGTTGACCAGGAAACTCAGGCCGCCGCGTTGGCAGCAGTAGAAGAGCGTGAAGCGGTAGACTGGTTTGAGCTTGCTCGAGAAACGCTGGAAAGGCGTTTTTCCACTCCGGGTGATTCCCCCAAAGAGCGTGCCAAGCGCGAGCGTTTTTTAGCAGCGCGTGGGTTTGATTTTGAACAAATTCGCTATGCTCTTTCCTGTTTGTAGCCCCGCTCAGGGCTGTCTATAACCCCGCTCAGGGCTGTTACTGCCCTAGCTTACAGCGGCTTTCTTCCTGTTTATTTCTTCTCTGTTTGGGCCGTCTGTTTTGGTTTTGCCACGCTGTCTATAACCCCGCTCAGGGCTGTTACTGCCCTAGCTTACAGCGGCTTTCTTCCTGTTTATTTCTTCTCTGTTTGGGCCGTCTGTTTTGGTTTTGCCACTAACTGCGGCTTTAGTCGTTTGACAACTGCGTTATAATGGTCCCTTTGCGACCCCAGCGGGTGGCGGCGACAGCGCCCTGGGGCATCACGCTTTCTTGTTACGGATACCCTATGAAAAGCGCAGAGATCAGACAGGCCTTTTTAACGTTTTTTGAAGAGCACGGCCACACGGCTGTTCCGTCTAGCTCGCTGGTGCCGGGCAACGACCCGACGCTGCTGTTCACTAATGCGGGCATGGTGCCTTTCAAAGATGTGTTTTTGGGTCGTGACCCTCGCCCCTACGTGCGTGCCACCTCTGCTCAGCGCTGTGTGCGTGCCGGCGGCAAACATAATGACTTGGACAACGTAGGTTACACTGCGCGCCACCACACCTTCTTCGAAATGCTGGGCAACTTCAGCTTTGGCGACTATTTCAAACGTGACGCCATCCGCTTTGCCTGGACATTTTTGACCGAAACCCTGGGGTTACCCAAAGAGAAACTCTGGGTCACCGTACATATCAGCGACGACGAAGCCGAGCGCATCTGGAAAGATGAGATCGGTATCGACCCCGAGCGTTTCTCCAAGCTGGACGAGGACAACTTCTGGCAAATGGGCGACACCGGCCCTTGCGGCCCCAGTTCTGAGATCTTTTTCGATCACGGCCCGGAAGTGTGGGGTGGTCCGCCCGGAAGCCCTGAAGAGGATGGCGACCGCTACATCGAGATATGGAACCTCGTCTTCATGCAGTTCGAGCGCGATGCCCAAGGCACCCTCAATCCACTGCCGAAGCCCTCTATCGATACCGGCATGGGGCTGGAGCGTGTGGCGGCTGTCATGCAGGGTGTGCACTCCAACTACGAAATTGATCTGTTCCAGAATCTTCTTAAGGCGGCAGCAGACGCCACGGGACATAGCGATACCACCGCGCCCTCGCTACGCGTCATCGCTGACCACATTCGCTCCTGTGCTTTCTTGATTGCCGACGGCGTACTGCCCTCCAATGAAGGCCGCGGCTACGTGCTGCGCCGGATTATTCGTCGCGCCATTCGCCACGGCCACAAGCTGGGCGCGGCCGAGCCGTTCTTCCACAAGCTGGTGAGTGCGCTGGATGCCGAAATGGGTGATGCCTACCCCGAGCTGCGTGAGGCCAGCGAGCAGATTGCTCGCGTGTTGCTGAAAGAGGAAGAGCAGTTTGCGCGGACGCTGGATCACGGTATGGGCTTGCTGAACGCGGCGCTCGAAGAGCTGCAAGGTGACGTGCTGCCCGGCGAAACCGTGTTCAAACTCTACGACACCTACGGCTTCCCGTTCGATTTGACTGCTGACGTGTGCCGAGAACGTGAAGTGACACTGGATGAAGCCGGTTTCCAGCGTGAACTCGAAGCTCAACGCGAACGCGCTCGTGCCGCCAGCCAGTTTGGCGCGGATTACACGGCCTCTATCGAACTGGACGGCGAAACCCAGTTTACCGGCTACGAGCGGCTGGAAGACCAAGCCACCGTGACCGCCATAGTGGACAGCGAAGGCAATGCTCTGGCGGCTCTGGAAGCGGGCCAGAAGGGCACCGTGGTGCTGGACCGCACGCCATTCTACGGCGAGTCCGGCGGCCAGGTGGGCGATACTGGCTACTTGCACGTCGATGGTGGTCGTTTTCAGGTGAACGATACCCAGAAACAGAGTGGCCACCACCTTCACCAGGGGGTAATGGTCGAAGGGAGTCTGAGTGTCGGCGCCAACGTACGCGGTGAAGTGGACGCCAGCCTGCGCAGCGCGACCATTCGTAACCACTCCGCGACCCACCTGCTGCACAAAGCACTGCGTATGGTGCTGGGCGATCACGTTCAGCAGAAGGGCTCGTTGGTCAACGCCGAGCGTCTGCGTTTTGACTTTAGCCACTTCGAACCGATGACCGCAGAGCAGCTTGCTGAGGTCGAGCGCATCGTCAACGAGCAAATCTTGGCCAACGCGCCGACCAAAATCGAGCAGATGAGCCTCGCCGATGCCAAGGCCAAAGGCGCGGCAGCACTGTTCGAAGCCAAATACGCTGATAACGTGCGCGTATTGACCATCGGTGCCGATGACTTCTCCATCGAGCTTTGCGGCGGTACCCACGTCAAGCGCAGTGGCGACATTGGCTGCTGCCACGTGGTCAGCGAAGTAGGTATTGCCTCGGGTGTGCGTCGTATTGAAGCGATTACCGGCGAAAACGCACTGGCGTATTTCCGTGAGCAAGAAGCCCGCGTTCAGCGGATTAGCGAACGCTTAAAAACCAAGCCAGAGCAAGTGGAAGCGCGTGTCGAATCGCTGGTGGAGCGCAACCGCAGCCTGGAAAAAGAGCTCGAGCAGCTCAAAGCGAAGCTGGCGAGCGCGGCGGGTAGCGATATGCTCAGCCAAGTGCAGGAAGTGGGCGGCGTGAAGCTGCTGGTAACTGAGTTGGATGGCGTGTCTGGTAAAGATCTGCGCGGCGTATTGGATCAGCTGAAAAACAAGCTAGGCTCTGGCGTGATTATGCTAGCCACTGCTGACAAGGCCGCTGGTAAAGTCAGCCTGATTGCTGGGGTCACTTCTGATTTAACTGGCCGTGTTAAAGCGGGCGAGCTGGTTAATCATGTGGCCTCCCAAGTGGGTGGCAAAGGGGGTGGGCGCCCTGATATGGCTCAAGCAGGCGGCAGTCAGCCCGATGCGCTGCCGGATGCGTTGAACAGTGTCCCGGCTTGGTTGGAAAACACACTTCGCTAAATAGAGAGGCCGGTGGCATTATTTGCTACCGGCCTTTTTGCTAGTTAGGAAAGCTGGCAACAATAATATTCACCCTCCATTCCCGAACGTAAAGGAAAAACGGCATATGGCACTATACGTACAGAAGTTCGGCGGCACTTCGGTGGGCTCTGTCGACCGTATCAAGGCCGTGGCGGAAAAAGTTAAAGGCTTTCGCGACCAGGGCCATCAGGTAGTGGTTGTTGTCTCCGCGATGAGCGGCGAGACCAACCGCCTGACCGAAATGGCCCATGCTCTGAACGAGGATCCCGCCCCGCGTGAAATGGATATGTTGCTCTCAACAGGGGAGCAGGTGACCATTTCCCTACTGGCCATGGCGCTACAGCAAATTGGCGTGTCGGCGACCTCGCACACGGGTGCCCAGGTAGGGATTCATACCGACAGCGCCTACACCAAGGCGCGTATTCAGCGTATTGAAACTGACGATCTCAAATCTGACCTGGATGCAGGGAAGGTCGTGGTGGTCGCTGGTTTCCAAGGCGTAGACGAAGACGGCAATATCACCACGCTGGGGCGTGGCGGCTCTGATACCACCGGCGTGGCGCTTGCTGCCGCCTTGGGGGCTGATGAGTGCCAAATCTATACCGACGTAGACGGTGTTTACACCACGGACCCCCGTGTATGTTCCAAAGCGCAGCGCCTTGAAAGCATCACCGTAGAAGAAATGCTCGAACTCGCTAGTTTGGGCTCCAAAGTGCTGCAAATTCGCGCTGTTGAATTCGCCGGTAAATACAACGTGCCGCTGCGGGTACTGTCTAGCTTTGAAGACGGCCCTGGCACCCTGATTGTTGCAGATTCAGACCAAGACGAGGATTCTATGGAAGAACCGCTAATCTCCGGTATCGCGTTTACCAAGAACGAAGCCAAACTCACCCTGCTGAATACGCCGGATGTACCTGGTGTGGCTTCACGTATTTTGGGGCCGATTGCCGACGCGAATATTGAAGTAGATATGATCGTCCAGAACGTTGCACCAGCTGGCGATTACACCGACTTCACCTTCACCGTGGCAAAAGGTGACTATAAAGCCACCAAAAAGCTGCTAGAAGAGACCGTTATTCCTGACCTGGGCGGCGGTGAGCTGCGCGGCGATGACAACATTGCCAAAGTGTCGCTGGTCGGCGTTGGCATGCGCTCTCATGCGGGTGTTGCCTCTAAAATGTTCCGCGTATTGGCCGATGAAAACGTTAATATCCGTATGGTCTCTACTTCAGAAATTAAAATTTCTGTCGTAATTGACGAAAAACATATGGAGCTTGCAGTTAACGCCTTACACAAAGCGTTTGGTCTCGATAAGTCCGATATCGAATCTGAATAACAATTGTGGCCTAAACCTTCTACGCTGAAGTTACTCGCTGCCGTGTGGTGGTGAGCTTTCTTTCAACGGGAGGGTAAGGTGTCATAGGGGCCAAAGCCTTTGGTGGCAGGCGTCACCATGCCGCATAATGGCATGGTGACGCCGCTGGCGGACACATCCCGTTGTATAAAACGTCTGAGAAGGAGATCAGCCATGCTCATCCTAACCCGCCGCGTTGGCGAAACGCTGATGATCGGTGATGAAATCACCGTCACAGTATTAGGTGTGAAAGGTAATCAAGTGCGCATTGGTGTGAACGCACCAAAAGATGTCGCGGTTCACCGTGAAGAGATCTATCAGCGCATTCAGCGTGAACGTAGTAATAGTGAAAGCGAAGCAGAATAAATGGCTGTCCGTGTTACGCTCATTAAAGGGCGTTTAAGCGGTGATTTTAGGCCGGCGCGAAAAAAAATCGGAATAAGGCTGGACACCAGCCATCAAAATCGGTAATATTCGCGCCGTGCCGTTGAGGAGAGGTGGCCGAGTGGCTGAAGGCGCTCCCCTGCTAAGGGAGTATAGGGTTTATAGCCCTATCGAGGGTTCGAATCCCTCTCTCTCCGCCAACTGCATGATGTAGCATCGTAATTTGATACGCGCCCGTAGCTCAGCTGGATAGAGTACCTGACTACGAATCAGGTGGTCGGAGGTTCGAATCCTCCCGGGCGCGCCAATTTGCAAAGCTAAGTGCTTGATGTTACACTGATTTCATTGCTTGAGGAATTAGGCAATGACTGAAAAGCGCCCGTAGCTCAGCTGGATAGAGTACCTGACTACGAATCAGGTGGTCGGAGGTTCGAATCCTCCCGGGCGCGCCAGATTTCAAAACCCGCTCTTTAATGAGAGCGGGTTTTCTGTTTTCTAGCCTGACTAACGTGGCTCGCGCGTTAGTCTTGCGATCGTGTAAAGCGCCCCCGCAACTTTGCGGAAGGGCGCTTTTTTTTGGCTCGTAGGAAATGAGGTGGGTCGAACCCGCGTATGGGTCGAAAAAAAGCGCCTCGATAGGCGCTTTGACTCAGCAGGTTCAACGGCGGCTGGTTCAGGCACTTCGCCCGGCTTAGGCGGGTTCGTAGGCGGCGAGGAGGCTTGCGCTAGGGGTGGTAAGGCTGCCGAGAAGTGCCTCCAAGTCGGTCAGGCGCTTCAGGCGCTGAAAGTGCTGGTCGGCTTCAGCGTTGCCTTGACGCATCTGGGCAAGCCACTGCTTCACCAGCGACACGACCACACGGTCAGGAAGGTGTTGACGCTGGAGCGCGGCGTACTCTTGCAGTACGCTGGCGCGCATTTCCCAAGTGGTTTCCGCCAAACGTTCGCCGGTTTGTTGCCAGTAGCGAATCCGAGGTGCCAGCCAGGGGTCAGCCAGCGCGCTGCGTCCAAGCATCACATCGCAGCAGCCGGAGAGTGTGCGTGCCTTCCAGTAATCCTCAAGCGTCCAGATATCGCCATTGGCCACCACAGGGATCGAGACGTGGTGGCGCACTTTGCCAATCCACTCCCAGTGAGCGGGTGGGCGATATCCCTCGTCCCGTGTCCGGCCATGTACGACCAAGCGCGCTGCGCCGCCTGCTTCCGTCGCCTGCGCACAGGCCACCGCCAAGCGGCGATTGGCAAATCCCAGGCGAATCTTCGCGGTCACCGGAATTGCGCCGTCTAGCGCCTCTGCGACCGCTTTGACGGCCTGGTAGACGCGGTCTGGCTGGCGCAGTAGCGATGCGCCGCCGTCGTGGCGGTTCACCAGTTTGGCTGGGCAGCCAAAGTTGAGATCCACGCTAATGGCTCCAAGGGCTAGCGCCTGGCGGGCATTTTCGGCTAGTGTCCTAGGGTCGGAGCCGAGTAGTTGCAGATGGACGGGTACGCCGCTAGGCGTCGCTACCGGGCGGCCGGTGAGTTCGGGGCAGTGTTTGTAAAACACCCGTGGGGGAAGGCGGGTATCCACTACCCTGACAAACTCCGTCACCGTCCAGTCGAAACCGGCCTGGCGAGTCAGTAGATCGCGGGTGAGCGCATCAATAACGCCTTCCATCGGTGCAAGACCGATCTTGCCTTTATGTAGTAAATTAACAACCATGACTTCCACTATGGCGCGATTGCATTCTATCCTGAATGTGGCAGGTTAGTGTATTACCCTTATTGCGCCAAGCGCCGTTAGAGGCGTTTGGCGTGCCAATAACCCTATAAAACAAGGAGAGCACGCTATGCAGGGGTCGGAGTTACTCCAAGAGGGGCTCGCTCTAATGGGCCTTGGTATGGGCTTTGTTTTTGTTTTTCTTACTATTTTGGTCATTAGTGTTACGCTGATGTCGAAGTTGATTGACCGCTTTCAGCCTGCTCCAGTGGCAGCGCCAGCGGGTCGAAATAGTGCAAAAACACCCGCCAGTAACGGCCAAAATGACGAAGTTGCCGCGGTGATCAGTGCTGCAGTGCATCGTTACCGCTCGTCCCGCCGTCCGTAAGACGCACGCTTTTGTGTGCTTATTTCGCTCTGATGGCTATTTTTTTGTTAAATTTACTACAAATCCATAACGCTAAACTGTGAGCCACGACCATGAATGAAACAAAACGTCCTCTGGGAATCACTGATGTTGTCCTGCGCGATGCGCACCAATCGCTGTTTGCTACGCGCCTACGCTTGGATGACATGCTGCCCATCGCCGAAAAGCTGGATAAAGTCGGCTACTGGTCTCTGGAAACCTGGGGCGGTGCCACTTTCGATGCGTGTATCCGTTATTTAGGAGAGGACCCGTGGGAGCGTATTCGTGCCCTTAAAGAGGCGATGCCGAACACACCTCAGGCAATGCTGCTGCGCGGCCAAAACCTGCTGGGTTACCGCCACTATGCCGATGACGTAGTTGATAAATTCGTCGAGCGCGCTAAAACCAACGGCGTTGACGTGTTCCGCGTGTTTGACGCTATGAACGACCCGCGCAACCTGGAGCGCGCCATCAAAGCGGTTCGCCAAGTCGGTGGCCATGCACAGGGCACCATTTCCTACACGGTGAGTCCGGTACATACCCTGGATAGCTGGGTAGATCTTGCCAAAACCATTGCTGCAATGGGCGCAGATTCTCTGGCTATCAAGGATATGGCGGGGCTACTCACGCCGTATACCGCTTACGATTTGGTCTCACGGCTGAAAAAAGAGCTCTCCATTCCGGTGCATTTGCACTGCCATGCGACGACCGGCTTATCCACGTCGACCATCCTGAAAGCGGTCGAAGCGGGGGTTGATAACGTCGATACGGCGATCTCCTCCATGTCGATGACCTATGGCCACAGCCCGACTGAATCCGTGGTTGCCATGCTCAAAGATACTGACCGCGACACTGGGCTAGACCTGGAGTTGCTGGAAGATATCGCGGGCTACTTCCGTGAAGTGCGCAAAAAGTACGCTTCTTTTGAAGGTTCGCTGCGCGGCATCGATTCGCGCATTCTGGTGGCCCAGGTCCCGGGCGGCATGCTCACCAACATGGAAAGCCAGCTAAAAGAGCAGGGCGCTGGCGACAAGCTGGATGACGTGCTGAGCGAAATCCCCCGCGTACGCGAAGACCTCGGCTTTATTCCGTTGGTGACGCCCACCTCACAGATTGTGGGCACTCAGGCAGTCATGAACGTCATGATGGGCGAGCGCTATAAGTCGATCTCTAAAGAAGTGCAGGCGCTGCTGAAGGGCGAATACGGCTCTGCCCCGGCTCCTTTCAATGCCGAATTGCAAAAGCGTGTACTGGAAGGCGGCGAGCCGATTACTTGCCGCCCGGCAGATAATCTCTCTCCAGAAATGGACAAGCTCGCGGCCGAGCTGAAAGAGAAAGCCAGCGCCGATAGCATTCGCCTTGCCGAGGGCGAGCGGGAAGTGGATGACGTGCTGACCTATGCGCTGTTCCCGCAGATTCTGAAGGGCGAATACGGCTCTGCCCCGGCACCATTCAATGCCGAATTGCAAAAGCGTGTACTGGAAGGCGGCGAGCCGATTACTTGCCGCCCGGCAGATAACCTCTCTCCAGAAATGGACAAGCTCGCGGCCGAGCTGAAAGAGAAAGCCAGCGCCGATAGCATTCGCCTTGCCGAGGGCGAGCGGGAAGTGGATGACGTGCTGACCTATGCGCTGTTCCCGCAGATTGGCCTGAAATTCCTCAAAAACCGCGACAATAAAGACGCCTTTGAGCCTGCGCCCGAAGCGCCTCAGGCAGCCGCCCCAGCTAAGGCAGAGGCTCCCGCAGCAGCACCTGCGCCTGCCGGTGGTCCGGAAACCTACACCGTGAAGCTCAACGGTAAGGCTTACGTGGTCGAGGTGTCGGAAGGTGGCGAGATTGGCGATATTCAGGAGCAGCCTGCTGCACAGTCTGAGGCTGCCGCCCCAGCGCCCAGCGGTGAAAGCATCGATGCGCCGCTGGCCGGTAACATCTTCAAGGTGAATGTACGCCCAGGCGACCAAGTGGCCGAAGGCGATGTGGTGATTATCCTGGAAGCCATGAAGATGGAAACCGAAGTGCGTGCCAGCAGTGCCGGTACGGTATCGAAAGTCAATGTCAGCGAAGGCGATAGCGTCGCTGTTGGCGATGCACTGATTGAGCTTTAAGGGCAACTCGGGAATGGATAAATTAATCACCTTATGGGAAGGCTCCGGGCTCTATAATCTGGAGCTGGGCCAAGCGGTTATGATCCTGGTAGGGCTTGGGTTGCTCTACCTGGCGATCTACAAGAAGTTTGAGCCCCTGCTGCTGGTGCCAATCGGGTTTGGCGGTATTCTTGCCAATATTCCTGAGGCAGGCTTGGCGATTTCAGCGCTGGATCAAGCGATTGAAGTCGCCAAGCCCGCCGTGCTGCAGCAAATGGCTACAGCGTTGGGCGCGACGCTAGATCCGCTGACTGGGGTAGAGGGTTGGCGCGAGACGCTGAAAGCGATTGCCCATGATTCGGCTGCGCCGGATCAGCTGCGCGCCGCGAAAGATATCGCAGTGAGCGTCGGCTACAGCGACGGCATGCTCTACAACTTCTATAAGGTCGCCATTGGCTCGGGCATTGCGCCGCTGCTGATCTTTATGGGCGTTGGGGCAATGTGCTGCGCGCCGCGAAAGATATTGCAGTGAGCGTCGGCTACAGCGACGGCATGCTGTATAACTTCTACAAGGTTGCCATTGGTTCTGGTATCGCGCCGCTACTGATCTTCATGGGCGTAGGGGCGATGACCGATTTTGGCCCGCTGCTGGCCAATCCGCGCACGCTGTTTCTGGGCGCGGCGGCACAGTTCGGCATTTTCGCTACGCTGTTCGGCGCCGTGCTGCTCACGTCCATGGGCATTATGGACTTCTCGCTCAATCAGGCGGCAGCGATTGGTATTATCGGCGGGGCAGATGGCCCGACCTCTATCTATGTGTCCAGCGTACTTGCGCCGGAGCTGCTGGGGGCGATTGCCGTGGCCGCCTATGCCTATATGGCGCTGGTGCCATTGATCCAACCGCCGATCATGCGCCTTCTGACCACTGAAAAAGAGCGCAAGATCACCATGACGCAGCTGCGTCCGGTCTCCAAGCTCGAAAAAGTGGTCTTCCCGCTGATGCTGTTGATCGCTGTGGCGCTGTTTCTACCGGACGCGGCACCTCTGCTAGGCATGTTCTGCTTTGGTAACCTGATGCGCGAGTGCGGTGTGGTTGAGCGCCTTTCCGATACCGCGCAAAACGCGCTGATCAATATCGTGACGATCATCCTCGGGCTCTCTGTGGGCTCGAAACTGATGGCCGATAGCTTCCTGGCGTTTGAAACCCTGGGTATTCTGGGACTGGGGATCGTAGCCTTCGGCATCGGCACCGCCGCTGGCGTATTGATGGCCAAGCTGATGAACCTAGTCAGCAAAATGCCCATCAACCCGCTGATTGGCGCGGCGGGTGTGTCTGCCGTGCCGATGGCGGCGCGTGTGGCGAATAAGGTGGGTCTGGAAGCGAACCCGCATAACTTCCTACTGATGCACGCCATGGGGCCGAACGTTGCTGGGGTCATTGGTTCGGCAGTGGCTGCCGGTGTGATGATCAAGTACCTGGGCTAAGCGGCTAGTTAGACAGCACGTCTGCCGCTATAGAACGCGGCTTACCGAGCAAGCGCTCGTGTAAGCCGCGTTTTTTTATGTTCGCTGTAGCTCAATGGATGTTTTAAGGCGGTTTTCCAGTCCGCTGATATCCAGCTCGACATCGCGTGGCCAGCCAATGGTTAAGCTCACTCCGTTGCCATCGTACTCCGCCTGTTGCACGGGCAGTGCCTGCTCGTCGCACCAAGCGCGGGCTTGCGCTTCGTGGGCGAAGCGGACCTTTAATAAATAGCTATCCCGCTCGACGACTTCCCGGGTGGGCAGCGTTTCCAGCCCGGCATTGACCGCCTGCGCATAAGCGCGTGCCAAACCTCCGGTACCTAACTTGGTGCCGCCAAAGTAGCGAATCACCACGCAACCAATTTCGCCAATCTGGCTGCCCTGCAACGCCTGGAACATCGGACGGCCTGCGGTTCCGCCGGGCTCGCCGTCGTCGGAAAAGCCAATATGCGTTTGCTCTCCAGGAGGTCCGGCGATAAACGCAGTGCAGTGATGGCTGGCATTCGGGTGGGCAGCTTTGGCCGCTTGAAGCAGCGCGTCGAAGGCGTCGGTGGTAGGAGCGTGGCACACCCAGGCCAAGAACTGACTCTTTTCAACGTCAATCTCGGCGGTGTGCCATGTCTCAGGGGCTAAATCAGGGACTCGATAGCGCAAATAGTACTCTCAGCAGGGTGGATAACGTTAATGGTGCCGGGTTTCCGTTGCGTGGTGGGCTACGCCCATTACCATGCCCAGCACCTGGATATCACAATTATGCAGGAAGACTTCGGACATCGCTGCATCTTCGGGCCATAAATGAATGCCTAAACGGCTGATAGAGAGCTGCTCATCGCTGCATCTTCGGGCCATAAATGAATGCCTAAACGGCTGATAGAGAGCTGCTTCAGCGCCACTTCCCGCTGGTTAATCGTTGCTACGACGGTTTCTTGATGAGCGTCGTGCTGGTGGCGATGAATGATGATGACATCGCCGTCGAAGAGGTTGCAGTCGCGCATGCGATCGCCGCGAATACGCAGGGCGTAGGTGTTGCGACGTGTGACGCGAGGGGGTGTGCACGCTTGGCGCGCATGTGATGAGGCGCTGCGAGACGCTAGTGGGGTAGGCGTCGATGGCGCTACCGGTTGAGACAGCGTCTGAGAGGGTACGTAAGAAGGTACGTGAGACGTTACCTGAGGGGATAGGCAAATCGTCATAGTGTGTTCTCCCATGCAGCGCCCGTTGCCAAGGCGTTTGATTGAGTCGATAGCTGTAGTTTTATTCTGTGGTGTCTATTTATACAGTTGTTACAGTATAAGCCTGTTTTTGCATACAGTGCTAGTGCTGTCTCACACCTGGGTTTCTTACGCGGAAATTGAGACAGGTCACGCTGCGACCCAAGACCGCAGAGCGTGACTGGCGAGAAAGGGCCTTTCCGTGTAGAGTTCGACCCAAAATCAACGTGCCTGGAGTGTCTTTTGAGCCTGTGCCTGCAAGCCCGACAATTGGCCTGTGAACGCGACGACCGTTGGCTGTTTGAAGGGCTCGATCTCGATATCCAAAGCGGTGAGATCGTGCGCATTGAAGGCCCCAACGGCAGCGGCAAGACAACGCTGCTGAAAATACTCTCCGGGCAATTAACCGATTACCGTGGCGAGCTTTACTGGAATGGCGAACCCATGCGCCAAGCCCGTGAACATTTTCTCGCCAATTTACTCTATTTAGGTCATGCCCCAGGCGTGAAAGCAGGCCTGTCACCGCTGGAAAATCTAGCTTGGTATCAGGCGCTTAGCGGAGAAAAGGGCAGCGAGCCTGCACGTGAGGCAGCGTTGGCTGCCGTTGGGTTGGCGGGGTTTGAAGATGTTCCTGCCGGCCAGCTTTCCGCCGGGCAGCAGCGGCGCGTGGCGCTGGCACGCCTGACCCTGACCCAGCGGGCGCTGTGGGTGCTCGACGAGCCTTTCACCGCGATTGATCGCCAAGGGGTGGCGGCGCTAGAGGCGCAGCTGGTGGCGCATGCGCAGTCTGGCGGCTGCGTTCTGGTCACTACTCACCACGCGTTGACCGAGTCACCTGTGCTTAGGCGCATTCAGCTGGGGTAAGAAGGAGACAGCGTTGCAACGTTCACACGCTCAACTGAGCACCCCAGAGGTGGCTATCCATGCTCCCCAGGGCGGTCTGCTGGTGGCCATAAAGGCAACCCTCAAACGCGACCTCACCCTGATGCTGCGCCGTCGTGGCGAAGTGCTCAATCCGCTGGTGTTCTTTGCGCTGGTGATTACCCTGTTTCCCATTGGTATTTCACCGGATCCAGAGCTGTTGGCAAGCATTGCGCCAGGGCTTTTATGGGTGGCCGCACTGCTCGCGGCACTGCTTTCGCTGGATAGCCTGTTTCGCAGCGACTACGACGATGGCAGCCTGGAACAACTATTACTGGCACCCCAGCCGCTGGCGGCGCTGGGGTTGGCAAAAGTGGCGGTACATTGGTTGCTGACGGGGCTGCCGCTGGCACTGATGGCACCGCTGCTGGGCATCATGCTGTCGCTTCCAGCGGGAAGCTACGCCGTGCTAGCGCTGTCGTTGGCACTCGGTACGGCCAGCTTGAGCTTAATTGGGGCGATCGGAGCGGCGCTAACAGTAGGGCTGGCCCGTGGCGGTGTGCTGCTCTCGCTGCTGGTGCTGCCGCTCTATATACCAGTACTAATTTTCGGCGCAGGTGCCGTACAAGCCGCTATTTTTGGCGAGGGTATTGCCGCGCATCTGGCGATTTTAGGCGCACTGTTAGCGCTGGCGCTGATGTTGGCTCCCTGGGCCATTGCGGCATCGCTGCGCATCAGCATTAACGGTTAGAGGACGGGAACACCATGTGGGCCTTTATCAACAAACTAAGATCACCCAAGTGGTTCTATGCCATTAGCGCCAAGCTGCAGCCACTTTTTTGGGTGGCGGCGACGCTACTGCTGCTGGTAGGCACCGTCTGGGGGTTGGCCTTTGCGCCTGCGGACTATCAACAGGGCAATAGTTTTCGCATCATTTATGTCCACGTACCCGCCGCATTCCTAGCCCAATCCATCTTTGTCTCCATGGCGGTCTCCGGGCTGGTATTCATGGTCTGGAAGATCAAAGTGGCGGATATGGTCGCCACCGTGATGGCCCCGCTGGGTGCCGCGATGACCTTCGTAGCGCTTTTTTCGGGCGCAGTATGGGGCGTGCCCACCTGGGGAACCTGGTGGATGTGGGATGCACGGCTTACCTCCATGCTGATTCTGCTGTTTCTCTACCTGGGCGTAATTGCCTTGCGCGGTGCGTTTAGCAGCCGCGATAGCGGCTCCCGTGCCGCGTCTGTGCTAGCGATGGTTGGCGTGATCAATATTCCGATTATTAAGTACTCAGTGGATTGGTGGTACACCCTTCACCAGCCCGCCACCTTTACGATTACCGGCCGCGCTGCCATGACCATGGATATGTGGGCGCCGCTGCTCATCATGGTGTTGGGCGTTGGGCTTTTACAGTTTTTTCATTGCGCTCACGCTGATGCGCACGCGTAGCGAAATTCTGCGTCGTGAAGCCAACAAGCGCTGGGTGCGCGAGCTTGCCGAGGAGACGAACTAATGGCCTTTTCCTCGCTAAACGAATTTTTTGCCATGGGCGGTCACGCGGTCTACGTGTGGGCTGCCTGGGGAGTCACTGCGCTGTTGATGCTAGTGATTGTGTGGCACGCACGTCAGGAACGCCGCCAGCTACTCAACGTGGTAAAGCGCCGGGCGCGTCGTGAAAATGCCCAGCGCAACGCTCAGCCATCGCACGCGCAGCCCCTGCAAGAGCCAGTTAACTCTGCTCAGAAGGACGTTCACCATGACGCCTAAACGTAAACAGAAGCTGTTTGTTATCTTAGGGCTATTGTCGCTCACCGCCATTGCGGTGGGGCTCACCCTGTATGCGCTGCGCGCCAATATCAATCTGTTTTTCAGCCCGGTACAAATTGCCCAAGGCGATGCCCCTATGGAGCGCCAAATTCGCGCGGG
>Ga0208180_1001125_pt1 | contig 17742 bp, 11 predicted proteins | sample MalvireepMed_s16_FD_184241 | JGI IMG/M metagenome (GOLD analysis project Ga0208180, IMG submission 184241) | Marine viral communities from the Global Malaspina Expedition - Malaspina viral metaG DeepMed_s16 (SPAdes) (version 2) | ecosystem: Environmental > Aquatic > Marine > Oceanic | place...
TACCAGCGCACCGCCCATAGGATGACCTCGCCGGTAAAATGCCGTCCTTTGAAATCGTTCATCGCAACTGACCTTGACAGTACATGAGCCCAATCTTGGAAACCGTGTCAGAGTTTGCAACAGAGCCAGCATCATCAATGACCTTTAGAGCATCATCGTCGGCAGATGATTGCCAGGCTGTGCGAAGGAAGGTGTTTGTGCCAACCGCCAGGTAATGGATAGGCATGATCATGCCTGAAATTTCATCAGGGTTCGCGAAATAGGCTCGGTTCTGTAAGGGGTCGAGGACAAGTTGGCGTCCCGATCCACGGAAAAGCTCATAGCCTGGTGTCGACGGGGCGACCTCCTGATCCGGGGGGGTGATCGACCATGCGATCGACACGAGACGATTCTGTCCGTCGAGGATAAGGGAGCGCCGGCTGCTGGGATCGATGGGGATCGGACCGAGCGAGGGTTGGCTGTAGATGTCGGGATTTTCCGGATCCCAGCAAAGGATAGATCCGAGCGGATAGCCCTTCAAAATCGATGACCAGAGGGCTTCGACATCAGCTTCCTTCCAGACGAAGGGGCGCTGGAAGGAAGCTGGCGCAAGGCGCCCTTTGCGGATGTCCGAGAGGATATCCAGCATGAAGAGGGAGCGGCTTGTGATGCGTGTCGTGGTCATTGCCATGCTCATACAGCCTCCCAGTGGTCACCGCACCAGAGAAGATAAACGGGCGCCCCACCCTCCTCGAGCTCAACCGCCCACTGGTCACAATCAAGCTGAGGCTGGGCATAGGGCACGTTGTAGATCACCCTTTGCTCGCCGTTGATGGAAATGATTTCGCCGGTGCGCGGCTGCTTGAGGTACTGCGCAGGCACTTCCATCTGCTGATAGAGCTGGAAATAGCGGGCAAGCGCCCATGTGTGGGTTGGGAATGCCAGGATCTCCGGTTCCCAGGAGAAATTGATCCTCAGGGTCTCGGCATCAGGTTCGAAGTTGTCGAAGAATGAGGTGTGGAGAGGGTTCGGGTTCACCGAGAAGTAGAGGATCTGTCGCTTTCCGACGGGTGTGAGCGGGCCGCACGCACGGCTTCCAAGGGGCAGCAGCATGTCTTCATCCACCATGGGGACTTGGACTTCCTCATTCCCTTCACGATTCCCGGCGTTTTCGGCACTTGTGTCGGATGCCTCCTGGTAGCCTCCGAGCAGGTTCCTCCAGAAAGGCCGAGGCTCGTGATTGCGAGTGGGTGTGACAATGCCGACCCGATCACCATCGGTGACGGTCTGAAGCATCACCCCGATCGGCGTGGGATTGTGATATTGAGCGTGCTTGCAGTGGTCTGTGTTCGTGCAAGTGCGCGGGAATTCGCCACGGGTGAGAGGGTGGCCGCAGTGGTGGCAGTGCGAGAAAGGTTCGATGAGCATGAAGGCTGATCCTAAGCGAATGATGGGTTGAAATGGGGTAGGTTTGGACCAAGCCCCATGTCTGATTGAGGTATGGACAGTGATGCTTGCCCAGTTCAGCCAGCCAGGTGCATTCTAAAGTCGGGGCGATGATCGAACCGGAAGGCGGATGTTCGGGCGTAGTCGAGGACCGGCTCGGAGGAAATGAAGCGCCGGCCGAGATCGAGCGCTACCTTTCCCGTGGTATTTGAGCCTGCCATGGGATCGTAAACCGTCTGGCCGGGCTCGGTCGTGAGGAGGATCACCTTGCGGGGCAGTGCTTCGGGAAACCTGGCCGGGTGCGGGGTGATGCCAGCAGCGCGGCAGCGCTTTGCGTAATTGCCCCCGCCACCAACGCCGCCTGAGATCAGCAGATTACCCGGAAGAGCGCCCTCCCCTTTGGCGGCGAATGCGGCTTCGTTGATGTCGTAACCGCCGGGCCGTATCGTCGCCATCCCAGCCGCTTTTTCCCGGCGCCGGGCGTCGGACGCCTGCTGTGCTGGCGTGCGATGGGCATAGGGTTCGAGGGGTAAACGGCGACTGTCCCAGTTGGGGTTCTCGCTCTTTGAGAAGAGTAAAATCTGCTCGACGGAGTTCTTGAGGGTGGCGCGTCTCTTGATCGCCCATTCCAGGTTGCCGAGCTTGCTTGGCGAATGCCAGAATTGCCGGCCTGCCAGATGGAAGCCGTGTCGATCGATCGTGTCGAGAGTGAAGCGCTCGATATAGGGTGAGATCGTTGGGGCCCCTGGTACGTGACAGTCCATGAGGTTGATGGCGAGTGTACCGTCGTCGGACAGTAACGACTTCCAGAGACCAGTTAGGTCCGACATCCACGCAAGCCACTCAGGAAGGGCAAACTTGCCATATTCTCGGGCGAGTACGGGGTATGGTGGGGACGTCATGACCAGCGAAATACTGCCAGGTTCGATGACGCCGGCGGCTTCTTCAGCGTGGGCAAGGAAGGCAAGCCCATCATCAACGCTGTATATGAGGATGACTTTGCCCCGCTCGATGCGTGTGAGCTTCGAGCGGCCGATGTCAGTCAATTCCCATATGCCGCGTTCACCGGCGATGAGCCCCTTCCCTACGGCAGTTTGTCGAGCCCAGCGAACCTGCTGCTCGAATACATTGTAGGTCTGGTTGGCACAGTCACGGGTTTCCTCTCGGGTCTCAGTGTTAAGGGAGAGACTGTCAGCCAGGCCTGAATAGAGGTCCTTAGGGCGGGCCTTCCCTCCATGAGCTTGAAGGGCTTCTAGTAAGGGAAGCTCCAACATGCCCTGGATCGAGCCGTTGCTGCCGCGGCCGCGGACTTCAGCTTCTTGGCGGCGACCTCTTTCTTTGCGTCGATCGCGAGCGGCCAAGGCCGCAGCAGTTGGGGGCATTTGGTCCTTGAACATTTTTCCTCACCGTTCAGGCATTCAAAATACCCCCCATACATCAAAATCCCTTTAGAAGAGACTTGAGATAGGACCATTGCCAGCACGAGGGGATGGCTGGAGGGATAATAATCCTTGAGGGGGTCATGGACTTTGCTTCATCTCAAGGATAATTTTAAAGGAATTCTATCTGTGGGGGCAGTTATGCGTGTCAAAAATCTGTTCATCGGTACTGCTCTGGCAATTTGCAGCATGCCAGGGATCGCTGCTGCCCAAGAGGTAGGAAGTAGCGTTCCCATGTTCCGCGTTCCTTTGGGTTCTGAAACGCGGGTTGCAGAGCAAATGCCGATCTATGTCTGGGAAGCGAAGGTCGGCGCTTGCAGCACTTCGTGTGGAACTGGAACTCGAACAACGTCCTACGTGTGTCAGGATGCCACTCAGTTTGACTTTACGGCTGGCGATTATGGTCTGCCAGAATCCAATGCGATGTGTTCGGCTCATTCTGGTCCCCAGCCTTCGTCAACATCTGAAAGCTGCACGACCTATGTTGGATGTGGCTATGACTGGGTAACCCCGTCAGTCCAGATGACACCTGTTGCGGTTGGGACCAACCCGGTCGGTCGAGTGGATTGTGGGCAGGTCCGAGAGGTTTTCAGCCCCTATTGCCGCCGTCATGATGGTGTGGTTCTGGCTCCATCTGACCATGCATTTTGCGCGAATGATCGGCCAGATTACGATCGCGTTGCTGCTGGAGATCCTGACGCGCTGGGTTACGATCGTCTTGTCGTGCAGACCGGCCAGTGCAATGCATCTGATCACGACTGGCGTTCAGGTGGGTGGTCGGCATGGTCCTCGGATTGTTCGACGACAGCATCGCGAACCCGTTCGGTGGCTTGCTATCGTCGGTTCGACAATTCGGCCGCTGCAGATGGAGCGTGTCCTGCTGGTAAGCCAGCTGCATCGGAGACGATGGCACGCTATGGGTCATGCACATACACATGGCAGGTATCGAATTGGACTGGCTGGAATTCATCATGTTCCACCACAGCGCAGCGGACGCGAACCGCAGTTTGCATGCGTTCGAATGGAGATGCGGTCAGTGATGCTGATTGCACCAGCCGGGGCATTGCGAAGCCAGCTCTTGTTGAGACGACGCCACAATATGGTGCGTGCACATACTCCTATGAGGCGTCGGCCTGGACTGCCTGGTCCTCGGATTGTTCAAATGCGGCGACCCGTTCGCGTACTTTGACCTGCAAGCGGTCGAACGGCGACAGCGTCAATGATCAAGAATGTTCGTCACGCTCAGTAAACCGTCCGGCGACGAGTGAAACGTCAGCTCGCTATGGTTCGTGCTCTTACGCTTGGGAAAGCGGGGCATGGAGCGGGTATAGCTCAGGCTGCTCTGCATCTGCGACGCGAACCCGCTCGGTGGTCTGTAAGCGTTCCACTGGTGATGTCGTGGGTGATGTCGAGTGTGCAACTCGCGCCGGCGCCAAGCCCGCTACAAGCGAGGTGTCTGCTCAGTATGGTAGCTGCAGCTATGCGCCGGCAAACTGGAGCGCATGGTCCTGGAGCAGCACGTGCTCAAGTTCGGCGACGCGCACTCGATCGGCTGATTGCCGTCGCAGTGATGGAACGATCGTCGCTGATGCAGAGTGCAGCAAGCGCAATGTCGCGATCAGTGAGACTGTTGCGGAAGCAAACTACTCGAGCTGCTCCTATGACTGGGTCCAGGGGGGCTGGAGTGCGTTCAATAGCACTTGCTCGGCTAATGCCACCCAGACTCGCACGGTAACTTGCCGGCGTTCGGACGGCACGGATGTTGCCGATACCGAGTGCACCAGCCGTGACAAGGCGAAGCCAGCCACGAGCCAGTCCAGTGCCCAGTATGGTAGCTGTTCTTACGACTGGGCAGAGGGCGCGTGGAGTGCCTGGAGCAGCACATGCTCGAGCGCAGCAACTCAAACTCGATCGGTGATTTGCCGACGTTCCGATGGCACGAGTGTTGATGATGCCGAGTGTACAAGCCGGGGTAAGGCCAAGCCTGCTACCTCGCAGACCAGCGCCCAGTACGGCAGCTGTTCATACGCTTGGGATACGGGCGGCTGGAGCGGCTTCAGTTCGACATGTTCCGCCGATGCTACTCAGACGCGAACTGTCACATGTCGTCGCTCGGACGGGGCCAATGTGTCCGACGCGGAATGCACCAATCGAGGGATTGCGAAGCCAGCAACGAGCCAGTCCAGCGCTCAGTATGGCAGCTGCTCCTATGCGTGGAATGTTGGGGGCTGGAGTGGATATAGCTCAACATGTTCCACGGCTGCGTCTCGTACGCGTGCAGTCACCTGCAGGCGCTCGGATGGATCGACCGTGGCTGATGCTGAGTGTGTCAGCCGGGTTGGCGCCAAGCCGGTAACATCTGAAACTTCATCTCAGCTCGGTTCATGCAGTTTTGCGGCTGCGAACTGGACAGGTTGGAATTGGAACAGCACTTGCTCGGCAACAGCTCAGCGGACGCGCACGGCTGACTGCCGGCGTTCGGATGGCGCAATTGTCGCAGATGCTGAATGCACGAACCGTAGTGTTGCTGTCAGTGAAACGGTGCAAGAGGCGAACTATTCGAGCTGTTCCTATGATTGGGCCCAGGGTGCCTGGAGCGGGTTCAACAGCACCTGTTCGGCAAATGCCACACAGACGCGGACGGTGACGTGCCAGCGTTCCGATGGGGCAAATGTTGGTGATGCCGAGTGCATCAACCGGGGCAAGGCGAAGCCTGCTACGAGCCAGTCGAGCGCCCAGTATGGCAGCTGTTCTTATGGGTTCCAGACCGGGGGATGGAGTGGTTGGAATAGCTCGTGCTCGGGTTCAGCCGCTCGTACCAGATCTGTCTGGTGTCAGCGTAGCGATGGGACTTCGGTTTCCGACGCAGAATGCACAAACCGAGGACAAGCTCGTCCAGCCGACACTGAATGGTCGCAGCAATATGGGGGTTGTTCCTATGGCGCGGCTAATTGGTCGGGCTGGAGCTGGAACAGTTCATGTTCGGCCAATGCTGTGCGCACGAGGACAGCTGAGTGCCGCCGATCGGATGGATCGATTGTTGCAAGTGCTGAGTGTACCAATCGCGGTATCGGTGTGAGCGAGAGCGTCCAGGAAGCTAACTATAGCGCTTGTAGCTATAGTTTCCAGGCAGGTGGATGGTCTGACTGGAACAGCTATTGTTCGGGATCAGCCGCTCGGACTCGCAATGTGGCATGCGTTCGTTCTGATGGGGCGCAGGTGAGCGATGCTGAATGCACTAACCGGGGCCAGGGACGTCCTGCCGATACGGAAACGTCGCAGCGGTATGAGCAGTGTGGCTATAGCTATCAAGTAGGTGGCTGGTCCGATTGGAACAGCTATTGCTCAAGTAGCGCAGCTCGGACGCGCTCTGTCGTTTGCCAGCGCAGCGATGGCGCGGGCGTCAGTGATGCTGAGTGCACTAATCGTGGGGTTGGACGGCCCGCAGACACTGAATGGTCGCAGCGTTATGAGGGCTGCAATTATTCGGCCGGTTATAGTGGTTGGAGCTCTTGTACGAATGGTGCACAGACAAGGACTGTATCGTGCGTGCGTTCGGACGGTGCAGCGGTTGATGCCAGCTACTGTGGAACTGCGAATGTCCAACAACAGAGTTGTGTTCCGCCCACAACCACCTCGCGTGAATATCGCGACTATGATGGGTGGTCTAATGGCAAGAGCATGTGCAACCAGATCAACATATACAACTGGTTCTGTGATGGATATTCGGTTTGCGAAATTTCAAGCGTGAAATACATCACGAATACGGGAGCCGTTTGCAGTGTTTCGGCCGATGTGACTAAGGGGCAATATGATGGATATCGTCGGAAGGCCTCGACGACGATTCCTGATCTGAGGTGATGAAATTGAATTTGGGCTGGCTGAGTTATAGGTCAGCCCAAATTCTCCCAGGATCATTAAAAAGGGGTCGGTGCGCAATCGCACCGACCCCTTTGCGATTTATGAGACTTTCTTAGGCTTCGTTGATATTAGTCAGATCTCGACGAAGCTGGGAACTGATCGCGTCAGAGGAAGCATCCAGAAACCCTCTGAGATCGCCATTGAGGAACGCTTGGCGGCCGCGCTCGAGAGCTTCGGCCCGCTCGCGCTGAAATATCACTTCGTGATTATCCTCAAGGCCTACATGCCATCCCTTTTCCGTGGTGTGCAGGGCTTTCCAGCTTTTATGGCTGAGCTGTCGTGGTTTGTGCTTTTCCCGCTTGGCAGCTTCTGCATGAGCCTGATCTTCCGTCATAATTTCCTCCATGGAGTATGATTTGTTGACGAAAATCCAAAGTTCCTCGGCCAAGGACTATATTGCCAGATTGCTTTGATAGACATACTGTAAACCCTGCAAATTTGGGGGGAACTGTGAAATATAGTCGCTTTCTAGGGCTCTCTTGCGCCTTGGCTGCCGCATGGGTGCCTGCAATTGCTCAGGCCCAGGCTGTGCCTGAAGGCGAGACATTTTTCCGCGTTCCTATTGATGATCAGTCTCTGGAAAGTGCTGAGAATGCTGCATGGGTATGGATGGAGAACGTGGCGTCCTGCTCTACACAGTGTGGCACAGGCGCGCGGCTTCACTCCTATGTTTGCCAAGATGCCTTCGCGTATGACTTCCTCGGCGGCGGGTATGGTGCGCCGGAGCCTGATGCTGAGTGTTTGGCAAATGCGGGATCAAAACCAGCGGGTTCTAGCGAGGCTTGCACAACTTATGCTGGATGTTCTTATGATTGGGTGAAGCCGGCGGTCATTTCAACCCCTGTAGCGATCGCGCCCAATCCCGTGGGTCGGCTGGGTTGCGGGCAGATTCATGAGGTGTTTAGCCCCTTCTGTCGCAGGTCGGATGGCTCAGTGTTGTCGGACGCGGATCATGCCTATTGTTCTGATGATCGGCCGGACTATGACCGAGTTGCTGCTGGGGATCCCGATGCTTTGGGCTATGACCGAACCGTGATCCAAACTGGGTCATGCACCACTAGCGATCATCAATGGGTGACCGGTGATTGGTCTAACTGGTCGAGCGACTGCTCGCCCGTAGCGGCGCGGACACGAACGGTTTCATGTAAGCGAAAGTTCGATGGAACGATCGTTGCCGATGCTTCATGTGAGGCTGGATCTAAGCCGAACGCGAGTGAAACGTCAGATCGTTATGGGGCCTGCTCATATACGTGGTCGACCACAGCCTGGTCTGCCTTTGATTCCAGCTGTTCAACAGAAGCGGAAAGGACGCGGTCGGCGGCTTGCATTCGCTCTGATGGCGAAACTGTAGCCGATACAGAATGCACCAGCAGGGGGGTTGCAAAACCGTCAGTGAGTGAGACGGCGGCTCAGTATGGCAGCTGCTCATACGCCTATACTGAAGGATCCTGGGGAGAGTGGTCATCTTCATGTGATGCCAATGCCTCACGAACTCGGTCGGTCACCTGCATGCGTTCGAATGGTGATGCCGTTGCTGAAAACGAATGTGCATCGAGAGGGATACTCAAACCAGCGACCAATGAAACATCCGCTCAGTATGGTAGCTGTTCATATGGGTTCCAGACGGGATCATGGTCTGGCTGGAATAGCAGCTGCTCAAGTTCTGCAGCGCGGACAAGATCTGTGTGGTGTCAGCGCAGTGATGGTACGACGATGTCGGATAGTGAATGCACAAGCCGCGGCCAGGTGCGACCTGATGATACGGAGTGGTCTCAGCAATATGGTGGTTGCTCCTACTCAACAACATTGGGCAGTTGGAGTTCTTGCACGAACGGCACTCAGTCCCGGCCCGTAACTTGCACGCGATCAGATGGAGCAACAGTAGACGCCAGCTATTGTGGCACTTCGAACACGCAGAGCCAGAGCTGCTCGTCGTGGAGAATGGGTCAATATTGTAACGGCGGACGGATCATCAATGAAGTCTACTGGGGCGGCGGTAGGGCTGATTGGGTCCCTAGTGGCAGCAGTGGAACTATACGTTCTCCAGATGCGTGCCGAGCGATCGGGGGTAACTGCTTCCAGATCCAGATCGAACGAGCAGATGGTGAGCAAGGGTCCGATTATTATGGCGGGAACGACAAGTGTCTTGCGGGATCGACGTCAGTTGAAGGCGTTGCCACTGATTCATGGCAAGCCTGGATCTACCAATAAGAAAGGGGCCGGTTTCCGGCCCCTTTTTATTTGTTGACTGACGGGATGAGGCCGATCTGAGTTCCCCTGATTTTGATCCGACGGACAGCCTCTGGTGTCCACCCCCCCTTCCCTCCTGGTGTCGGCTCACGGATTTCGTCAAGCCATTGAGCGATAGATTTGAGGGAAGCTTTTGGGTGGGTTTTGATGTAATAGCCGACCTTGTGAACGACAGTGGTCTTAGAGACGCTGCGTGGGGTGGGCAGCAGTATGTCAGGCCGCGCGTGACCGGATTTGACCAACAATTGGCAGGACCGAATTAGGCTCCGGTATGAAAAGGTCCGATCGAGATTTTTTAGGTTCTGGACCTCGAGAAGAGTGTTGCGCCACGTTTTGTGTGGTCGAAGTCTCTCTACTGTGGGGAGCCAGGCCCTTCGTCCGTCAATCAGCTGAGCAAGATGCCGATCTCGATGTGACATGCTGAGGTCGAGGATCGCACCTGGATCGCGGGTGATCATCTTCGGGTTGCCTGGTTTTGCTCCCCTAGCTTTTGCAGCGGCGATGCCGGCGAGCGTCCGCTCTTTGATCAACCTGCGTTCAAATTCTGCGAAGGCACCAAGCATCTGCATCATCAGAGATCCTTGCGCGCTCGAAGTGTCGAATTGATCGTTTAGAGAGCGGAAATGTGCGCCCTTGTGGTTTAGCCCCTCTACGATCTGCATAAGATGGCTCAAGGATCGGGCTAGGCGATCGATACGGACCACGAGCAGGGTATCCCCCTGACCTACCTTATTCAGCGCGCGAGCGAGCTCTGGACGCGTCTTGCTGGCGCCACTGGCCTTGTCTTCAAAGATCAAGGTGCAGCCGGCGGCCTTCAGTTCCAAAATCTGAGCGGCGGTATCCTGCTCATCGGTTGAGACACGCGCATAGCCGACGATCGCCACGGTCCATTCCTTCCCGTTTCAGAGCCTTCAACGCCGAGTTTGGTTGGCCTGGCTCGAAATTGCGATTTGTCACATTCGATATAACGGGGTCAACCGGTCGGTTGTCCCCGTTCGTCAACTGTGACGCGGTTTCTCATTTCGAGATGAAAACCCAGCGTTTCTGGGCCCTATGACCGGCGGCCGGACATTCGGGGGCTGCAGAGTGGGCTTACTTAGGCCGGATTTGGATATGTTGCTGCGAGGTCAATCCTACGGTACAAGCAAGTGCAAACCTAATCAGGCCTAACTTTATGCCTCTGATATTAAAGCATCTTTTCGTCGCTTCTCGACCCATTCAATGTCGAGACGCAGATTTGGGGAGGACTGGCCTCGAATGACGTCTCTTGGGGAGGACATGCGCGCCCGCACGGCTCTGCTTCTTGGGAGGCTCCAGATGGGGATGGCGTGGGGTGGCGATTCTGCGCTCCGGATGTTCGCGACGCGCCTGGTGCGCGAGACATTGGTTGCCGGGCTCAGGGCTGAAGGGCACGAAGTTTCTGATGATCGTTTTGAAGCGTGGTTTTCCGGCCTGCGTACGCTCTCTGATCAGCCGACAAACACCATTCGGCCGGCGCGAGCGATCTGCAAAGCTATCCTCATTGAACTGGGAAACAACGAATGGGAGCTGCTGGCCAGGTCTGCGCTTCTGTTACAGAGGGGCTTTCTCGCGCCGGGCGCGAATGGTGAGTTTGCAGATCAGGATGAGCCGTGGAATTCAACCTCTGGGGAGCAATTCGTAGCGGCGAATAGGTTGCTGGAATCAGCCAGAAAGCTTCTGGATTCCATCGGGTTTGATGATACCGCCCTACCCTACCCTTGGATCTCGCGGCTGTATGATGCCGCGGAAACCAGTGTCGAATTTGCCCGACCTGAGATGATGCTGAGGGTCATTGGAGATCGAACGGTGGAGAGCTGGGTTGCCGGCATTTCAACTTGGGCACTGGATACTGTTGTAGGTGCCTATATGTCGAGGAAGGCGCTGCATTACCCGATCCCCCTCCCCGGCTTGATTGTCAGTCGACGAGGTCGTCGAGACCTAGAGGACTGGGACGAGGATGAATCCGCGCGTTATGAGGACATCAAGTGGAACAATGTCCACAACGCGATCTGGCGGGTTCATGAATGGCTGATGGAAGCAGCCGAAGAAGCCGTAGCCATCGATCGAGCTATAGCCCATCGGCGGAGCAGTAGCCGGGCGAGAGAACTGGCTGAACTCATGACCAGCTTTGGATCCCTCACTGGGAAACAGATCAGCCTGATGCTTGAGACGACCAGGGTTGGTTCGGACATTGTTGTCCGATCGCTGGCTAGTGACGGGCTGTTGGCCAGGAGCTCAGGGGCGTTTGAGGTCCGACGATTTAAGAGGATAGCCTTTGATGGCAAGAAGCTACCAGATGATCAGCATGAGGATCATCTGGATGGTCCTCTATCAGCAGCTCTAACCAAGTTTGACGAAGATATGGCTGACATCGATCGGCTTCTCTCCAGGACTGGCCGATCTTGGAATGACGAACCCTAAATGGGTTTTGAACGGATGAGAATGCGATAATGGAATTTTTCGAGGCATTATGACCGAAAAATCCACCCTCTAGGAAGCGATCTCAGGGCCAAAATGGCCTTCCGATGACCCAGAGTTCATCGGAAGGCACATGGCTCTGTACGGGGCCTAAATCGCAAAATAGAGCCATTTCGCGATTTGTTCCCATTTTTGGGAGGGCTTCAGCCCTCCCCTGCCCTATTCAAATGTCATCCAAGGCCTTTGCGAAAGCTTCTAGCATTTCCTTGCGGGTCACCCCGGTATTTGGGTGGACCTTGATCGAAAGCTCTCCGTTAGCTTTCGCCTTCACCATCATGAAGGGCTTTCCGCTAGGCGCATTGAAGACAACGGGTTCGGTTTGCTCGGTAGCCTTCTTCGATGTTGATGAGGCAAGGAGCTGATGAAGGACCGCCTTGGCGCTCATCGGTGTGCCGGCTGTTTTTCGAACTTCCTCATGTATGGCTTTGAGTTTTGCGGCCTGGTTCATAATGAATGGCCGCTTCGTCTCGTCATTGAGAGCCGGCCCCAGCTTTGAGGCATAGGCAATCCCAATATCGCTAGGGGAATAGAAGGCCTCAATAATCGCGTCATCGAAGCGAGCGAGCGCGAGATAACGTGAGAGCCAAGAGGTAGAGACGCCGATCCGGTCTGCCATCTCTCTTTGGTTGCCTGCAAAGAACTCGTTGAGGCCGAAGAGATAGTCACGCGCGCGTTCGATGTCCGTGAGATCCTTACGCGCTCGGTTTTCGGAGTCAGCAACACGAAATGCCTCTTGATCCGTTAATGATTGGACCGAGATGAGGAAGTCGATGTTGGTGTAGTCCTTGGAGCGTAGATAGGACACAGACCAGTGGCGACGGCGCCCAGCAATGATCTCGAATTCGTACCCCTCAGGATCATCGCGAAGCCGCCGAACGATCGCAGGCATGCGTTGTTGTCCGTCGGCTTTGATCGCATCGATCAGATCCCGACATGTCTCCTCATTGAGGAAGCGATCGTCACGATTATGGTGCGCCCAAACTCGGCACTTTGCAGGGTCAACTCTGAGAAGCGGAGTATGAACTGCCTTGTCGGATGCAATGCTCGATAGAGCCGACTCTCTGTTGGCGAGAATGGCGGCTGCTGGATTCTCGACTTCTGATGCCGAGTCGTCTTGCGTGCGTGTAGCGGCGTTCTCACTCGCGCGAGCCAAAACGATATCGCTGAACTTTCCTTTGCTCATGTCGAGTGTCCTACCTTTGCTTTGCTCCAGCAATCAATCGCGAAATTTGGTTTGGCGCCATTGCGGGGCGGAAGATTGCATCGATGCAACGGCCGCCCTTTGCATATGAAGATTGCAATTCCAGGGGTTGAATTGGTCAGCATTGCATCGATGCAACGATGCCGATGCGGTGAGAGAATTCGTGCAATTGGAGCGTGGTGGGCAGCATATTGCATCGATGCAACGCCCCTATTGCGCCAACTAGAAGACCAATTTGAAGCCTGGAATTCCACCGGATTGCATCGATGCAACGAGTGAAATTTTGCCGGCCCACGGGGCTGCCTGAAGGTCAGATATGTATCGTTGCATCGATGCAATACTGGGTGCTTTGCCACTTACCGCCCTCCCCTGTTGCGGGGCGTTGCATCGATGCAATGATTTGGCCTCATGAAGTTGTGACCATTGAATTTATTGGATTTTTTGTGGCCGGAAGCGTCGTATTGCATCGATGCAACGATCGATTTCACTGGGAAAATGCGGGTCATTGCATCGATGCAACGCCCCCATTTTCTCGGGAAGAGGAAACCAGATTGCACCGTTGCAACGGGGGGAGTGATTGGCTGGGTGAGGCGCGTTGCATCGATGCAATGCCCTCCCCTGCAATCTGTTGGGATGCATCGTTGCATCGATGCAATGCCCATCATACGATCACGCCTTCGGCCCGAAGAGCAGCATGATGGGAAGGCCACATCTTGCGAATTTCGATCTCAACTTCGGCACACACAGCGTTTAGGCTGGCGATGCAACGTTCATGAACATCACGCTTTGAGATCGGCTTTTCGAGCTCGTAGACGGTCTTGAACATAGCACTGGCGTTGTCGATTTCAGCTGAGTCTTTGAGGGTGGCATTCAGCATCGAACGACCGAACATCTCCTGCATGACATGCAGAACCTGCTTGTGCATGCCCTTGTTCTCGTTCGTCTTGGAAGCGACCAGGCGAACGAAATTGAACACGGGTTTCGACCGATAGTTGTTCAACTGGATCATGGTCTCCTTGAGCATGCCCACGAATGATGCTGTCGAACTGAAATCAACAACGGTCGGGGGCACCGGGATGACCATCGCATTTGATGCAGCAAGGACGCCGAGTGCGATCATGCCAAGAGCCGGTGGCGGGTCCATGATGATGATATCGAAGCGATCGGAAATATCCTGCATCGCGTCGTTGATGCGGTTGAGGGTCTGGCGCGCCACTTCCTTTTTTGTCGCGATTGCGTTGGCGAGTTCGTACTCGGAAAGGTAGAGGTCGAGATTGGCTGGGATCAGCTTGAGGCCAGGGAAGTGCGTATCTTTGATCATGCGGTCTGGCACATGGGGAAGACCGTCATGGATGTAGCCGTAGAGAGTATCGTCATAGGCATCCAAGTCCATGTCAGGGCGATAGCCAAACATGGATGTTGTGGTAGCCTGGCTGTCGCAGTCGACGAGGCAGACGCGGTATCCCTGGATGGCGAGATATTGAGCAAGATTGACGGCGAGCGTCGACTTCCCGACACCTCCCTTGAAGTTCTGGACGGCGATGACCGGGGTGCGCTCCCCCTCCCCTCGCCTCTTCATTGTGCCGAAAACCTCACGCATGTGATTGATGGCGCTCAGGGAGTAATTCACGCGTCGGCCATTGTCGGATCGATCGGGTTCTGGAAGACGACCTGCATTCTCTGCTTCGCGAATGTTCGAAGCGGATCGTCCGACCAATTCGGCCGTTCGGATCATGGGGAAGGTTGGCTCTTGGCGCTCTTCCTTGCTATTGCTGCTGACCGATCGAATAGCCTCAAGAATGTCCTGAGCCTGGGTATAGATACGAGAGATGAGGACATCCTCATCTTCATGTACGATGCTCTCTGCCGGTACGGCTTCGAGATCCATAGGAAGCATCTCGTCTTGATCTTCTGACATTGGCGGTCCTTCTTAAGGCCTTGGAATGGCAAACTTGCGCTTGTTATGGGGTTTGTAGCTCAAAATGTGCCAATGGGATATAAAAAGTCGCGGCAAGTGCCAATCATGTGTCTGAACGAGGTACGGGAGCAGACCCCATCGCTTTTGTCATCGCTCACAGGCAGGTTGCAAACCATCACCTCCCCGGATCTGACCACAGAGGGGATGTATGAATGAGGTACGATTTTGGCGGATTGGGTGGGGGAGGGGCCTCAGCCGCAACCTGTGGATGGGTGCGTATGATTGAGGTACGCAGTCTGTATGAAACCAGTACGTTTCAAGTCTGACCGCGGTATGGAATAACGTCTGATCACGGTACGTCCTTCCTAAAGAGTCTAATCCGATGGAACCTGAAGGGGCCATGAGTTCCATTTTTCGAATTTGATTGGTGGAAAATGGAATCAAAATCGCGCCATTGGTGCTCATACCGCGTTCGGACATCGATTTGCGCTTTGCTGAGGTAAAACCGGGCGGCAAGCGCCAATGGGGTTGATAAATCGAAAGATTCACCGATGATCACCCCCCACGGCCAACGATTCGGCCAGGTGATTCTCAACCAGGGGCTTAGCAGATGACGAACCGGAGGCGAACTTGGACTGCTCCCACAGGACGCCAGTATGCTCTTCAGCTGCTAACCGAGCCCCGAGGTGTGGTCGAGGAACGCGCGCTTGCAGCAGGTGAAAAGGATTTGTTCGATGCTGCTGCAGCCCGCCATGAAGGGCGTACAGCGCCGGCATTCCTGAACTCAGCCTTGTGTGCAATGAGCCTGCCAACTGGTAAGCCCAAAGGGGATGAAGAGTTCAAGCCGATCATTCGACAGGATAATCGACTGTCTATGGTCATCACCCCTAAGCCGCGGATGGTTCAAGCCCCAGGGGGAGGGGTTGAACTCGTCAATTTGGGGGTGCCGTATGGCGCATATCCTCGCATCATTCTGATCAAGATCTTGACCGATGCGGTTATGACGAAGAGCCGTGATGTTTATCTCGGCGGCTCGTTTGCCGACATGATGAGGCGCTTTGGGTACGAAGGTGCTAGTCGAGGGAAAAGGGGTCAAACCACAGGTTTTTTGGAACAACTGGATCGACTTCTAGCGTGCGAATGGATGATCCATTGGCAGGAAAACGATGCTGAAACGCAAGAGAATGCGTTTGCAGTCAATGAGGTGAAGCTCACTCACCAATATGCGGGCGTGAATGGTCCAGATGGCTCATTCAACCGTGAATTACGGCTTTCGGAGGTGTTTTATAATCACCTCCAGGAACATGCTATTAGGTTCGACATGAGTGCGATTTATGCGTTGAAGCGCAATCCGACGGCGATCGATCTTTATACGTACCTCGCTTTGCGACTGAACAAGATCCCGGTCGGAAAGCCAGTTGAACTCGATTATACTCAGCTTGCGGCACATATGGGAAATCGGATCAAGACAACGACCAAGCTGCGTCAGACTATGAGGAATGCTTTGCACTTGGTCTCGGGTGTCTATCCTGAGGCGCAGATCGAGATCAGCGATAAAAAGGTAAGGATGCATCATTCGCCGCAGCCGCTGCCCACTGATGGGCAGCAGGTGAAATTGATCTCGATGGCGACATCAAAGTCTAGGAAGTCGTCTCAGCCTAAGGCCACGGAGCAATCAAGCCTTGAGCTTGTACCAGCTTCGGACATTACTTTTCCCAGTTCAGGGTTCCGTTGGTCTGCCGATAAGGCTTTGCAGGAAATTGCCCGAAAGGAAGGCAATGGCTACGATCTCGAGATCATTGCGGACAATTACCGGGCCTTCATGAAGGCAAAGAATCAGGATCTGACGAAGCTCTCGGGTGAGCGGCTTATCAAGTCTTTTGCTGGGTTTTGTCGGACGTTCAAACCTGCGAATTTCTAACGCTGAGTCTTTCGTCAGCATCGATCAGAAAAAAGGGCGGCCCCTCTTTGGGAGTCGCCCTTTTCACATTTCCGAAGCTTGTATGGCGTTGATCATACCAGCTTCGGACATCGGCAGGATCGGCGTTGCATCGATGCAATCTTGATGCAACGTGCAATCGTACCTCGTTCAGACATGGTCTAAAACGCATATTTTACGTGTGTTTTTGGGTGATCCGGGAATGCGGTGGTCGTCGTTGCATCGATGCAACGCGGGCATAATCGTCCTGGTTAGAAGTTGAGGCACACGACTGACCGTACCTCATTCATACATGCGGGTCCTTCGAGCCATACCGCCATCGGACGTAGCAATTTTCAATTGATGCTCGGCAAACGCCAATGCCGCTCATCGATCCGCTCATAGTAGAGGGCGAGGGTTTGGCGGCATTTGTCCCGCCAGAAGGTGTTTTGGGTCGGCCTGCGGGGTTCCAGGGCAGCGTAGACTTGTTTCAAGCTGCCTGAGCCTCCTAGGGAGTGCAGGGCAAGTCCCACAGCCTCACGCCAGGTTCCTGGGCGGCCTAAAGCCTGACGAATGGCCTTAGGCATCGACATGATTGCTGCCTCTTCCTCGAAGAGGAGGAAGCCCACTAGCGTTCGATGTTTGGTTTTGGTGAAGCGGGCCCAGACCAGGGGAAGTGATATCCTCGGGAAGAGACTGCGGGGGATCACAAGCGGCTCGATGGAGAAGAGCTCGTTCCATGCGAGAACGCGCGAAGTGGTGCTCAGGCTATGGGCAGGGAGGATCATGTCCAGCCGGCCTTCGTCAACGAGGAGTGAGTGGGCTCGGCGCACAAATGAATCGACAACGGGCATTGCGAAATTGGGGTTGCCGATGATCAGGCCGACGTCTTGCATGTCGATCGGTACTGAAGCGAAGTCGCCAACTATGACTTCCCGACCCGTGTTGTGTCGGGCAAGGGCGGCCATCTTGGGGTCAATGTCGACCCCGATGGCATTGAGATGCTGTGGGATGGCGCCGAGGAAAGCGCCATCCCCGCATGAGGGCTCGATGACGTTGACATCACCTAGATCGCGGAGACTGTGCTCAACCAGCATGGCTGAGGCCCAATGAGGGCTCATGAACTGGCCCAGGGCCGGATCTAGGGGTGGTAAAGGCTCTGGGGGAGGGG
>Ga0208180_1001132_pt1 | contig 17569 bp, 23 predicted proteins | sample MalvireepMed_s16_FD_184241 | JGI IMG/M metagenome (GOLD analysis project Ga0208180, IMG submission 184241) | Marine viral communities from the Global Malaspina Expedition - Malaspina viral metaG DeepMed_s16 (SPAdes) (version 2) | ecosystem: Environmental > Aquatic > Marine > Oceanic | place...
TTCCCACTAAGCCCGACCCGACTGATCTCGAGCATCCGGTCCATAAGCCCCGACCCGAGCTCCCCCGACCAAAGACAGGGGACCATGGTTCCAGTTTCTCCCGACCCCGAACCCAAACTCCCAGTTCGTAAACCGTGTTTAACTAACCCCCGACCTTGGTCCCCCCCAAACAAATATAGGTGGGGGGAAGAGAGGGGGTGGACTAAGAAGAAACTTACGCCGCCAGCTTTGTAATTGGCATAATTCCACGCAACCTGGTTTGCTGATATATTTATCCGGTGAGTTTTTGTAATTTTGAGTTCGATCCAGAAGGCTGACCCCTCCGCGCACACGTGAACGTCTGGAACGCCGCCGCCATAGCGGTTTTCAATCCGTGTGGTGCTCCAATGCGGGGGTATCTTTTCCCTCACTCTGTTCCACAGAAGAGTCTCCGGTTTCTGTGCCATTAATCACCTTATAATCTGCATCAATAAATGCGGTTGGGTGTGATTTACGAAGCTCCGATAAACGACTTTCAATCTCTTCGCGGCTCATATTCTCAATAGCATGGAAGTGATTAGTCTCGCGCCTATCAACAGTAAGTCCACCTAGAGCAGATCGCGTTTTCTCTGCATTAATCGCCGCAGAAAAGTGCCCCTTTTCTTCAGCCCCCACAGATAAGTCTCTTAACCTCTTCAACTGGCCCATCAGGGTGACGCCATATTTACGCTCCCTGTCTTCCCGGAGCTCTTCTATAAATTCCGATACATGAGGAAACAACTGGGAGTCCAAAAGTTTATAAGCCTGTATTTTGGCTACCCCATTAGTATCAGAATAGCCGGCCAACCTTGCGCACTCAGCATTAGAGTTAGTGCCATCCACGTAATGACGAGCGAACTCTTTCTGTCGGTTAGTCAGTTTCCGGCCATGAGATTCTTCAATCTCTTCCGCTCTTCTATCGATCCGACGTTTCATAGTTACTCCTATATACAGGCCTTTTCAAAAATACAATTTGGTTTTTCAATATCGAAATGCCTCACGGTTAGAGTAAGAGTGCCACGAAACAGAGCTTTTTGACACGAGGTGCCACGAGAATCATAAATAGTGCCACGAGGTTATTTGGCTGTATTCCGGTGTTTTTGGTACACTTTTCGGTGTACGTGGCACTTGAGACACTTTTTTTCCTCTATTTTTTTATTTTTCATTCTCTTTTTTAAATTTGCCCCTATATATGGAACGAATGTCATAGCTCTCGAATTTACTATCTTTTATCCGTTCTGCGAACTTGGCGTCCCATTTTTGGACAGCCAACTGGAGTTCTTCTGGATTATTGTAGAGCCAGTGTTGTTTTTTAGGCGGCATGATCCCCTCCTACGTGGGATATGATAGCTTGACCAACTTTCTTATCTTTAGTATTCTACCATTAGAAAGGGAGGAAGTGAAATGACCAATAACCAAGAGAATCTTGTCACATGTCCCGCGTGCAGTGGGAATGGATACATTATAGATGGTGATCCAGAAGTAGAAGGTCCTGTTGTGGACCAATGTGGCATGTGCGACAGCCAGGGCGAGGTAGAGGAATCCTACGCCCAAGAATGGCCTTTCAAATGACCAATCAAAGAGGTTTGTAGAATGAAAATAGAACTGAACTTTGCTAATTTCCACAATCTTGTGCGTGTGATGTACAACGTCGATTATGTACATATCCAGGACGTCTTATCTAATGAGGAGTGGGGTAAATTCAGAAGTGATCCCTGCGGCTTTTTTATCCGCACAGATGATACGAAAGCCCAGGCCATCTGGGACGCAGCGATGAAGCGTGGAGCTTACGCCGCATGAGCACACATCTCACGGAGATTAACCTCGAGGCGGTTAGGAATATTAAAAGAGCGGTCAAGGATTATTCCAAGAGACTTGAGGAAGAGTGTGGGGTTAGTGTTCGAGTTGGGAAGCGAAAAGACTTTGGGAAGAAAGGCAACAGTTACAGTATTCTTCTCAGTTTCTACCCATACACCACTTGTGGTCACTGCGGCAAAAGAATGGCTTCTTCCTTAAAAGGTGCCAATGGCAAGCGTTATTGTGGTAAGTCCTGCAAAGGCAAGGCGTACCGGATGCGGGGGGAACAGAGGAACGAGGCAGTATGCCAAGAAAATAAAGTTCTGCGCGAAGAAAACAAACGTCTGAGGGCATTGACACATGATCAAGAAAATCTGGAAGGAAATCCGCAACCCCAAACACTGGGAGAGTAGAATGGGCTGGGAATATTTCGCATTGATCGCGTTGGGTAGTCTTATCGTTGGTCTTTTCGCCGGCGGGGGATGATTAGGAAATGCAATCAAAGGAACATATTAGGGGTTTGTGCGTCGATTGTGGCGAAAAGACCTTATTAGAAGTTCACTACTGCGAACCAAATCAAGGCAAGTATAGCGAAAACAAGGGAGCAATAAGACTCTGCTCAAAGTGCCATCGGGCGAGACACATAGATCGTAATGGGGATTATTGGAAGGACCCTTTGGAAATGGCCGCGTACTGGTATATGTGGGATAAGGAAATTGGCGAATGATGATGCAAGCGTATCGACTATCGTATTTAATGCAGATGAACCTGTTTACCCCAAATCCTTTTATATGTACGACGACGATCCGAGGTCACGTTATCGTGGGTAGGAGGGCAATCCATGCGGCTGAAACTTAACAATAGACGGCGTACCTATACACGGGTCATTGAGACAGGAACCGACAAATACTATGCCTCTTTCGGGTTGGACGATAGTGATCTGACCTTTCGTGAGGTATTTATAAGGGGGTCCAAGATTGGATCCGATATGGAGATCCTGTTGGACGATGCGTCCGTGGTTCTGTCGCTGGCGTTACAGTATGGATTGCCTCTGGAGCAGTTGTTACATAGTTTAAATACGGGTCGGGAAGAGGGTGGCACTTCTATTTTAGCGAAGGTCATTGCGGTAATGAATGAAGAAACCAATGAGATCCAAAAGGCGGTCGCCAACAGCCGCTTTGCTTCTTCACAGGATGTACCAGAACCGGATTGTCCAACCGAAGAAGGGTAAGGGAGCCTACAACCGTCTTAAATTAGGGATAAAGCCATGGCATTTATAGAGATAGACGGGGTTCGTTACCCTCGCATCACGATAAAGTGGAAGAACATCGTAGGGGATTTTTCTACCGTATCGCTCGAAGACGCAAAACAACTCGAATGCCGCCTTATAATTACGGAGGGGTATCTTTTTGACTGCTTTGAAGACGATGGCGAGATGTACGTGCGCACGTTTGCGACGTACCAGAAGGACAAGGACGAAATTGCGTTTGGGGACAGGAATTGTTTCCCGTACACTGTACTGACCAGAGAGAGCAAACGGGATTTGGATGCTGCACTAATGTTTATGAATCATGAAGATCGCTCTGCTTGACGTAGACAGTAAGATACCGAACCTTATATAATATAATATACAATAAATTAAGCACAAGGAACGGGGAGAACCTTAAATGCCATCTACTATTCCATTTGATCCTTCTTTAGTTCTCGGCAATCTCATAAAGCAAGAAAAGGTTGATAGCCTTAAGGCGATTGCTGAGGAGCAAAAACCAGCGGATGATGCGCAAGATGCCTTAAATGCATTGATTTTGAACAAGCGCAAACTCGACATGACTTATCAAGAGATGGTGAACATGGGGGTCAGCCTTGAGTCCCTGTCTGGTTTTGCGGAAATGATCGACAAGATGAAAGGTGACATTGCCACCCATGCTATCAAGTATGGCGATGAGGTGATGAAATCTGCAGGAAAAGTAGAAAGCACTAAAGATTCTCAGGACCAAAAGCAGATTGGTGAGGTTCCCGAAAGCCCCATAGACTGGAATAAGTCCAGTATCAAAAAGATGCCGATCAGCTCTGATACAATGAATGTAGATGTACAATATATCCGAAACGAGACAGAAGTGGATAGTAATGAAGCTCATGCTTCAGCAGTTGCACTTGCTGTCAGTGGATCAGTAGGCTTAATATTCGGAACCTCATCTGTTACAGCGAGTGCCTCTCACTCAGCAAAAAGCAGCACGTTGCACCAAACTTCCCAGCATCAGATTATAGGAACGCTTGTTATCACTGCCACTTGCACGCACAAAATCGCTGATGTGTTTGCACCTTTTATAATGGATCCTGACAAGGCGATTGATGCTTGGAATCTGTCTTTTCCCAAGTCAACGCTGGACACAACCTCCGAAGCGGAAATGCAGAAAGCTCTTGCGGTTAAAGCTGGAGAAAAAGATCCTAAGCTTTACTTACTTTCTGGGCAGACCATGGGCAGTTCGTTTGTTGGCATGGTTCATATTCTTCAGGCCCAATCAACTGATAGCACTCAGTCAGAAAGTGCGAGGACATCGGCAGCCGCAGTGGAGGCCCAAGCGTCTGGTCTTTTCACTTATTATAGTGGCAAGTTTGGCATTTCAAGTGACTCAAGCAAAAAGCTACAAGACCTTTTAAGCACGAACGACATGACTTCACATTGTTGCTTGATTACGATGGGTCTGATCCCATCATTAAAGAGCAATGAAATTGGCACCACCATCAAGACTCTTCAACCAAGTGCCGGAGAAGTGATGGGCCAACTGGCTGAAATTCAAAATGCTACTGATGGCGAAGTAACCAGCCCACCAGACAAAGCAAAAGCAGCCAGAGACGGTCAGAACTTTATAGAGTTGCAAAATTCTTATTTAAAGGAGTCTGTTTCCGCAGTTATTGAGTCTCAGGTAACGCAAAATAAAGTCATTGATACTAATTCATTAATGACAGCTTTCGATGACTTTGTAACGAAAGCCGCCGCAGATGACGCGTGTGGCGTCCCAATAAATTTCTTTGTTAAAGAGATTACAAAAGAAGAAATAGCTAAAGCCTACTTGAAGAAGTACAGCCCATTACCAAATTGGCAATTATCTTCTGATGATGATACTAAATAGATCCGTAATCTGATGGTAGTGGGACGCCGGCAGCTAGAGGTACTCGAGTATATAAACGAGTACTGGCTGGAGCATGAACAGGGTCCAACGGCGCGGGAGATCGAAAGCTCATTTGGCTGGTCGGAAGGCGCCAACGCCTCTCAATTTCATCTGGAAATCTTACTGAGTACTGGATTGCTCACGCGCATCCCAGGCCGCCATCGAGATGTTACTGTGACGGAGGCAGGGATTGACGCTCTGGACAACGCGAAGCTTGCTGACTCAATACGGAAGGTTGATGAGGGGGAATAGAGCGGACTATTTTGAGCGTATCGCGTCCAGGTCGTAGCCCATGGCATTGAGGAGTGCTTCCACTTTGTAGATTGAAGGTTCGACAATTTCGTTGTGTTCGTAGTGTTTAATCGTGCGAACAGTTATGCCAGACAGTTTGGAAAGGTCTGGTCTCGTGAGTCCAGACTCTTTCCGTACATCTGCTATAATCTTAGCCCAAGTTATATTTAAAGATCCATAATCAGTGTTTCAATTCACCCGTTTCATCAAATTCCTCGAGAATTGATTCATAGGACGTTGTTTTTTCTTCCCCGGTTGCCACGCCCAATGTAATCGTCAGGAGCCGTGACATCATATACGACAACATTGGAAGACCCATTTGCACTGCTCCATACTCTATAGCTACTCTGAACAATGCTACAGTTCTGGCGATAGGGGAAACATTTAAAGAACTACCGTCAGCTATATTCTGTAGTTCTTCCACAAAGGATTCAAGATCAGAGCTCTCCATTTTTGGCTGCCTTGAATAACTGAAAAGCGGCATAGCGTTCCAGAATTTGTTTGTCACTGGGGATATCCTTGGACACGTCCACGAGGAAAGCAATTTGCTGCGCGGGGGATCGCTTGTTAACTCTAGCAATGGCCCAAAGCTGTTTCCATACGTCCATGGGAACGGCCACGGATCTAAATCGTCGTCTGTCTGTCATTTTAGTCCGACTCCTTGCTTCGGTTCACCAGTTAAACGCCGTAGTTCTTGACTGAGATTCCAACGCAGGAACAACCCATCACTGTGAGTTTCTCCATTCATGAATGCGTCGATACTTCTTATAAGCCAGTTAAGGCGTGTTAATTTACCTGGCTTACGCATACTAACTTTTGCCCCCATAGCCATGTCATGGTAACGGAAGAGAGGGTCATCTAAAGAGTCCCAATTTTTCTGGGCGAGTCGTTCAAATACGCCACGCGTCGTCTCCAAACCCGCGAGTTGAGTTAGTCTCCAAGAGACTAAAGAACAGATCTCTGAGGAACCTTCTATATGGCGGATACGTGCGCCTATTCGTGTTACCTCTTTGATGATAGGATACGTATCCAGAATTTCGAGACTCTCACGGGTACTCGGGACAATCTGCGCGGATCTCCAGTTTGTGTTCTCCCATCTCCAAATCGTTCGTATGGCGACGGAGATTATAACGGCATTCTTCATTTGTCGCATAGACAGGATATGGGACAAGGTCCGGGGTTTTCCACGGTCAACGTCATCTAGACTTGGGACACCCCTCGCAACAGAAGTAGTAAAAGGCATGTCAGCCTTGACGCAACCCACCAATCTGTGTTGGCCATCTACAAGGTCGCCTTCTTCATTTAACTTAATGGTTTCTCCGTTTTGAACCCAATTACCAGATTTAATGTCACGGGCTAGAATAGCAACGTGACGGTCATTAATAGGGCGGTTGTTCGCCACATTACGTTCCAAGTACTTCCGTGCTTGTTTCGGAGTAATTGTCTCCGTTACAACTGTTATAGTGTGCATAAGCTATGCATCCTTTCTTTCTTTCTTCATCGTTATTGGAGCCATTCTTTGAGCTCCTCTCCCATCACCACGCTGGCAATATCCATTTTTGTGCGGAGAGCTTTAACAATCCTTTCGTCAATAGTCCCTTCCGCAATCAGGTCGATGTAGGTAACGTGATCTGTTTGGCCAATGCGATGCGCCCGGTCTTCGGACTGCATTCGAACAGCCAGATCAAAACTGTTCGCAAAATAAATTACGTTCTTGGCAGCGGTGAGTGTGATCCCGTAGCCGCCCGTTTGTGGATTGCCCACGAAGAACCGAGCCTCTCCGTTCTGGAATTGTTCAATGGCCGAGGTCCGGTCTTCGTCGGACGTGTCCCCGTAGTAACTGACGGTGGATTGTGGGCCGTATTCTTTTTGCAACGCTTGTGTAACGCGTTGCACATCGTAGCGGAACCGTGACCAGATTATGGCCTTACCCTCGATCTCTTCCAGACAATTCATCAGTTCTTTCAATCGGTTATCGGGGATCTCCACAAAAACGCCATCATCGGTCTTGGTGTGACCATTCAGCACCTGTTGCATTCGTAACAATTGGGTCATGACATTGGTGGTCGTCATGAACTGGTCATCTTCGAGATGGGCCAGAGCGTACTCCTTCAGATCCTGGTAGATGCGGGACTGCTCGTCCGTGAGTGTGATGTTTCTTTGGATGTAAATCTTGGCCGGCAGATCCAGGCACTCGTCTTTCGTAATACGCGAGGAAAAGATCTTCAAAAGCTCCGATAGTTGGTCCAGGTTCTTATAACCAACAATATCATTAAAAGAATGAGTGCCCACACTGCGAGGTTTTATAATCGCGTATCGCCACTCAAATTTATGGTAGTTCTCACCGCAATCTCCTAACAAACTCTTGTTTAGAAAGCGGCATTGCGCCCATAGGTCCATCGGACTCTGGGTCACGGGGAACCCTGTCAAAATACGCCTGTACTTGGCCAAAGCGGCCAGTTTAATAAGGGACTTTGTCCGCTTGGCTTTAGGAGACTTGATGGCAGTGGACTCATCCACCGCTAAAAGGGCCTCAGAGGACCCTAGAAGCTCCCCAAGATATCTGCGACCAATACCGGGCCTAGATAGTGCCTCTACATTCATTATAAGCACTCGGAGGCTTTCTGAGGGTAGTAGCAAAGCCTTCAGTTCCTCTTTCTGCCTCTTACTAGGAGATGCCTTCCATATCACCACCTTCCGCTTTATGCGGTCAGGCAGATGGGCTGGAATTTCCAGATTGGCCCAGTTCCGGTAGACACCCTTGGGTGCCACTACTATGAAGGTATCAATTTCTCCGCGCTCAAACAGGATGGCAGCGTTGTCGATTGCAACCTTGGACTTGCCGGTTCCCATTTCTAGGAAGTATGCCCAATTGATTTTGTCCCAAGACTTTTTTAGTACTTCAGCCTGGTGCGCAAAGGGCTTAGTTTTGAATTTGTATTTCATTTCTGGGAGCAACCTATCATATCCCATTTATACTTGCAATCGTAAAAAAAGTAGTTTAAAACAAATGGGGTTGGTCTTCTTGATGGGGATTGGGGGGACCAATCATTAGATTAGAAAGGAGAAAGATATCTTGGCTGGAATTGTCTTTATAACTCAAGAAAACCCTCGTGTTGATATTTTACCCGCAGCGCGGTGGGGTGAAGTCACGCCCCTGGCAACCCCTTTTGATCAGATTACTATGAATCCCGGACGCTTCGTCGCGCATATAAAGCGGAAGCTAAAGAGGTTCGATGACGACGATTGGCTGTTGGCTATGGGTGATCCGGCCATAATCGGCATTGCATTTGCAATTGCCGCTGGTGTTAATGCAGGACGGGTTAACATGTTGAAGTGGGATAAGCTTGAAAAGGCATACTACCCAGTTCGCATCCGTCTTCGCGGCGGCATTGAAGAACTGAACAACCTGACGAGGGAGTACGTAGATGAGTAAAGAAGATATTTTTGAAACGATAACAGCGGATGCATCTCAGTTTTCGGGACTGACAACTGAAGCTGGCAAGGAATTGTCGGAGTTGATCAAGTCATGCAACGACTTTGATAAACGTCTAACAATCGCTCAAGACGAAGTTGCGTTTCTGCAAAAGCAACGTAACCGATATCTCAATGAATTAATTCCAGATAAAATGGGAGAGGTGGGACTGGACAAATGTGAAGTTAACGGATCTTCCGTTAGTTTGACAACTTTTGTCCAAGCCACAATGCCAAAGGACCCTTACCAAAAGAAATTAGCGATGGACCATTTACGGGACATCGGGTGTGAAGATTGGATTAAGAACACCCTGTCTGTGAAGTTTGGCATTAACCAAGACAACCAAGCCAAGTCGATTAAAGCTGATTTGGAAGATGCCGGCCTTTACCCTGAACTAGGGGAAAGGGTTGAACCGGCAACACTAAGGAAGTTGGTTAAAGATCGTTATGTTGAGGGCCAAGAAATTAATCTGGAATTGTTTAATGCCTTTGTTGGAACAAGAGCAAAGTTGAAAGGATCATGAGTATGCAACCACGGAAAAAAGTAACTAAGAAAGCAGCAGTAGCAAAAAAGACGAACGGGAAGGCTCTCACTGTCCTTGAAGATGCATTTACGGCTGCTGCTGGGATGGGCATGGAAGATATCACCCATGAGGACATGTCAATACCAACTCTTAAACTTGCCGATTCAACCACGGACGAAATGAAGCCTAGCCATTCCAAATACATGGAAGATTTAAAAGTTGGACAGATCTTCAACGACGTAACAAAAGTAATATGGAGTGGTACCGAAGGAATTTTGGTAATTCCTGTCTACTACCGATTGGGTTATACAGAGTGGCTACCAGAACGGGGCGGTTATCCTGTGGGTGAAGTTTCCCAAGAAACATATGCTACGACAACGCGAAAGGAGGACAGTTATGAGGATATTCTCCCCAACGGCAACATTTGTGAGAAAACAGCAAACCATTATGTTTTATTCTTTACTGGCGACGGTACTCTCCAACGTGCCTTGATCAGAATGACGAGGACCAAACTCAAGAGAAGTCGGCAATGGAACACTATAATGCAGCTACAGACCCATAACGGGCGTCCGTTGCCTATGTTTGCCAACATTTACCGCCTTAAGACGACTTCAGAAACTAATAAAAAAGGATCTTGGACCACTTGGTCCGTTGCTTTGGAAAAGCGGATAGAGTCGATGGACCACTTCAACCAAGCAAAAGAGTTCTATGCAGGAATTATAAAGGGGGATGTGGAAACAGCATCTCCTGCTGCGGAATCTGCGAGTGAGACTTCTTCAGACGACTTACCCTTCTGAGGGGGGAGCCCACCTGACCCATTTAGGAAAGATCAGGTGGGCATTTTTTTCTGATGAGTACGCAGAGGTTTCTAGAACTATTTTTAGGTTGCAACGGAGCTCACGGTCAATCTCAAGTTCTTAATCGTCACAGGCATGGTAAAACCCAAGCCAAGTATGAGATTATCCGTGAACCACTGACGTTTGACCTGATCCAGGATCACTTTGACGGTAAGCGCGGTGTTGGTTCCATCCCCATTAACGAACAGAACAAGTGCCGCTTTGGTGCTTTGGACATTGACGATTACAATCTGGATCTTATTGCTCTCTACAAGAAGGTAGAGAGGATGAAGCTTCCCTTGATCACTTGTCGTAGTAAATCGGGGGGAGCACATTTATTCTTATTCCTTACCGAATTTATTTCCGCAGCAGACATGCGGGACAAACTCGCGGAGTTTGCATCAGCACTGGGCTTTGGCAACTGCGAGATTTTCCCCAAGCAGGAAGAAGTTATCGTGGAGCGCGGAGATGTCGGGAATTTCATTAATCTTCCCTACCATAACAGCAAGTACTCAACGCGGTATGCTCTCGCGCCAGATGGGGAGTCACTCAGCTTGGAGGACTTCCTGGATCGTGCGGAGTCGCTTAGACAAAGTGCGAAGGAATTAGCGGAATGCAGCATAGGAACGGAAGAGATTGTGCTGCCACATGGACCGCCATGCTTACAACAATTAACAGTGTCGGGGATACCGGAAGGGGGACGTAACAATACGCTACTTAACCTTGGTGTCTACTACAGGCTGGCGAGTCCTAATGATTGGAAAACTTTGCTCGAAGAACATAACCAGAAGTATTGTAATCCCCCTGTGGCCGCACGAGAAATCGTGACGATCCAGAACCAATTGGACAAGAAGGACTACTACTATACGTGCAAAATGGAACCTTTGCATGGTCACTGTAATCGGGCTTTGTGCAGAACGAGAAAGCACGGAGTGGGCAACAGCAACGGGGCGACTCCTTTGCTTGGCGGATTAACCGTAGTGGAATCAGAACCGCCGGTCTGGTTTGTAGACGTGGATGGTTCCAGGTTGGAACTTTCGACAAAGCAGCTACAGATGCAACTGGAGTTCCAACGGGCTTGCATGGAACAGATGTACCGTATGCCGACCAAGATGAAGGAAGCTGATTGGCGGGACCTGGTAGACAACTTGTTGGATACAGCGACACGTATCCCAGTGCCAGAAGAATTAACACACAAGGGTCAGTTTATTGAGCTTATGGAAATGTTTTGTACCAGCCGTATCAGAGCTCACGCTCCAGAAGAGTTGCTTACGGGCAAGCCTTGGACAGAGGAAGGGTACACCTATTTCAAACTAAGTGCGCTACAGGAGTTTTTAAAGCGGAGTGGTTTCGTCCACTACACCAGAGGACAGATTACGGAACGTGTTAAGGAGATGAATAGTGGTGGTACGGGGAACAAGAGATATCGTTTTAAGGACGATAAGGATATTTGGCGCGAAGTCCGTGTGTGGTTTGTACCTGAAGTTGTAAAAGGGGAAATTGAACTTCAGGAAATAACTTATGAGGATGAGGAAATTCCGTTTTAGAGAGGGGTTACATGACACACGAATTATTATATTATGGTCCACCGGGCACAGGCAAGACTCAAAATATTTCAAAGCTGGTACGCGGTGCTTTAGAGGAGGGGATCCCTCCTGAGAGAATTGCCTGTGTCTCCTTTACCAGAAAAGCAGCATCCGAGAGCCGGGAACGGGTTTGTAAGGACTTGGGCGTAACAGAGGACATGTTACCCTATTTTCAAACCCTTCATTCGATGGCCTTCCATGCCGGCGGCTTTAAACGGTCAGACCTGATATCACCACAAGATTTAAAAGAAATTGGGGGCGCAGTGGGACTCTCTTTTTCTGCCTACGCCAAGAAGGACGTAGAAACAGATTTTGATACGCTAGGAGTATCTCAGGGTGATCAGTATCTCTCAATGTACCAGCTTTCTCGTAGTAAAAAGATGGATCTTGAGGAAGTCTTTAGATCCACTTCCAATTACGATTTGTGGTGGAACGAACTAAAGCGTCTTGTGGGATCGTACACTAACTTTAAAAAGGCCAAAGGCAAAGTTGACTTTACGGATATGATTGAGCTGTTCGTCAGGAAGAATGACCCCCCAGACATTGATGCGCTGTTCGTGGACGAGGCACAAGATCTATCCACGTTACAATGGGAAATGATTTCTGTTCTTCGTCAGACCCCTCGTATCCAGATCTTTACAGGTGATGATGACCAAGCCATCATGGGATTCCAAGGGGCAGACGTAAGAGCTTTTCAGAATTGCGCTTCCCAAACAAAAGTTTTAACGCAGTCGTACAGGCTTCCTCAAAAAGTATACGAAGTAGCACAAAATATAGTACGTCGCATTGAGGGAAGGGAACCAAAGATTTGGTACCCCACAAGAGAAACAGGATCTGTTACGTACCATCGAAACCTGGAAGAAGTTCCCCTTGAGAGTGGGGAGTGGTGCATTATGGCGAGAACCAACCGGATCGCCAATATCTATGCGAACATGCTTCGTGAGCAAGGTTGGGTATTCAGTCGTTTTGGCGCCCCTAGTATTCCATTGAAAATGTATACAGCCATCCTGGATTGGGAGTCTTGGTGCAAAGGTTCCTTGTTATTACCAGAACAAATTAGAAATATTTACAGCTTTATGGAGAGTAAGAAAGGGTTTAGACATTCCTTTGGACCACGATCTAAAAACCTTTTAGGTTTACTCCCGGATTGTCTGACTAAGATGGAAGATGCAAGAACTACGTTGGGTTTACTTGCCCCATCTGGACGATGGCACGAGCAATTAACGAAAGTGGATACCGATAGTAAGCACTATATTCTAAATGCTCTTAAACGCGGGGATAATGTTAAGAATCCTCGTATCAAAGTAAGTACAATTCATTCCATGAAGGGGGGAGAATGCAACAACGTACTAGTGATTCCAGATCTGAGTTTTGCAGCGTCCAAGGAATATCATCGTCGCCCCAATACAGAGCATCGAGTGTTCTACGTGGGGGTAACAAGAACAAAACAGAATCTTCATCTGATGGAACCCCTGGTGGAGTCCAAAAGATTCTACTCGATTTAGATAAAGAATTGCCAGACCACCCCCATCCAGAGAGAGTCTTGATTGAGGCGTTTCGGCTGGTCAGTGGATCACGGGCCGTTCAGCATGGGGATTATACAGAACTCCACAGTCGAATTGCGAAGTTGTGGAGTGCTTACTTGGGGGTTCCTGTTAAAAGTTCACAGGTTGCCTTCTGCATGACTCTTGTAAAAGCAGCACGGGATGATTGCGGAGAATACAATAAGGATGATGGTGAAGATGCGACAGCATACACCGCACTATGGGCGGCTCTTACTGCGAAAGAGAGACTAGACTAGTGCGCGAGGATCTATTTGAGGAATCAATATGGACCCCTCCCGAGAACCTTCCTGACCTGTCTGGCGAGAAAATTATCGCAATCGACGTAGAAACCAAGGACCCAAACCTCAAGGATTTGGGACCGGGCTGGCCGCGTAAAGATGGTAAGTTGGTTGGGATCGCAGTCGCTACGGAGGGGTGGAACGCTTATCTTCCGATTGCTCACTGGGGTCCGGGGAACATGTCCAAAAACCTGGTGTGCCGTTGGCTGCAAGATCAGTTGGATTATGGCATGTCAGTGGTATTCCATAATGCACAGTACGATCTGGGGTGGTTGTTGAGTGAAGGTATAAAGGTTAAAGGTCCGATACTCGATACCATGGTGGCCGCTCCCTTACTGGACGAAAATCGTTTCAGTTACTCCCTTAATGCGCTAGGAGCCTCATACCTTGGAGAACGAAAAGCGGAGGAGGAATTAAAACGTGCAGCAGCCCAACACGGGGTAGATGCCAAAGCGGAAATGTGGAAGCTTCCGGCATCGAGAGTTGCTTTGTATGCGGAGACAGATGCCAGATTGACTTTGGAACTATGGCATGTGCTATACAAAGAAATAGAGAAAGACAATTGCTTGCCTATCCTGGATCTTGAGTTGTCTTTGCTTCCCCTTGTCTTTGAGATGCGAAGAAGAGGGGTTAGAGTGGACCTGGAGAAAGCACAGAAGACAAAAAAGATACTGGAAGGCAAGGAGAGGAAGCTTCTTGTAGAGGTTAAAGAGGAAACAGGAGTGGACCTTGAGCCGTGGACCGCGACCAGTATGGCTTCTGTGTTCGACAAGTTAGGTCTAACCTATGAAAGAACAGCCAAGTCCCAAGCACCTAGTTTCACTAAAAACTTCTTACAAGACCATAGCCATCCGGTTGCCAAGAAGATTCTGGAGATACGGGAGTACAACAAGGCGAACACCACCTTTGTGGATACGATCCTTCATCATCAGTACGATGATCGCATCCACTGTGAGTTTAACCAGTTGCGCTCGGATGACGGTGGGACTGTGTCGGGCAGATTTTCCTCTAGTCATCCAAATTTGCAGCAAGTACCCGCTCGACATCCTGAAATTAAACAACTCGTCCGGGGCCTCTTCTTACCAGAAGAAGGATGCGTCTGGGGGAGCTTCGACTACAGCGCCCAAGAACCGAGATGGTTGATGCATTATGCATCCCTCACTCCTTCTACGAAGGATCATCCCAAGGTTAAAGAAATTGTGGAGCTATACAAACAGGATGATATTGACTTCCACCAGATGGTTGCGGATATGGCTGGGCTCGACAGGCGTCGCGCTAAGACCATTAACCTGGGAATTATGTATGGAATGGGGCTGGCCAAACTAGGCAACATGCTTGGCAAGTTAAGTATGGAAGAGGCCAGAGAAATACGGGACGAATACGACGAGAAGGTTCCTTTTATACGTACATTGGCATCTACTGTAATGAAACATGCTTCTTCTCAGAAAGAATTACACACCCTGATGGGACGCAAGTGCAGATTTCCCATGAGAGATAAAGGGTTCCGCGCCAAGATATCCCCTGTCCACGTGGATAAGCTGGAAGAAAGATGGCGTGATATAATTGCCACACCTGAAGCCGAGCGGCAGGAATACTGGAGGGACCATGACCCTGATAAGTACCAGGTCGCGTTCACGTTTAAGGCACTTAACCGATTAATTCAAGCCTCCAGTGCGGACCAGACCAAGAAAGCTATGCAGGACTGTATGGGAAGTGGGTACATACCAATGCTTACGGTTCATGACGAGTTGTGCTTTTCCATTGAGGATGACACTCAGATCGAAAGTATTAAATTATTAATGGAGAACTGTGTGACGGATATGAAGATACCGTCACGGGTTGATGTCGGTATAGGAGAAAACTGGGGGGATGCGAAGTAGTTAGTGGCCTTTTGAAAAAGGTATCCATTGGTTTCCGGTACCAACAGTACAGGAAAGTGAATCCACTCCCGTAAGGACCAAGGTCCATGATCCTTCGTCAGATACAAACAATTCAAAGAGATATTTATTATTAGGAGGGGCAATCAGACCTTGCCAAGTTAAATGTTCTTGGGCTTCTGAGGCCAATAGAGCCACAAAATAATCTCTAGGTACTCTTGGATGGTTTAAACAGGGACTTATTGCCCAGGCAAAGGAGGGGAACATGACCAACAAAAAGGCCAGCCACTTCATTGTCCTATCCACTTGTAATGGGGGGGTCTGTAGATTTAGGAGTTATACTACCAATCCCCTCACTCGCCATATTAAGATACTCGTTTGGATCCACCCTACGGCTGGCAGCCAGGGAAACAATGGCTTGCCGAATGGGGATCCCACCGGAAGTAGCCACCTGTTGTGCAGTCTCTGGGCTTTGATATGCCATACTAAGATCTTTCTCCTTGGCAGCAGTCTCCATCCGCTATGCACTTGCAATCAGCGCATTGGTAATGACCATGGACAAAGATTTTTGGTTTATCGCAGCCGCACTTAGGACAAACTGGACCAGGTCCTCCCGTCGAAGCGGCGAGCGCTATTTCTGTTTCTAGTTCCGACATAACTGCAATGCACCCATCCTGAGTGGGGTTCCCCTTCCTTGTAAAATTCCAGTATCAATTGATCGTAAGTTAGCTCATTAATAATCAATCGTGCCACATCTATGTTCGGTATTCCCGGAACCTCGAAGTCAACCGCTTGACCAATTATATGCTGTGACCTGTCCGAGGACCCTAGTAACTGGTTAAGATCTATACACCTGTAACCACTTGAGGGAGTAAAGGGGCGACCATAGTGCGTCCTCACCGGCTCAAGAATATTGGTGCATACTTCCTTCAGGTTCTTTATCGACTCCTCATCTGGTGTGTTGTCTATTCCGTTTCGTGTTGCCGTCTGCGACTTGGTTAACTCCCATAGGGAGAAGTGGTCGGATAGTTTCATGTGATCATTGGATCTCCAGTTAATTTAGCTTCCTCCCTTGCGGCTAATACCCGTATGGCTCTTTGTTCAGGTGTTTCCTGTGCTTGTGCCTGTGCTACTTGAGCAAGAGCTTGAGGAGGAGCAGCTTGAGCGGGGGGGATTCCAAGTCCGCTCCTAACTTGGGCTGGTAGTCCTTGAACAGCCGGCCCTATTTCCTCAGATGTTTCCTTGAGGAACTCCATCCCAGGTTGGATTATTTCCTCACTAATTGTTTCTCGCGTGTCAGCGGAGGGTTGTAACTGAGACAGTGTCATTAATCGAGCTTCTTGGGCAACACGTTCACGTATCTCCATCATTAATGGACTAGCTTGGTCCACATCTGCACCAGCCCTTAACCCTTGTTGATACAGTCGTCTTCCACCTTTAAGCCCCATTACTCCTGCTTGGTATCGGGGTTTTAGTAAACTGTTTAACAGCCATTTTTGGCGTAGAACGCGGCCCATGGTAAAGATAGCCAAGGCTTCTCCCATGAAGTGAAGAGGTTCCGTGACCAATCTAAAACCAGCACCAGCAGCAAACGCGGCGGGGGCCAACCCGGTCTTGCTTCTTAGAGAACTATCAGAAATACGTTCCCCAAGCTTGGAGAATTGTATAAGGCTATCCACCGTGTCCTGACCCAATATTTTAGACAGGGACCCTGTGCCGTGGGAATCTGTTTTACCATTTAGATTCTGGATCGTCCTCCGCATGGCATTGCCCCATGAACCTGAAGCAATTGCATCTGGGGTAATACCTTCTGGGAAAGAAGTAGACACGATCCGCGCCATAACAGCATCTTTAAAACCACCAGCGGCCTCCAATTTGGGGATGCCAAATTCATTCACCAAACGGTCATAGTGATTTGGATTGGCTATAACGGATTCTACCAGATCGTCAGCATTCTGTAGTCGTCCCGTCCGTACAGCTTGGAACAACTTGTCGTCACTTTGACGAATTGATTCTTTAAGAATCCCCTGAAGATTGGCGATCTCATCTGCAATGGGTCGTTCCCCTACCGCCGTTGCCGCTCTTTGTCGGATAGCCGCCGCATCTCCTCTTAGAATTTGAGCGGTAGCATTGGCGAACTCCGTTTTACC
>Ga0208180_1001136_pt1 | contig 17547 bp, 19 predicted proteins | sample MalvireepMed_s16_FD_184241 | JGI IMG/M metagenome (GOLD analysis project Ga0208180, IMG submission 184241) | Marine viral communities from the Global Malaspina Expedition - Malaspina viral metaG DeepMed_s16 (SPAdes) (version 2) | ecosystem: Environmental > Aquatic > Marine > Oceanic | place...
ATTTTTTTCCGTCCTCCCAGTGGTCCTCCACGCAGAGGTGGCCGTAGCCCACGGTGCGTTTGGAAAGTGAGTCCAGATACACATGGTCCCTGAACCCTTCGTGTTTTTTTACTGACTCTAATAATTTATCGTAGTTCATTACATTATCCCCGTGTAGACTGCCTTGATGATCAATCCAAGGAGCATGAACGAAACTGTCCATACAATCTTGAAAATTATGTCAACCTTTCCGGAGATGTGATTGATATGATTGTCCAGCTTCTGGTTGATGAGCTTCAGCTGCCCCTCGATCCTGATGATGTCCTCACGGTTCTGTAACATTTTTTCCTCTGCCATTATAGTAATCCTATTATGCCTCCCCTATTCGCGTATTCAATTCCTCTTGCATCCAGATTTTGAATGAGCCTCCAGATATCAAGATCAGGATAATTCCTGAAAATTTCATCAAGATCTATCTTTGATTGTTGATCCCAATTAAACCGTTCATTCATGGACTCACTATAATAATTATCTTGAGGCTGCCACCCGAAGAAGTCCAGAATGTCATCGGAATACATCCCATGATCATAGTACAGCTTTCCTGTGTCGTGCAATCCTTTGCCAATATCTTTAACCCATTCAGGACTATTTCTTTTTATAGAAGGCCAAACACCATGCTGTTGTTCTTGCACTACATCATCAGGATTATTATATCCCCAAAACCAATTATCAGGATTTTCATTTTCGAATGAAGGTAAAGTATATCCAAACTTCTTGTCATACCCTCCTATGGTTGATTGTGGTCTTTCAAAGGCTTCAGGCATAAAAGCTCTTTCATCTTCAAATCTATCAAATTCTCCAAATCTTCCAATGTTATAGTCATCAGATACTTTTCCCGCTTGTAATGTTTCTTCAAAAGGATTTACCATTACATTACTCCTAGTACGCCCTTGTCCTTGGCGTTCTTCATGAAGGGGTTGTCATTGATTCCCTTCTGCGGCTCCGTGAACTTGCCGTCGTTCCCCATCACGGGGTTGCTGACGATTCCCCCCTCGTTCATTCCGCCATACTGGTTCGCCAACGCCGCGTCAGTGTCGCCTGTGTAGAGGGACGCCGCCGCACCTGGATTCATCACGTTGCTTCCTGTTATGGAAGACCCAAGCTCTGATCCGCTGCTGTAGGCTTCCGGAATCTGGTCAAGGTTCATCTCCGGTGGTGGAGCTCCTCCCCCTTTCCAAGGAGGTGCCGTCACGTAAGGGATGTCTCTTGCCTTATCCAGTCCCTGTCCTATTTTTCCTAGTATGTTAGGAAGCGCCTTGTTCATGTTGCCAATGGCTGTTGACATTGTATTCTTTGTTTGGTTTCTCATGTTCTGGTTTCTGCTGGCTGTTTCCATGTCCTTCATCGTCGCTGTCCATTCCTCATACTCATCCGGCATCGCCTGGATCAGCCTTTCAAAATTTCTAACTCGAAGAACTTCAGGAAGCGTGTCATCCATCGCATACGTCCAGTTTCTTATGCGGATTGGACTGGTTACAATCTTTCCTAGGTACCTGAACCCGAAGAAAGGCGCCATCGCTCCAACAGCTCCGAAGCTGGCGGCTCCTGCCGCAGAAGATCCATAAGCTGCAACGAATGCACCCAGTGGAGACCCCGATTTCATTGCGCCAGCCGGTCCTTGAAGGACTGTTGAACGCGCAAGGAACGTACTCTGCGCCGGCATTCCATACTTGAATACCCGGTCGAGAACCGTGGCTAGATTCTTAAAGTCCTCGAACTTAGGAAGCTGTGTCTGCACGGCCTTGATGTTTTCCCCGAAGATCTTTCCTGGTGCCCTTTCCGCTGCTTGTGTCAGCTGCGTGACTGGACCCCACAGGTCTTCGTAGAAGTTTTCCCATCTTCCCTTTGCGTTATTAAAAATCTTGTATTCCGTTACGACTGGCCCTGGGAGTGCTTCCTTGAAGAACTGCTGCATTCTTCCTCCGCTTTTTCCAAGTCCGAGTGCGTTGTTTAAAAGGTCGGGGTTGATGTACAAAATTCCTTCCACTTCTGAAATGGAATCGTCAATCAGCTTGGTTATATGGTGTCCCAATCCCTTATTGTAGGCCTTATCACCCACGATGTTCTTTAACGCCCTGAGGTTTTCCTTTATGAAGGCACCGGAATGCTTTCCTGCCGCCGTTGACTCAATGAGTGTGTCAAACATTTGCTGTCCTGCGCGTGAAGGATTATTTCCCACGACCACGTTGAACCCGTACCGCTTGACGTTCTGCATCGCCTTTCCGGCGTTCGTTCCCCACAATAACATGCCGTTGCTGAGGAAGTTCTCGTATTCTTTCCACAGCTTGGTCACGTTTTTGAATGGCGTGTTTCCTAAGCTTCCAATGTCCGTTTCAAACGCCTTGTAAAGCGCCTCGATGTCGTCGCCCAGCTGTCCTGTCTCCGCTGTTTTCTGCCAGCTCTTGCTCGCCCACGCATTGTCCATTTTTCTTTTCAGCTGATAGAATTCCCCGATGCTTCGTCGTCCTGGGTTGAGGATCGTTGTTCCCGTCTCCCATCCTTCCTCCGCCTTGAGGACATGTTTTCTAAGCCAATTGGTGAATGGTCCGTAGGCTTTTCTCGCGTCTCCTGTCAGCTTGGAGGCACGGTGAAGAATTTCCTTCGTGGTTGCCACGAGTGCGTCGTCACTGATGATCGCGCCTGCACTCTTCGCCGCCTCGTAAATCTGCTTGTCGTAATTGACAGCCGCTTTCCTGAATCCTTCCGCCGACTTTCCTGAAAGTTTGAGGTAATCAACCCCCATTTCCATTGTGGTGATGTATGGCGCGAATCGTCCGAGCATGTTGATCGCACGAATTCTTTGCGCTTCACCAGCAAGTTGAACTCCTGCTCTTATTGGTCCGCCGAACGCAGGAACACGCTGGAAGGCGTTTACAAATGTGCCGATGTAAGGTCGTCCTGCCACTGAATATCTTGGCAGTGTAGTACCAGCAATTGTTTCCAAAGGTGGTAGCCATTCCTCGGATTTATTTGATGCCGGCCCAAGCCAGTTGAATGCCTTTGATTTCATCAGGCGCGTCGCCGCACCGCCGATGAAGGGAATGTTCATCTGAATTTTTTCCGTCACTGGAAGATTTCTTTCTCCGCTCGCCCAGATAGCTCCTGGTTTCTTTCCTACTTTTAGAATGTCCACAGGATCAAACTTTGCCAGTGCCTGTTCAGCCGCAAGTATTTCATGCGGTGTAGGGGCACCCAAGTCCTTCCATAACTCTCTTGATAATGGGTCGTCGCCTTTGTACAATTGTGATGCCGGTGGCGCCTTTTTCAATCCACCAGCTGCTCCGCCAATCCATTTAAGTCCTAAATACGCTGGACGCAATCCGAAAAATGCCGTGCTGATTGCGGCGTCAAACACCATCGCATCGACTGCGTTTTGAGTTCTCTCCGGTAAGGATGGCCTGTTGATTCCCTCGTCTCCAAAGGTCAGCGCCTCCGGTGTGAGTGCAAGAATTGGATTGACGATTGAATTCACTAGTCCGGATCGTTCCTTTGGATCCATCTTCATGTACGCCTTCGCCTTTCCGGCACGGTTCATGATGTCAAGCGCTATTTCATATCCGAAGTCCGCGGCGCCTACGCCGAGAGCTCCTCCAACGATCGCCCCTGCAGCACGGCCCCAGAATCCGCCTTTTCCTTTGACAAATCCCTTGCTCGCTCCCTGCATAAATTTCTTGACAAGTCCTAGATTGACTCCCTTGTTGAATCCCTTGATGCTTCCGTAGGTCCCAAGTCCCATATACCCAGCCGCTTCCGCAACGGGATAGGGATTTGGAGCGGTCGTGAACAGTCCTGCCTCATCATAGAGGGAATAGGTCTGCGCGCTCACTGGCGCGAAGTCCGCTTCCGTCAGTCCTGATGCCGCGAGAATGTCATTCTTCGCCTTAAGGACCATCTTTCTGTATTCATCTTTCTTTGCTTGATCATCTGTTTCGTCAATTCTTTTCTGCGCCTTATCAAAGATGATCCCCAGTCGGTCACGGACCTCGTCCTTCTTTTTCATGTAGGCCTGTGATTCTATCTGCCTTGCCTCGTGAATCTTCTTTTGCTCCGCGTTCATCAGCCATCTGTTTTTCTTTCCGAACGGCTGTCCTGGAAGAAGAACGTTTCCTAATGCCTGGAATGGTGCCAATGGAGCATCCGTTGCATACGGCTGGTTCCTCTGGATGATGTCCTGCGCTCCTGTGACAGGAATTCCCTGTTCAGAGACACTTGTAAAGGTCTCGTCCTCTGCTCCCGTAGGACCCTGTCCGAAGACGCTCTCCTGATATCGTTTAATAATCTCTTCGTTTGCCATAATTAATTAGTTGGATTAAATAATTGATCATAATAGTCTACCACTTCCTCATAACTCTTACTTGTTTCCGCGTTGTCCACTCCCACGACTGCGCCTAGGCCTCCTGCCCAGTCCCCGTAGGATGGAATGTCAATTCCTCGAATGTCGTGCCCGAAGGTGTTGTACATGCTGTTTCCCTGTCTCATTTCAAAATCACGCATGGTGTAATACTGCTGCGCCATTTCCTTCGCCCCAGGAACGTTGAAAGATTTAGGTGCAGGAATCTGTCCTGCTCTTGTTCTTGCATCCTCGCTTGGTATGAAGCCTGCCATGTCAAGTGCGCCCGTCATGTTAGTGTAAATCTCATTGTAGAGACCCATGTACTTTCCTATGACCGCCTCAGGGCTGTTAGATGCGTAGTCGAGAATTGAAGTCATTTGAGTTTCCTTAAAGGATCGTCTCAAAACATCCGCCAACATACGACCGGTTGGCTGACGGCTTCTTGCCAGCATCAGACCAAGGGTTGTCTCGAAGATTTCAAGCTGTGTTTTTCTCGGATCGAAGAGGGCTTTTTCGAGATCACTTTTAGTGAGGTATGCCGCGCCCTTCACCCCGTATTTTCCCGCTCTGTCAACGAAGACAGGCATGTTTCCCATGCCGGGGATTTCAACAAACTGGTCAGGGGTTGCTGCCTCCAAAACTCCCATGGACATTCCTGTAATGCCTTGACTGTTCATGCCGCCATCGGCGTTGATGGAATTGTACTCCGCTCCCTCGACTCCGTTTCCTAATATCTGATTATAAAATTTTCCTAATGAGCTGCTTCTGTTTACGGCGTAGGTGTCATCGCCAGTCTTCATCATCGCATCTTCGCCGAATCCGGCGCTGACCATCTTAGCCATGTCAGCCGCGATGTATGCCGTACCACCAAAGGTACGACCGAGGGCTCCTGGGTATCCAATGAGGGTGTTTCTTCCTTCAATCATCATTGGAAGAATGGTTGACGCCATTGCAGTTATGGGCCTGTTCAAGTAGCCTGCGAACTTGATCATCTGATCACGCTGCGCCTTGCTCAAGAGATAAGCTGATGACTGTTCACCACCCGGTGAAGTGATCCCAAACATACCCGGGCCAGTGCCGCTTGACGGCTGGAACGTGTAGCGTGGATATCCTAGTGCATTATTCTGGTCCATGAAGAAGTCCATCTCCGAGCTGTTCGCGCGGAACTGGCTCACGAGGTGCCTGTTCTTGATTATTGGTGCGCCGCTGAACTTGTCATACTGCAACGCTCCGTCCTTCATGTCATAAACATTGTCCCATACCGCAACGAAGTCACCTGTTCGCTTTCCGTCGTCCATCTGGGACATGTAGAGCTGCAACGCCGCCTGTCCTATTTCTCTCTCTGATTTTCCTTTCTCGACTCCCATCTCAAAAAGCATCGGTGCCGCCTGTATGCCGGCCTGTCCTACGATTTCAGTGAAACCGCGGAGGCCGGGATCATCTGACTTTCCCGCCATGAGCATTCCGCCTATCTGCATGAGAAGGGCGCTCTTCTGCATTCGCTCCCCTTTATCTCCGCTTCCGATGAACTGCCTTATGATGTCCTTGTACGCGTTGACGCGGATCACGCTGTCATTCTCCACGCTGTTGGCGTCCGGATTATTGGTTGCCGCGACCGTCGCGACTCCTGTCGCCGCCGCGTTTCCTTCGCTTCCGTCCGTGATGACGACGTCGTCCTGATTGTTCTTGTTTATTATTTCTGCTTCTTCTACTTTTTCTTCAATCACGGGCTTGTCAACAGGACCCATCTTTCCAGGAAGCGGAATTAATTGGGGACTTGTGTCCTCCTGCACGGCTTCAAGTTTATCGCCGGCTAATTCATCAAGACCTTCCAGTCCCAGATAAGTCTGCCATCCTCTTTTTGCGAATGATTGAACGTCTTTTGTTGAAGTGCCTAGAAGCTGCCGCGTCCCTGCAAGGTCACGTGCTCCTCCGGGCCATTTTGATCTGTTTTTGATCGCCGCACGCATGGCTTCATAGCCGACTTTGAAAAGAGGTCTGAGATAAGTTACCATCTATCCCCCTATACGTTCTGCCAACCCTGTGCGACTCCTGCTCCAAAAATTCCCGCGCCTAGCGCCTGTGATAGTGGATTTGTTTGTGGAGAGGTTCCCATGGTCGTTGACATTTGACCGGACGGTACGCCGCGGAAGATGTCGGACATAAATCCAAATCTTTGCATTGGGTCATACCTGTTGGTCAGCATTGCTTGGTACTCGGCATCCAGCACCTGCTGGTTGCGCTGCTGCTCGATTGATCCAGCCCCCATGAGGGACGCGATGTCCCCTTGTCCGAGTTGCTGTGTCATTCCTGCGGCTGTGCCATACCGTTGCATTTTATTTTCGAAGTCCCCCCTCGCTAATCCCATGGCCGTGCCGAATCCCTGTGAAAGGGACTGGCCGACGCCGAGCGCCTTTCCTCCGAGTAATTCAGCGTTCATGATTCCTTGTCGTGATCCACCGAAGGCTCCCTTTCCTGCGGCGCCTAGGTTGGCTTGATTGATCGCCGTATCATATTGTTTCTCTATCCCCTGCGTTACATAGTCCTGATACGGATCCAAATAATCTTTGTAGGATTCAGGATCGAAGTCCTGAACCATCCCTGTTCCCTGTGTAATCTGTTTTCCCTGCTCATCAAACGTGGGCATCTTTCCTAGATAATCTTCCCACGCCCCTATTCCTTTATAGGCGTTCTCCAGTGCGAGTTTCTGCTTGTCGGTAAATTCAGCGACCTGCTGCGCCGGAAGGGGTCCTGCGTCTGACGGTCTGGCGAGTTCCCTCGCCTGGTCCATGAGCCATAGGAATTTCGCCTCCATTTCTGGCGACATTCCGCTGGTTTGTGTTCCCATCGTTGTTCCGGATGGATAAGCTCCTACTACCATTATGCGCGTGCCTCCTGTGGTGTTTCTGATTCAGGGTCGAGCCTGTTCATCAATGAATAAAGTCCGTCCGCTCCCCCTGGAAACCTGTTTGTTGCCTTTTCGGTGAAGACGAACTCACCATTGGAGAGCGCCACTGGCTGTATGGAATCGGATTTCCCGGTCCCCGGACCAACGGCCTTTCCACCTGCGGTGTAGTCGTCTATGTAGCCGCCGCGGTTACGGAATCCTCCGTAGCCCGCTGGCGTATTGGTAGTGTAGTATGGATTCCTCCATCCTTCAGCCCAGATTTCCTTCGCTTCCTCGTAAGGGATTCCGAATTGGAACGCCCACATCCTGATCTGTTTCTCCTGGGACGCGAGCCATAGCTCCTCTTCGCTCATCCTTCCGCCGTACAGTCCTGCGACCTGCGGAACGAGTGACGCCATGACGTCGATGTTCTCGAGTCCTAGCGCCGCTGGAAGTCTTCCTATTCCTCCTGACTGTGTCGCCACTATTTGAGCGGCACTTGGGTCACGTGTGAAGTAATCCATATTAATTCCTTTGCTGGCTAAGTCTGTGGTTGTTGATGGTCCAAAACTAGAAGATATTCTAGGGGCTGATCCCAACATTTCAGCACCTTCTGCATATCCTGAAGGTCCCACTCCATATCCGGGATACACTCCTTCCATTCCTTTAGGAATATTATATGATTGAGTGACAGCTCCTGGCATTGTAACCGTATCGCCGACATTTCCGCGGGCGAAATCATACCAGTTTTTCTTGTCCCCTCCTAGTCCCAGTTGATTGTATTGTTTCGCGGCCTGTGCTCCCTGCATATAGGTGAACGGCAGTGACGCCGCACCGGCCCACATCGCCGCCTTTCCAGGATGCTTCGATCCCGTCAGTGTCGCGATCCCGTAGTTCATCGCCGCGTTCTTGAGGGCGTTCGAGATCATCGGGGATTTCAGCATCCCCAGTCCTTTCATCCCTCCTACTTTTGTCATCCACGGCGCCGCGTAAGGAGCCAGGACGCCGAGCGCCATGATTCCTGCCGGGCTTGACAATAAGTCCTTGCCGCCCTTTAATATGTTTTTAAATCCCTTGTCCAGCCAGCCCATTTATATCACCGTGATTGGTTGTTGATTCATGAAATCAGATTTGCTTTGAAAAGCATCCCTTGGTAACTCTCTTCTTAACCACTCAGGAATTACTCTCATAAAATCTTCATAATTAAATCCACCTTCTGTTATCATCTGTTGTATTATTGGCATCTCAAGTACTGTGTTTATTGCCTCTCCTTGTGGGGATACTTCATCCCAAAGAGGATCTCCTCCCGGCATAAAATTCCACTTCGATCCTTTGTTAATCATTCCTGGATCGCCACTTTGATAAATCTTTGCCAGCATAATGTCATCCATCATGTCATCATCCATCATGCCGGTCTTGAACTCCGTTGCCCATGGTTGAGATACAGGAAGATTTCCAAGTCCTGGAAATGTTTGTGGAGACAGGGTTTCTATTCCTTGCGGACCTCCTGCCGGTCCAAAATGAGGATTAGAAAAATAACCTTGTTGCCACCTATTATCATATGCGCTAGGTACGTCAGTAATTTCTGGAGGTCCTCCTGCCGGTCCGAAATCAGGATCCGAAAAATAACCTTGCTGCCACCTATTATCATATGCACTAGGTATGTCTGAAATAGTAACTTCATCATCAAATGGGGCTACGTAGTTATTAAAATCAACGTGAGGTCCTCTAAACCCAATGTCTTCTGTGATTGTTTCTCTATCGAAATGTGGATTTGCCATTATACTTTCCCCGCTATCGCACTCAGTACTTTATGAATCGCCACTTGAACTTTCACGTCACGTCGTATGTGGTGAACAGCCGTGGCAGTCGCAGGGTCAGAAACGTCGTCTTCGGCTTCCTTGTCGGAGCCGTATTCCTTTCCTGTCAGTGTGTTTGTAATAGTGACTTCCGCCGGTACCACGATCTGGGGAACCTTCTCCCCGTTGATGGTCACGTATTCCACTACTCCGTCATCATTTATAGGCATATTTTCTCCTTATATCAAGTATTTTCTTCATCATCAATCCTTAACTCTCCGGCGTGATGCTGGGTTGGTCTATCTGTTCCGACATTACATTGTCCATACTATACCTCCGTTATTGTTATTTCAAGCAAAGAAGCCACGGAATGCAGATAGTTGGCCGTTCCCGCTTTAATTTTAATCTTCTCTTTTTCCCTCATGACATGCGGCCTGCTCACTGTCTGCACCGTCGTGTAGCCGGCGATCGTTCCTGAGTTCCAGACAAAATCAGTGCCTGCGGCGTTGGTGACATAGACGTAGCTTGCCGCCGCCGCCAAGGCGTTGGTGTTCGTTATCCTCCATGAATTCAAGATGGCGGTCTTGCCGTCCGGAACCGTGTAGAGCGCCGTGGAATCCGTCGTAGTCAAGTCAGTCATGACATTTCTGTACAGGTTTCTCGACCCCCTATCATTCTCCAAAATGGCGAAAAAGAAATCAAACTCATTAGCCGCCGTCGTGTTTACGACAATCTTTTCCTTTTCCCCCATCGTAAACGGCCTGTCAAACACGGTCGCGGTTGAATACGCCACAACGGTTATCGGAGGTGTGAGATAAAACAGGTTGGAGGATTCATCCTCCAGCTTAATGATGTAGGTGGGGGTGTTCCCCGCCAGCTCAGTCCTTCTCACTCCGTTCACGATTGCCGTCTTCGTGTCAGGCACGGTGTATACCGTGTTATCCCCAACTGATCCTAAAACCTGGACAGCATTTGTAAAAAGCTGTCCCATCAGTCAGCCATGAACCAAGTCAACGCTTCGTCCTCCGATCTTAACTGTTCCGGAGTGTACGATGAATTTAAAAGTTGAATCAACAAGTCCAATGTATTGATTAAAGAATTAATTTGAGCCGCGTCATATTCCTGGGGTGCCTGCGGCAGACGTGGCAGAGTTATCTGCGCCATTATCTTCTTCCGTCCGGCCTGATCTCAGCACGGTAGGTTCCAAATCTCCACGCCGTGTCAAGCGTCGAACTTTCTATTCGTATCGCCCCCTGCCGTCCTCTCGCACGCGTGTCAACCTTGGTCGTGCTTGACGTCACAGGAAAAGGACCACTGGTTCTTTGCGTTGACGCCGGATAGTCGCGGAACTTCAGTGAAACATTCACCGTTCCTGAAAGGTTCTTAAAGTCCGGAATGAATCTTTTGATCGACATGAGGTGCTCCCCTCCCTGCGGAATGACAAATTCTCCTGACTCCACGTATGAAGTCATCGCCGCGCCGTCCGCGTTGTTTCCTTTCTCCTGCGCGTACATGTAAGTTCTTCCCGCCGTAAGTCCTGTTATTGTTGTAATCGTAGTTGCCGTGTCCGTCGGCGCGTAAGTTGTTGCGTAAGGAAAATTGTAGACTCCCTTATCGGCCCAGCTTGTTCGCGCGAGAGTCCCCACTTGCCACACGTCTTCCTTGATGTTGTAAGTCACGCAGCGATCCACTTGTGATGCCCCGTTTGTGGGATAAAACCAGGTAACCTCGTTGAATTCACTGTTTGCCGCTGCAAAAACATCCTTCTGATTCGCCTCGTCAATGTCCGTGAATACATAATCCTCCACGGAGCATGGAATTTTAAGCACGGTGCCGTCAAACTTGAAGAAAGAATCACGGCCCATCCAGTAAGCCACGCCGTTAATGTCAATGGCAGCGTGCAAACCTACTGCTCCGCAATGGGAACCTAATTGTGAAAATCCGAAAATGAACGGAGCACCAATCAGTTGCATTTGGTACATGGCCGTGTCTGACCATATCAAAACAGCGCCACGCGAACGCTTGGCGGAAATAATCTTGCTTCCGTCCGTCAGTCGCTGTGAGCCTGCCGTGTTCGTTGCGGTAGGCGTCCATGTATTGACATCATCCTGCGCGCACCACCGAATGAACATGTCATCCTGCGTGGAAGTGTCTCCTATGGTCGTTTCCGTTCCGAAAAGGACAATGAAACGATCCGTTCCTGAAACAAGCATTCCACGGCTTTTGGTGGGTGCGTTTGAAACCGTCGTGTTGGTCGCGATGTTAGTCATGGGATCCGCAAGTCCTCCTGACGTGTCCCAGTAGTAAAGCTTGCCGTTGAGGTACTGGCAGAGGGCGTCCTCGCCCCAAGTATCAAATGACCATTTACCTGAATCCAGTTGAACGCTGTTGGGAGCAGCTAATGTTGAACGTGATGTTCCCCATCCTGGGCCTCCTGAAGCGCCTCCCCACGGGCCCGCACCAAAGCCGTATCCTAGAATGGAAGTGGCTGGGGTAGTGTTTATTTCATAAGTGGCATTTGCAGTGGCAACCACCGCACCAGTGCTTGTAGCGGCAGATTTGGCAATGATGGTGTATACGCTGGTAGATGTTACTGATTGAATTTCAAATTCTCCTTCGAGATTAGCGGCGGGAATTCCATTGACTGCACCGGACACGGTGTCAATCGTTACAAAATCTCCTTCAATCGCGCCGTGCGCGGCGTCAGTTATCTCTACGGAAGTTGTTGAATCAGTTTCAAATCCTGTGATGTTTCCTGTCCCAGTCGCACGGGTTGGGGTTATGTCATACCACGCCCCCTGTGCGAAGAGATAAAGTTTTTTGTTTGTTCCTATGATGGAGTACTGGTCGCCGTCCAGCGAGAACCATGTCACGATTCCACGCGTGGCACCTAGCAACGCGTCACTCGTTACCTTGTCCCATCCACCAATCTTCTCAGGAAGACTGTAGCGAAAACGCATGTTGTCTGAATCAAACCACGTCCCCTCGGCGCCATATTCTGTAACTTGCTTATTAACACCGGGCTGAAATGGCATCTTGATAAGTGGCATTTAAACTCCTATACTGCTGAATCGTAAAATCTAATCCAACGATCAGTTCCGTTAATACTTACTCTAATGGCCCCTACCTTACCACCACCTGTATCGGTTGAGGAAGATAGACTGGCTGAACTGTCAGCTGCCGAAGTTCCTTCATAATAGATAAATCCTTTATCCGTATCCAACTGGTTCAAATTCAGGCATGTAATGGCTGCGGTCGTGCCAGCTTGCTTAATCTCCACGCGTGCATTGGCAGGGGCACTTGTCCCCATTCCAATCTTATCCGCTGAACCGTCCACCAAAAACATGTTGGTTTGAGCATCAGACCCACCAGTCTCCACCCTGAAATCCTTTGTTCCGGCATCATCATTGAAAATAATATCCCCTTCCACATTGAAATCAGCCGTAGGGGTCGCTGTATTAATGCCTACACGATCTGTGCTTGCATCCAGATAAAGAAGATTGGTTTCAGTTGCTCCGGCAAAACGCGCATCGAGATCCGCTTCCGTTGTATTAAAGGTGAAAGTTCCGCCGTCAATGTCGGTGTTCCCTGATGCCCTGAATGTTCCTACGACGTCCAAATCAACGCCTGGAGCGTTTGTATTAATTCCCACACGGTCAGTGCTGGCATCAATATAAAGAAGGTTAGTTTCAGAATCGCCCGCAAAGCGTACGTCATAGTCCCCTTCCGAAGTGTTGAATGTAAATGTTCCTGTATCGAGGCTGACGTTTCCGGCGCTAGTCAGTGTTCCCCCTGCCTTTATGTTTCCTGCGTCGGCGAGTACGTCAAACGCCGTGGTTCCGTCCGTGTAAATAATATATTTTGATCCTGTAGTTGCCACAAGAGTAACAGCTGTTCCGCCAGCCGGCCCGAAGGTCAGTGCATACGGCCCAGCCCCGCGATTGGTGGCGTCATCAATGAAGTACCATGTTTCCACGGCCTCGCATTCAACGGCCATCGCCCCCGTGAGTGTTCCCGTTAATTTAAGTGAGGCTCTGCTTTGCTCATCACTTGTTCCAGATGTTCCACTCGAGACCGTCAAGCTCGTAGTGCCGCTTCCCGCGACATCAACAGCCTTGTATCCCTTGATTCCTTTTTCTACTTTCTGAAGGTTTTCATTTGTAATGGTGCCCCACGTTCCGGCGTTAGCGCCAGTCGTCTGAAGGTCAAGATTTAGTATCGTCGAATCAGCCATTATATCTCCTTATGTTTTTGGCACCACAATCCATGTAGCCGCACCCGCATCATCCACCCTGTTCCAGATGGTCAGGATGGGTGTTCCCACTGCAACGTTCGCCGCCACTCCTGTCGGGGTGACCACCGCCGTTCCTGAAACCGTAACGGTTCCCAGCGCGACGTCAGCCGAGACTCCCGTTGGATGAATTGTCCATACGAGTGTAACAGTTCCAAGGTTAGCTGTCGAGTAAACTCCTGTTGGAGTAACCACCGCCGTTCCTGTAACCGTAGGCGTTCCTACGTCCGCATCGGCTGTAACTCCCGTAGGCGTTACCGTTGCCGTTCCTGTCACCGTAGGTGATCCCACGGCGGCGTCAGCCGTAACTCCTGTTGGTACCACAGTGGCGTGCCCTGTGACCGTCACCGTTCCCAGAGCAACTTCCGCGTAGACTCCCGTAGGTTCCACAACGGTCAGTATTTCGCTCGTCTCAGCAAAAGCTAATGAGGCAATCGCTCCCGCACCGAAAGACATCTAGGCCCCCGGTTTAGGGTATTTCAGTTTTATCTCAGCACGTTTCTCGTCTACTGCCGTCTTGTCTTCCGTGTCATATAATGCGACAACGAGTTCTTCTATTGAAGGATATTCTGCTTTTCTTTTTCTTGCGTATTCCTGTGCGTCATATTCTGTTTTAACTTTATTCATTTCAGCGTTGACTGCTTCCCAAGTAAGTTCTGAATGAGGATTGACTTTAGTTGTTATGGAGGCACCATTCTCCACTCCAGTAACCCATTCAATCTTATCAAAACTTTCCTGTGAATCTACATCTCCGTGAACAGTCGCCTCAACATCAGGTTTTAAAGTAAATAACGCTTTCCAAAATTTTTCTAGGTTTTCCATCTGTTCATTAACTCCCGTCTATTTCCATTGCTATGATGAGAGAAATAAAACTACCATGCGACCCATAAACAGTTTGACCTGCTTGATATGCCCTAAATCTGGCATCATATGTTATCGCACTTGTTGAACTTGGAGCGTCCACATAAATCATCGGAGTTCCATACCAACCAGACGTGGTTGACGCTTGAAGGTCATAAATTTGTTCTAATTGCGTACTGTCCCTATAAAAAGTCAATATGCACTCATCATTGGTTGCATTACTATTTAAACTGTTACTCATCCAATTTAATAAGATTTTACTTGAAGTGGCTGACGGGGTTATGTCCACCGTAGTTCCACAAGTTACAAAACTGGTGCTAGATGTAGAAGTAGACCCTGGAGAGGTATTTAAAGTATATTGCACTTGCAAAATTTTTCCACCACCAGGTTCCGCCTTGTAAGTTTGATCTCCGTATAATACCGTGCTTGAACTAGCCGTTCCACTGCCCAGCCTAGCTGTTGGAACCGTTCCGGATCCGAGATTCGTTGCGTTCAAAGCTGTAAAATTAATACCTGAACTTGCGGGCATAGTAGCTGGGGGTGTCAGGGTGGATGCGCTGATGTCCAGTGTTGCGCCTGACGGCACTGAAATCGTATCACCTGACGTGCCAATCTCCAGAGCCGTTCCGCTTTGGGGATCGAGTTTGTCGACTTTTAATACTGATGCCATTAGGGTTTACTCCATATTGAATGTTTAAGTGATTTGTTTTCCACCTTGCCTTCTATTTCTAATAAAGCATCATAATCACTAGCAGAATATGTAGTCGGTATATCTCTTAAAGATTGTCTCCACGCCACCTCTGCTTCCGTCATTTGACCTCTGAATACCCACCAGTCTGTTTCTTGTAATTTTCGTTGTCTGATATGTTTAATGCGTTTTAATTTTTCAGCATCACTATTCCATTCATCAACATCTTTTATTCTTTGTGATTTTTCTTCTGGTGTCATATCTCTTAAACCAACAATATTATCCCAAACTTTATAATTTTCTGCCATAACTACTCCCTAACTACTCTTCCACGCATAAATTGTCATCTCTGAGCCAGCAGCTACGGTGGTGGCTGAATAATATACATCTAGACCAGTAAAAGAAGTATTACTATCAAAATGTCCTGCATTATAACTCGCAACACAATCTGTTACATCCGACCTTATGAAACTTCCGTTGCCAGTATATCTTGTAGAAGTTCCTCCAAACGGATTATAAAATGTGAATGTGCCGCAAAAACCTTTCCAATCACCAGCCGATTCTGAACCATCTGCTATTTGAAACTGTGTTTGGTCTACACCTGTATTACTAGCTTGGTGTCCATCATCATCAAAATATCTACTTGCATATCTATACTGAGCAGACGAGTCAGTTGAGCCAGAAGCTCCGCCTGTTCTAAATCTAAAATGTAAATTATTGCCATCTGCTGAAGCTCTGACATTCTGAAAGAGTACAAGATAGTTTCTGTAAGTAGTTGTAAATATATCATCAACAACAAAATTAGCAGCTGAACCTAAAACAGCGTGTTCGATTAATGTCAGTTGACCACCACCAGCAGCATCCCAAGTTCCGTCACCCCGCCAGAACGTCGAGCTAGAAGCCGATGTTCCACTGTTAAGGTTCGCCACAGGCAGATTACCTGTTACATTAGCTGTCAGATCGCAGTAGGTTGTTGATGTAGAATTTGTTCCGCCGTTGGCAATTGGAAGTGTTCCTGTAACATTAGAAGTTAAATTTGCATAAGTTGTTGAAGTCGATCCTGTTCCACCGTTTGCTATAGGTACCGTTCCTGAAAGATTAGTGGCATCATTCATTGTTCCACTGGCCAAAGTCACGTCCGCATCAGGAAGTGTTACTGTCCTGTCAGCACCCAGACTCGCCGGTGAGGCTATGGTAATATTGCTTGTATTATCATTTTCGAAAAGCTTTATCGTGCCGGTACTTTTTAGACGAATTTCTGCCATTGTTTATTCCTTTGGGTTTTCCAATTTTATTTGATTTTGTTTTTCGATAAAAGCCGAAACACCATTCTCCACGATGTATTCCAACTGTTCGGCAGTTGAGCCGTATAGATTTAATCTTGTTTTAATGACTTTATTGTTTGATGATAAAATTGCTGCTTGTGCGTCTAAAGCATTAAGTTGTTCGTCAGTGGGTTGTGCTAATCCACTTATATTCCAAGTATGAATATAATCGCCACTGCCTTCATTTTGAAGAACTACATTTCCACCGTGAGCACTCATATCAGCAACTTTCCCGTTTGCTTCTGCGTATAATTTTATTTTATGTGATAAATTAGACATTATTTTTTTCCATTATGATATTAAGGTGCAGAAAACCCAGCTAAACTGACCACTGTCACCACCCCAAATATCGCAATCAGACCCCATATCAATATGTATCCAAGTTTCTAAATAATCACTTGCTGACAAATCAGCGATATATGATAATTCTTGTGTAAATCTGTCATTTGTTCCTGTGGGAGAGCCGAAAGTTTCTCTTATAGCACTGCCATTTTTTCGAAGAATGTGTGAACTTCTTGTATTGGTGCTTAATTGGTCAGCGTTAAAAGAAACGGAGGAATGCCAAAAATATTTCCCATCAATGGGAGCGACAAATCTGTAGTTAGTGGTGTCAAAATCAGAATTGACATCATAAACCTCACTATCCCAAGCTACCTTATTAAAGGAGGCGTTAGTTAAAGTTTGGCTAGCACTCATATAACCGACAGCAGCAGGTTGCAACGGCTTGGTTACCTGCCCACTAGAATCCATTTTAATGGCTACATTGCCATTTGTCTCTAAAGAAAAAGAATAAGCGTCATTCGCACCTACTGTTTGGTCAGCGCCGAATGTATCACCGCCGAAAGACAGATCACCACCACCTGCTGCAACCCAAGTTCCGTCTCCTCTCCAGAATGTCGAACTTGATGCCGATGTTCCTGAATTGAGGTTTCCTACGGGTAAGTTTCCTGTAACGTTGCTTGTAAGATCGCAGTAGGTTGTTGAAGTTGAGGCTGTTCCACCGTTTGCAATAGGGAGTGTTCCTGTAACCCCACCAGCACCACTTGCCGCCAAGTTGGCAGCTGATGCCGTGATCGTTCCAGCTCCTGAGAGTGTAACTCCTGAAGGAATGCTGACCGTATCACCTGAGGTCCCCAGCGTTAAAGTCGTGCCTGAACTAGGATCTACTTTATCTACGTTTAATAAACTCATACTATAACCACGTTACCTGTTATTGTCACCGTTCCCGTATAGGAAACTGGTCCGGCCAGCACAGCCGATTCAATGTAATGATTTCCGTCTATGGTTACCTGATGGGTGAAAAACCCGTCCTTGGCACTTTCCT
>Ga0208180_1001150_pt1 | contig 17437 bp, 28 predicted proteins | sample MalvireepMed_s16_FD_184241 | JGI IMG/M metagenome (GOLD analysis project Ga0208180, IMG submission 184241) | Marine viral communities from the Global Malaspina Expedition - Malaspina viral metaG DeepMed_s16 (SPAdes) (version 2) | ecosystem: Environmental > Aquatic > Marine > Oceanic | place...
GTTGAGGTTAAAGGACATTACTTTGACAACAGTAATCATGAACACCTTGAGGTGTTCCCTGATCATGAGCACTATCCAGATGGGTATGATTTCCCTGATGGTTGCGGTAGCTAATGAATGATGGTATGTCCATCAACCTGTAGCCTAGGACAAGGCAGGAGATATTATGTCTTCACCAGTTAGCGTTCACGTAGTAGAACGCGATGGTGCACATCATTATCGTTTCCGATGGAACACTTCAGACCTTTCTGGTTCTGGTTTAGCCGTAGGCTATACTGACGAAGATGGGATTGACCACTATAATGTTGGTCTCGATTCCGATAGCTCACTTATCGAGCTAACGAAAGTCACTGAGCAATGGATGAGACTTCATGGAGTGGAACGTCCATGTTTTGCAGATTATACTGTTATACGGTATACTTGCGAAGAATGGTTTGGTAGTGTTCAACTGCTTCCGCCTGCTGTTACTGGCGAACCAAAAGCTGAATGGTGCAAGTGTGCCACTAAGCTAGCGGATCAATGGACTTCAGTATATGCGGATCTCAGTCTGTTAGAATCTTATAAAGATAATCCACGTCTCTATGGAAAATACTTTAAAGATGCTCTAGCACGTCAACTACTAGCTAGCCTATACCAAGAGCTGGAAGATGATGACGACGATAGCAGTAACATCGGTCGACGGTCTTAATGATGGCACCACTAATGAGCAAAGGCTCCCGCCCCTGCCCTCGCACGGCAGGGGCCTCATACAGATACATTCGGTTAGCTGAGTGTATCTGTATGAGGTACAGGATATATCTCAAGAGAAGAAAAGTAAACGGTGAGGGTCATGGATGACTGACTGCCCTTACCGTGTGTAGTAACGACCGTAACTGTAATGCCCGTTTAGAAATTTTAGAAAGGAAAAGCTATGAGACCCTTAATTTTTGTACCCAGTGAAGAAAGAATCCAACAAGAAGTTCAAAGAAATAGAGAGCGTACTATGAATGTACGAACCGAACGAATCTTTTGTTTTAGTAGATCAACTGATAGAGAGGCAGCTATGCATTGTCGCAATGGCAACAGCCCAATGCCAGCTAAATTCTCTATAAGCGGTCCAAGAATCGCTGATACTTCAACACACTTAACATCTACTACACTAACACTAGGAACTGGAATTGGTTCAAACAATTCTGTTAGTATTGATGATATGCCTTACTCAGTAGATACTATTGAACGAGATGCAATAGACATTGCAAATTGTTTTCTAGTATCTTAATAATTTGATAACTCCATAACCTACTGGGAGTCTAAAGTATTAGTAGACTATTATTCTAGCTTAGCTAGAGAAAGGACTTAGTAATGAACAACGTAAGTGTTAACCCCACGATGCGACAATTCATTCAGGAGTCTATTGAGGATCAAGTGCCAATGCTGCAAACGCAGATGTTAAGGCTAATGAACCTCAATAAGCAGGGACCATGGGTTGACCCTAAGAAATCATCCCGACAGAAGTCTTCACCAGCGGTGCAGGCATTTATGGACAAGATGGCTGGCGAGTTTTACTCGATGACCATCGAACAAGGTATTGTAGGTACAGACGATGCAGCTCGTGAAGCAGCGATGGAACTTGTACAACAAGGTTTAGGTACAATGTCATATGCAATCCGTCAAGAAGTGGCGGGTGATGTCGTCCTAGAAGACAGACAGTATGTTCCTGGAGATGAATGGGTGAATGTGCTTGATTGCAACTATCCCGTAGAATCACCAAGACATACTCAGTTAAAGCGATCAGATCAAGTTGATGCTGGTGAAGTCTATCATATCTCTCAAACGCATATTGATGCATGTAGTGTTCTCAGCAATACCCTTAGTTGGTTTGATGAGGAACAGTTTCTTATCTGTATGGGCGTGAAGGTTAAACTTGACCCTGAAGAACAGAACGATTACATGGGATCAAAATCTGTTGGTAGCTTTAAGAAGTATTTCAGAATGGCCAGTGGTCAAGATCGCCCAGAGATCTATATCAAGCAGCCTCTTACTAATTTAGATTATCGTTTTCGGAAGTATGCTATCATGCTTCTGTCTATTACAGGCAACAAACGAATTCGATCAATACACAATGCTCCATCCTATGCCTTTACAGAGAGGTGTCGAGATCTTATGGAGAATCTATTCATTGCTAAGGAAGGTTATACTCCTGATGAAGCCTATCGTATAGGTGGATGGAGAACGAAGCAGTTTGTTGCTGCCATCAGATCTGAAGAACTTACCGAAGCACAAATTAAAATGTTCCGATGTTACAAGAAAGCTCGTGATACTGGAATGTGCCACTACTGGTGCGAGATAGATGCAGTAGCATCAGGTATTGTTAATGCGTTAATGCAACTAGGGCATGAGTGGGGAGTTCAGATTGCTGATATTAATCACCCACTACACAAACACGCACGAAAGATCTATGCAGAGTATCTTGTTGAACACGAGGACTATTTTGCAAGTTGTGATCCAGATGATCCAGAGTTCGATGCATTCATTAAACTTGTTCTATCTCCGCTTATGTATGGAGCTATGAAACAAGGCGTTTACAAATCTCTAATTGGTGAGAGATGGAACGAAGATGAAGAAGTTGATAAGGATCTATACGAGAAAGCTTCTGCCTTTATGAAGAAGCTTCCCATCTTAAAGAATGTTGATGATCCACATGAAGTCAACGATATCCTTGGTAGAAGAGGAGGACTGTGCGAACGCATTGGCATCGCATATGGTTTCTGCTTCCCAGACCTGAAAGCTGCTATGGATAAAGCAATTGAGTTTGTTACAGCAAAACTAGAAGCTGGTGAGATTCCAGAGTTTACTACAGCTTCTGGAGGGCGATGTAGATTGTCCATGTTTAAACGAACTAGTAATACTGGTCCAATTAAGTTCAGTTATGAGAATCAGCATGGTGAGGAGATCAAGACGCAAGCTTGGGTTTCTGAGAAGAAGACCGAGATTGAGCGACTCGTTACTGCTGCCTTCTCGTGGCTACTGCACAATACTGATGCGGAGATTATTTCGCTGTTCACAGTACGAGCAGGAGCTGCAGATATTCCACACTTCACGAACCATGATGCGATCTTCTGTCGTCTGTGCGACTTTGATCAAGTACAACGCATCTTTATTGGTTGTGTTAACGATGTAAATCGAGAACAACATCTCGTGAAAGTCTTCGACTGCGAACCAGTTGGAGAGTTCCAAGAGATTCCAATTACAGGTCAAGCTTTAGCTGCTTAACCGTTTAATGAGGCCGATACCACGGGGATCTTCGGATCCCTGTGGTATCACACTAGGAGTTTAGAACAATGTTAAATGAAAATATGATAGTAGAAGAACAGCCGTGTCAGAATAGAAATGAATACCAACAGGATGTATATGAAGTATATGCCCACATGTTTAAGACTAAGGCGGATCCAGAAGGATTGACTAGAGTCATGAGAATCGCAAAGCTTCGTCCAGAAGAAGCTTTGAGTGATAATACACGGGTTAGTTACTTTGCCTTTCCATATCAGTGGGTACTAGCAGGAACTGCTAGACAAAAACAAGTCTCCAATGGAGAATGTAATCTTTCTGATTTTCTTGTTAGTATTGGGGCAGGTGAATACGGTTCTGAAGGATACGAAGGCGAGGTTAACAAGCTGGATGGTATATTTTATATGACAGATTGGACTTCCTTCAAGAGACCTAGTATTGAAAGAGATGGTACAATGCTTACCTATGAAAGTGGGCTAAGAGCACTAAAGCTTAACCTAACCCACATCTTTAAAGAGAACGGTATACCTACAGCAGGAAGTCAAACTAAGTTTCCCTTCACTGGAGGCACAGTACAGCCTGTCTATGTTAATGATACATTCAATGCACTTGCTACTCAGAATGCAGCGTATACTGAATGGAAGGTTTCATTTCAGGCTAAGTATCCTGGAATGACTGTGAAATCAAAAGCATAAAGTAATTACGGAGAATTAATCAAGGGCTCCCACCTAAGGGAGCCCTTATTTAATTATCTTTAATTAGATATTATAAGGGGGATGTGATTACTTAGTAATGACGAGTGAACCTCCTCTTAGCCCTACGGGTTATATAGTATTAAATGCTGTTTGCCCTAAAGATGGGTTATATGATAAGGGGGTATATATATATAGGTTCAGTCCTTAGTATACTATAGTTCATTCTAGGGAGAGACCCTACGGGTCATTGGGGCTGGGCCTACGGCCCGGCACTACAGAACATGTATTATATATTATGTAATATGTAACATGTCTATGGTACCAACACCTTATACGAGGAAACGTTATGTCTAAACAACAAGAACAAGACCTACAAGACAAGGGTATGTCACTTTATCATGACCGTGGTAACAGTCGTAAGGCTAAGACCCCTAGAGCTAAGCAGAAACCTGCACAGTTAAAGGGAACATGGCAGAACGACAACGGCCCAGGCATGGAAACACGGATTGAAACCTGTGTATTGTGGCATGCAAAGAAGAAAGACCCTGAAACTATCAGCAAGACACAAGCTGTAAGTATAATTAAGGGCTTTGACACAGCAAGAACCGAGGAAAGAGCCTTGGAAACAGTCGAATAATCAAGTAAGGGCAGTCTATAGAGGGCTGTCCTTGCTTTTTTCTATTGATATTGACGGGGCAGTTCGTGACCCATCTAACCGTGGTCTGGCTGTCACCGTAAGGTTATAGGTTTGGAAAGAACCCTGGTCCCTACTTCGGTAGGAAGAAGACTATTGGTAACGATAGTCACTAATCCGAATTAATCTTTCCCACAACGATAGGTGTGACAAGTAAGCAAGCCTACGGGAAGCGACTTGTCCCTGTCCTCATGTACACTTGGTCGAGGAGCAAGTGTATGTGAGGATCGGAGATACTTATGGAACTAAAACTTTCAAATGAGCCGATAGAACTTGGTGTTCTACCGCATGTCTATGTGTGTCCTGTTTGTCTAGAGGGGATGAAGTGTGCAGAGCATGTGTTTACTGCTGCAGAAGCACATCCAATGTCTCCACCAGAGGCAAGACACAATCCACCTGAACTTCATTCTATGTGGAAAGCTTCAATATACAAATGCTGTAACGGGCATGTGCTACTTATTAGCGACCCGTAAACAAATAAATAACAATGCACGACGGTGCAGATCCGTGGCTGAATAAGGATTCATAAAGATCCTAAAGCACGTCGCTAGCCTGTGGTAGGCTGACTAGAGAGCAATCGCTTGAGGTCATGTTCGTGACTGAACTTAGTGTGGTTGTCGGTTGTAATACACTAAAATGTATTTATCCTCTGACTTGCAGGTAAATCATAATCCTGTCGGATCACAATATACTTAGGGAGTAGCAGTATGGGTCTCCGTCGGGAAACTAGATAAAGCTGGGACACTAGAACGCTGCTGCTCCCTTTTACTTGACAAACTCACAGTAATATGTTATACTGTGTACAACGAGGCTTTTATGGAGGTATACATCATGTATGCACACATCGCTATTGTACCACGACTTGGTACAGACTTCAGTATTGAAGTACGACATGACGATGAAGGAACTTGGGAAACCTACTTCAATGGATCATGTCTTACACTTGCTAGTCAATGTCTTAACTTAGCAGTCAGAACCTATAAGGACTATCCTGTTCGTATGGTTGGCTGGGATGACATGGAAAAACCTATACAAGGTGCCGTGTTTAATGTTATTCGTGACAAAGAGGTTGTTAAACGGTTCTTTAGAGAAACTAAGAAACCATTTGAAAACCGCAAGGTCTATCAATATGATAATCCTGGCTGCACTGTCGGCTTTGATATGATTGGAATCTAATGCATAAAGATAAGGTAACATGGAACAAGAGGCGTTATGACTATCGTACAGACGATAATCTAAACAGTTTACAGAAGGCTCACATCAAAGGTGAGATCAACTTGTATGAACCTGTTGAGGCCTATAAACAAGAGTGGTATCATAAAGGAAAAGAATACCATCCTGTTGGAAGCCCAGTTCAAGAAGATCTATCTCCTATTTATATTCAATGGAAAGATGACTATAGGAAAAGGAATGATCGAACTAAGCGACATACAAAAGAACATTTATAAAATTGGTAGAGCGTTAAATTACACTTTACCAGAGATCAATAAGAAAATTAGTGGTCTACCAGAGTATAATCTGGCACAACTAATGAGCTTATTAACAGAACTTAAGAAAGAACAACATGGAAAATAACAACATAGAAGAAACAATAGATGGTACTATTGAAGTTTTCTCTTCTGGAATGTTTAGTATTAGTACAAAATTATCTAATGGTACAGCAATAGATTGGGACTGTGAATTAGTTGAACATAACGAAACAAACCAAAGAGGAATAAAAGTAAAGTGCTGTAACTTAGGTGAAACTGTTATTATTACAGATCTTATCGAAGCTAGAGTAGAATTGACTTGTTTAATGAAGGAAGTTTGTGGTCATAAGATTACACCAGTAATAATAGAAACATTTAAAGAATTGATTTCAGCAGTATGGTGCCGTTATGATGGTATTGCAGGCATGGAGCGTGCAGTTACTGAACAACTTGAAAAAGGTTCAAGGAAAACGATATCAGATCCTGATGTCTATGAATTATGATAGATAAACTAGAGCGAGAACTCTTAAGACTAAAGACAGAGAAAGAATTAGCAGAAGCATGGGAAGAGATAGACTATGATGATACTGATGTTTGTCCTATCTGTGGCCATGTAGAATCAGGCTGCCATGAAGTTGGCTGTCTCTCAGATGAATGGGAGGATGGGGAATGACTAAGAAATACTATAGAATAGATATCAATACAACCAGTACCACATGGGAAACATGTGAGTGCTATGTCGAGGCGGAGTCAGAGGAAGAAGCCCGTGCAATATTTGATAAAGATCCTTATGTGGGTGAGTGGGATAACTGGGAGACACAGGATGGGGAGCTGCGAGACTGGGATGTCGAGCGTGTTGAGTATGATGAGTGGATGACTAAGCATATGGAATCTCGTGAAGAAAATGAAATAGATGAGCGTGAGGAGGCTAACCGTGACAATGGTATGTAGCGAATGCGGGGGAACTAATATAACTGAGGGTCACATAGCAATGTATGATCCTAACAACACTCATGGTCACGACTATGATGTGCCTGTGAGGGGCGGTCTTGACTACCCTTGGGAATATAATTGGTGTGATGATTGTAACACTGAACGAATAGACTTTATAGATGAGGATGAATACGATGCCAAAGCAAGCGATTGATTGGGATGATCCCGATTGGAAGGATGTCTGTGGTCAGTTCTATCACGCATGTGGTGGACAACATGGCTGTGGTGATGTGGATTGGGTTGATGACTTGATTAAGAAGTATCATTCCTACTTTGAAGATGCACTTGAGGAGGAAGAATGAATCAGAAATATAAAGAACTACAAGCCAAGCAACGAAGAATGAATCGCATTGCCATAGTATTAATAACAATACAGGTGATTGTAAGTACTGCCATTGTAGTATACTTTGCAACACAAGGAGTATAAGAATGAAAAAGATAACTGAACACTGTAGTGAGTGTCATAGTACAGATCTATGGCAAGGCTATGATGCAATGATACCCTTGGAAAAACTACACGATGATACTATAACAGGCGATGACTATGCTGATGGTTCTTTTAATGAGTATGTATGGTGTAACGGCTGTGATGACGAGTGTATGGATACATATACCAAGGAGGTACCATGCGAGGAGTAAAGAAATGGGGCATTAGAGTAAAGGATAGTGGCTGGATAGTCGACGGTGACTGGAAGCCTGCTGTATACTATAAGAAATCAGAGGCCGTTAAGGATGCCAATGACTTTAATAGCCTACGTAAAAAGAGTGATGGAATAATCTATACTGTAAAGGAGTATAAGAAATGAGCGACAGACATATAATCTGTGATCTTCATATAGAACAAGATAGAATATGGGATGTTATAGAAGACAGGCTAAAGACATGGGCTGAACTGCACATAGATAGCCTAATTTCTGATGCTATGATAGGCTTCGAGAAAGACCTCGAACATATAGTAGCTGGTGCTTTCAATAGAGCTGAAAATAACTTTAATACTAGACTAAACTTTAGTATGGAAGAACTAGAAGCTAGTCTCAAGGAGATAAAAGATGAATGAAGTAAACTATGTATCTGAAGAAGATATTCGTGTGTTAATAAAAGAAACCTTAGACTATACTGTAGAAAGTGCTGGGATAGGGTACTATGAATACGGCGATGGAAAATATAATGATAATTATTCACAATTGGTCTTGACAGACGATACAATTATGGTACAATACACAGATGATGTCGATCAAGCAATTTATACTAGGATTGTTGGCACTTTAACTGGCTATGATTCTGATGATTTTGATTATGAATGTGATTACATGGCTGAAATGATGGAATGTAATTGGAATAAAGAAAATAAATATTGGGATGTTAAATATGGAGTGACTCAAATATGAGGATGCTGTATTGGAACAGACTTATAGTTATACTAGGCAAAGCTGCCTTGTATACAGCTGTTTGCTAAGGAGACAGATATGAAGATAGAAATATCTGATAATTGTTTAGAACAAATGCGTAAACTAGGAATGATTCTCGACTTCACAGATGATGGTTTCGTCTATCGTGAGGATTCTGGCTGGGTTCCAGCTGGTGATGTCGTTGAATTCTATTTAGGCATGGAGGAATATGAGCTCAAAAAAGCGGAAGATAAGGTACGAGAAGCACAAGCCCGAACCTGATCGTCCTAAAAAAAAGAAAAAGAAACCCAAGAGACAGGCAATAAAAGACGATCTCAAACGTTGGGATGATGTCGATTGGGAAAAGTACAGTGATGAATAGGAGAACTTATGTCACATGAAATGTACGAACAAGACCATGCCGTATACGTTGGTAAGCCTGCATGGCACGGACTGGGAACAGTCGTTGAGAATGCACCAACACCCTACGAAGCAATGCAACTTGCTAAGATGGGCTTTAATGTGGTACTGTCTGAACCTTTAGTAGCTGATTATGCCAATGATGATTATTATGGTAAGCTTTATACATTGCCTAGTAAATTCCATGCTACTGTACGTACTGATACTGAAGAAGTATTAGGTGTAGTCAATAAGAACTATAAGATTGTACAGAACAGCGAACTGTTTGACATTGCTGGCTCAGTACCTGGATTACAGGTCGAGACAGCAGGCACACTGTTCAATGGAGCACAGTCATATGTCCTTATGAAGGACAGTGAGTGGGCTGTGAATGGCAACGATGAGATGCATGAGTATCTCTGCTTAATGAACAGTCACAATGGTACGCTAAGTTTATCTGCACTACCTACCTCAGTCAGGGTTGTATGTAACAACACATTGAGCTGGGCTATTAGTGAAGGATCACAGCGTATGATTAAACTACGTCACAAAGGTGACATGGAAGATAAGATCTTAGGACTTAAAGAAGCACTGGATGAATGGAAGAACCACAAGGCTAAGTTCCGAGCAGCAGTGTGTACACTAGGTCTTAAGAAATGGGACAGAGAAGAGATAACAAACTTCTGGCGTGACTGTTACACAATGTTTGAAGGTGAGATACCTTCGCAACGATCATCCTATACTGAAGAAGAGCATAACTCTCGTAAGAAAGCTATGGCTATACTTAATGGATGGTCTGAAACATTTGATAGAGAACAAGAGGAGTTTGGTAACAGTGCATGGATCGCAGCTAATGCGGTAACGAACTGGCTACAAAACCGTAAGCGTCGTACAACCGAGGCTACTATCAGCAACAAGCTGATCGGTGAAGCAGCCAAGAATTCTACCCGTGTTATGCGTCATGCACTCTCGTTAGTATAGGACCACGGCCTCAACGGGTTCAAGAGATTTGGGCTACTCGTAGCCAAGGCATCTCTACTATACAACAACCTGTGAAGTTGTAAAACTCGAAACCCATTAGTATAGGGTCTAAAATACTCGACTGGTAGGCGTAACCTACCGACAATCTAATGGGGTTAAGTAAGTTCGCCGAGTGCCGAAAGGCAGGGTGACAGGAGACAAAGCGGAGAGGTACCCGCCCACGTTCTTACTTGCCCCGACAATTTAATATCACTATCAGAGGGTACAGGTGTACTGGCTTGAGGAAATAAACCCATAAAGCTAATGAGAATTCTGTTAACTCCGTCCCTTGCGTACACTAGTAAACGGAGAGTGATAACAATCTAAGTAGCACTACGGTGCGACTAGTAAAGCAGGATAAAATATAAAGCACACCTGCTCTGGGCTACTTAAATCTATGGGTGTGGTATAGTTCCCGAAAGAGACTATACTCAGGGAGCCTCAACCGCCTAAGTGCTTAGGTACGTCCGATGATAGCATAAGGCAGGCTCTTGAAGCCCATATAATAAGGAATGATCCATGAATGATCCATGACTGATCCAGAAAAAGACAGAATGCCTATGAGAATAAGCTTAGCAATAGTTATTATAATTCTATTTATAATCCAATACTGCAGAGGAGATTATTAATGCCAAAGAAAAAGAAACAAGGGAGCTATGTTGAAGGTGGAGATCCAGATGGCTGGAAGAAAAAAGGTGATGGTGAAGACGGAGAGGTTCGTAAACTAAAAAATGATCCGCACAATCCAAAGAATTTATTAAGAAGAAAACGAGATGGGAAAGGTGATGGTTACAATCAGGACGGTAGTAACTGGACACCTACTGCTTGGAATGAAAAGAGTGCTGGCAAAGGCGACAAGCAAAGACCTGTTAGTATACCCCATAAAGAGTGGGGCTTGCGGTATGATCTAGCTATAGGTGAAATAACCCAAGAAGAATTCGACAAAGCTATGAAGGAACTTAACTCTTGAAATGGGCTAACGAAACAGATAGTAAGAAAAGTGATAGACGTAAGGCACAAGTATCTTATGAAAATGATATGCTAATTTATAGTAGATCAAAGTATTGGGATGATTATAACAGGGCACCAGATGAAGGGCTGCCCGAACAACAGCTGTTAGATAGTTCGGTTAAAGAATTGACTGAAGTTTATCAAGAGTGGATAGACAAGATAGTACAGAACCCTAAGACTCCTATGTGGGTCACACCTTTGCTCGAATTAGGGGCATCAAAGATGGCAGACATAGCAGTTAGGGCTGTTATACGATGCTGGTTTTCGAGTGGATTCTGGGGACAACAACTTGACGAAGAGTTCCATACTCCACCACTAGCACAGAGCGTTTCAACTTTGATTGCTAAGGATGCGTTAGATATCGTTGCCTACCAAAGAGCTAAGAGCAATTATAGAGTAGACTGGATGAAGCAATCTAAGTTCATTAAGAATTGGACACCCAAAAGATGTAAAGCCTTTAGTAAAAAGGTAGAAGAGGACATGAGGTTAACTATAAAACAACAGCATGACTTCGGGCACCACATGTTAAGGATAGCTGCTGATAGTAACATTATTTTTATGGACACCCGTCCAATTAAGAGGGGTAATACATTTAAAAGATATACTTTCGTAGAGTTTCATCATTCAATCTTGGAAGAGCTACACAGAAGACATCAGTTACTAGAGACAAGCTCTCTGATATACAGACCAATGATTATTCCTCCTGAATTGCATACACAAAATGCAAGCGGAGGATATATTAAAACAAACATGAGAAAACCTATGGTCCAGAGGTTTAAGTCAAACTATTTTGGAGAGAGTGATAAAGAACAGAAGTATTCTGAACCCTCTGATAAGGTTATAAGTGGGCTGAATAGTTTAATGTTAACAGAGTGGAAGGTAAATGAACAAGTGTTAGAGGTTATGGAGACGCTGTTTAAAAACAATACACAGCTAGCCAACCTACCTTGCTATTCTTTTGAAGAGTTTATGTACAACGAAGAATACCCTAAAGATGGGGGTAAAGTAGACAAAGCAATTTGGTGCCAACGGAGGCAGGGTGCATGGTCGGACTGGTATAAACAAGAACAATCCAGAGGGCGAATGCTAATCAGATTACAACTTGCTTCAGACCTAATGAAATGGGAATACTTTTATCATGTATTTACATTAGACTTTCGTGGTAGAGCTTATACAAGCTGTGAATTACTAAGCCCACAGTCATCTGACTTTGATAAAAGCTTAGCCTGTTTCTCTAATGGAGTAAAGGTTACTGAGCGAGGCAGGTACTGGCAAAGAGTTAACCTTGCAAATCTGTTTGACTATGATAAGGTTTCACTTAATGATAGAGCTAAGTGGACAGAAGATAATGAAGAAATGATAAGAAGAATAGCTGAAGATCCTTATGAGAATAAAGAATGGATAGACAACAAGAAGAAGAAGAACAAGTCTTTCCAAAGACTGGCTGCTATCTTTGACTACTGTCGAGAAGATGGTATGTCTTATGTATCAGTACAACTAGACGGACAATGCAACGGAGCACAACACTGGGCTGCCATTATGGGTGACGCTGCAATTGGAGAGAAGGTTGGAATCATTCCGAAGGATACTCCCGAAGATCTATATCAACACATTGCTGATGCAGTAACTGACTATTGTTCTCATCACAAGGAAGAGATACCGTGGTGTAAGAACTTCTTAGAGTATTGGAATGAAGCTATTGATAGAAAAGTTACTAAGCGTAGTACAATGTGTGACCCGTATGGTCTTACTTTCTATGGGATACAAAAGTATTTGAAAGTAGAAGGACACTTAGACTGGGTAGATGATGCCCAAAAGGGTGGAGCTATAACTGAGCTAGCCCGTGCTATTAAAGCAAGCATGGACAGATGTCTTAAGGAACCTAACAAAGGTAAAGATTATCTTAAACAAATAATTTCTATAGCAAATGATTTAAATAAACATGTAGAATATACTACCCCTTCAGGGTTTAAAGTAGTGCATCATTACAATCAGATCAACACAAGGCGATCTGTATCTAAACTGTTTGGTAATAAAGAGCTGACATTTTTTACTGCATCTAACGATGTAAATAAAAGAGGTGCTTCTCAAGCAATAGCTCCTAACTTTATCCACAGTTTAGATGCTGCACATATGTTTATGACAATAGTTAGGCTAACACGAATAGGAATACTGAGTTTGTGTATGATACACGACTCATATGGCTGCCATTGTAATTATGTAGATGATATGCGTGATATATTAAGAGAAGAGTTTGTTAATATTCATAGCGTTAATCAATTAGAAAAGTTTAAAGAGGACGTTCAACAGCAACTTGGGATTATACTTCCTAAGGTGCCAAAGAAGGGGACTTTAGATATAACTAGAGTATTAATCTCCGATTATTTCTTTGCGTAAAGGGGAAAACGAATGACAAATATATTTATTGAGTGTGAAGGTGACATAGAGTTTAGTATTAGGCACTGTTTAAACCTAGCATTAGATGGTAGAAAAAGTTTTGTTACTTTTGGTTTTCCATCTGACTTAATGTATGATATCTTTCTTACAAATCTGCATCAGGAAGTTATGGAACGAGGCATACCTTTCATGGATGTAGAAGCAAAAATAATATTACCGCCCAAGGAGGACGATAATGACGAATGTATTGGTGGTAGGTGATTTACATCTACCTGCAGAAAGGCAAGACTATTTACAGTTTTGTAAAAATATAAAAAGAAAACACAAGTGTACTGAAGTAATGTTTATTGGTGACATCTTAGATCACCATGCAATATCATTTCACCAGAAAAATCCAGACAGCGACAGTGCTGTAGAAGAATATAATAAAGCCATGGGTGCTTTAAAGAAGTGGCACAAAGCATTCCCTAAAGCTAGGGTATGTATTGGAAACCATGATGAAAGAGTACATAGGATGGCTGCTGCAAGCGGTATCCCTGCTATGTATCTTAAGGAGTATAGTGATATATATGAAACGCCTTATTGGGATTGGGAATATGAGCATGATATCGATGGCATTTATTATTATCATGGTACAGGAACTAGTGGGGGCTTGTGTCCTGCCTTTAATACAGCGAAAGCAAGACTACAAAGTTCAGTGGCGGGGCATATACACTCTACTGCTGCCATATTGTATACTTCTGGACCGACTGGAGAAAAAATATTTGGTATGAATGTACCTAATGGGGTTGACAAAGACCACAAATTAATGTATTATAGTAGAAATTTCCTACGCAAACCAGTTAATGGCGTAGGTATTGTTAAAGATGGCAAACCTTATATGGAGGTAATGTAATGGAAACCGAAGTGAAAACCGAGGAAGAAAAACAGTTATATGTATCTGCGGATGAAGTAACTAAGTATCTAGATGACATGCGTAATGTTCTAGATGCAATTGTAAAAGGCATAGATGAATCAAAGATTGCCTTATTAAAGAAATGTGAAGAGCAAATTGAACTTGAAAAAGGAGAACAGAATGATGGCTCAAAAGATTAAACCCTTTACGACACACACACTGACAGTGAAGTGGGCACACTTGCATGCCCCAGATGTTAAGTTTGGAGAAGACTCAGCAAATCATAGCTGTACTGTTATAGTAGATAACGAGTTGCAGACGCAACTAGACACACTGCTTAAGGAATCAGGAGCAACCAAGATTAATGGTATGTATTCTGATGAAGAGACAGGGGAATCATTCCTTAAAGCAAAGTCTAAAGTCTTTGTTAAGAAGGATACTAAAGTATTTCCTTGCCGTGATGCTGGTGCTCAGCGTACCGAAGCAGTACCATTTGGTGGAGATTCAGTAAGATTAAGACTGGCACCAACAGTACTAGCTCGTGATGGTTCAATGTCTATATTCCTAAACGGAGTACAGATCATTGAAAAGAACACAGCAGATTTAGGCGGTGGCTTTGAGGTAACTGAAGGCTTTGATGGCTCTAACTATAAAGTTGAAGTAACTGAAGAGACTGAAGAGACTGAGGAGATGGGCGACTTACCTGTATAATGCCTGAGTGGACGTTCCCAATTAGTCCAGTGGCAGCCAGTAGACCCCGTGTTACAAAACATGGGGCCTACTTTGCTGGCCCTTATAAAACTTTTCGAAAAGACATGGCGAATTTAGTTGAAGAAATGTTTGATTCAGCTACGATTCCATATACTTCACCACTAGAAGTGGATGTAGAAATATATGTTAAACGTCCCAAGAAAACAAAACTGTCGGCTCCGAGAGCTGATATAGATAATTATCTTAAAGCAATATTCGATTCATTTAATGGAGTATTGTGGGAAGATGATACTCAGATTCAAAAAGTTTATGCCTGTAAACAATGGGCACCGAACTGTTATGATGGTGGTTATTTTATATTAGGAATTAATGAACTTTGATAAGGAGAAAATATGGGAAAAATATTGCAAAAAATTTTTGGGGGTTTAGTATTCGCAATACTAGGAGGCTGTAATGGATTTCAAAACATATTTAGTACACCCAATAGTAAGATTGCTCAAGCTTCTGAGATTATTAGTACTCCAGTTTCTAGCTGTAGTCCTATGCTTGGCTGGCTTGGTGGTATTTGTACTCTTAGCGGTATGGCTCTTCTTGTTATTACTGGTGGACGAATGGGTTGGAGGCCGTTGATAGGTGGAGTGTTATTTGTTATATTAAATTATGCACTAGCATTGTATGCTAGTTGGTTCTTCCTTCCCGTAGTGATTGCAACAGGTGCAATCTCATTAGCATGGGCAGGCAAAATAGTAATGGAAATTTACAAGGAGAAAACTGATGGATGTAATTTTAAGTAGTGCATTAGGTACAGTATTTTATTCAGTAGTAGTATTCGTAGCGGGAGCATTGATTGGCACTCCACTATGGAACTGGCTGAAAACAAAAATGCCATGGAGTAGTTAATGTCAAATGTAATTAGTAGGGAACAATGTCCTGTCTGTGCTCAGCACGGGCGGGATAATTCTCAAGACAATTTAGCGGTATATGATGATGGACACAAGTATTGTTTTGCTTGTGAACATTATGAACACAAAAATAATAAGGAACTTCTAATGGTTAAAGCAAAACCTATGACAGAACTTAAGTTTCTAGAAGGCACAGCCAAAGCTATCAATGATCGCAAGATCAATGTAAAGACAGCACGGCTATATGGTTACTTGACTCACTCTCAAGATGGAAAAAGAGTAGAGATCAGTAGCTATTACCGAGATGGTAAGGTGGTCGCACAGAAACTTAGAGGAGCAAACAAATCCTTTCAATGGAGAGGAGATTCTACAAAGCCACAACTGTTTGGACAACAACTATGGAAGAACAAAGGTGGTAAGAAGATTATAGTTACCGAAGGTGAATATGATTGCATGACAGTCAGTCAAATTCAAGATAACAAATGGCCTGTAGTTAGCCTACCTAATGGTGCTTCTGGTGCTGTGAAATCTGTTCGTGATAACTTAGAATTCCTAAGTAGTTATGAAGAGATCGTCTTAATGTTTGACATGGACGAAGCAGGAAGAGAAGCATCTCAAAGAGTAGCAGAGATACTACCACCAGGAAAATGTAAGATAGCAGCCTTGCCTTTTAAAGATGCTAACGAATGTTCACTGAATGGTGAAAGCAAGGCAGTACTTCAGGCAATATGGGAAGCACCAAGGTATTCTCCAGATGAAATACTACATGTGTCTTCTATTACTAATGACTTAGAAGAAGATGCTGTAGAGGTAGTGTACCCCTTCCCCTTTGATTCTCTAACGGAGTTTCTATTGGGACAACGAAGTGGTGAGATAACTCTATGGACTTCTGGTACTGGGTCAGGTAAGTCTACTATTCTAAGAGAGATTATAATTGATCATCTTAAAGAAGGTAGATCTGTAGGAGCTATCATGTTAGAAGAATCACCACGGGAAACTGTTGATGATTTAGTTTCATTGGTAATTAATAAACCAGTAAGAGCACTAAGAGCTTCTAAGATTATGAATGAACTAAGAACTAAACTAGGTAAAGAAGAAATATCTTTAAACATTATAGATGATTTAACTGATGAAGAGTATGCTGAAGGCAAGAGAGCCTTAGCTGAAACTTCTCTATATATCTATGATCACCTAGGTAACAATGGTTTACAGAACCTCTGTTCTAGAATTGAATTCATGGCTGTATCTTTAGGAGTAGATGTAATTATAATAGATCACATAACTGCTGCTGCAACTGGGCTGCTTAACATTAGTAATGATTATGAAGGAGGCAACTCAGAGCGACTGTTAATTGATAACATAATGAAAGAACTTAGAGGACTAGTTAGTAGGACTGGAGTTCATATTGATGTGGTATCACAACTCAAGAAGACTCAGAAAGCTTATGAAGAAGGAGACAGGATTACCTTGCAGGACTTAAGAGGTTCGGGTTCTCTGTCGAGTGTACCTAATACTGTTATAGCATTAGAGAGAGACAGACAGAATCCTGATCCTATCTTAGCTAATACAACAACTATTAGAGTATTAAAGAATAGG
>Ga0208180_1001167_pt1 | contig 17200 bp, 18 predicted proteins | sample MalvireepMed_s16_FD_184241 | JGI IMG/M metagenome (GOLD analysis project Ga0208180, IMG submission 184241) | Marine viral communities from the Global Malaspina Expedition - Malaspina viral metaG DeepMed_s16 (SPAdes) (version 2) | ecosystem: Environmental > Aquatic > Marine > Oceanic | place...
GGTTATGATGGTGTTAAGGAAAAAATCAATCAAGCCATGATAAAGATGATATCTGATACAACATCAGTACTTCTGAAGTTAAGGCTAGAAAAAGCCGCCTTAGAAAATTCGAATCAATCAGTCTTACTTGATGAAGAAAAATACATCCTTGACTCTAAGAAGGAAATGTTAGAGAGAAAAGAAGTAATACTCTCTGGGATCTTAAACGGAAAACCATACAGTTTAGATGATCAATAGAAAAACAGGTATCTGTAATGTCGCATCCAGGCTCGGTTGATATAGTCGATTTTGTTTTATTGGCAATTTATCCAGTGGGGGGATTATTTATCATTGAAATTTTAAGTAGAATTATTAGTAGAACAGGCAAGCCAGTTCCTTCATGGCTCAAACTGTCCATACAGGGTATAACCATGGTTGGGTTTGCTGTGGCTTATACTGTTTTTTTGCCATTTTTCGTAAACCAAGATACTCATACTGCAGAACCACACACCATCACAGCATTTTGTCTGCTTGCACTTGCGGTTGCCTTGTTTTATCAGGCAAGACGTGCAAAAATTAATCCAGAAAAGTCTCTTTACTAATTACTAGCCAAATCTGCCCAGCATTCTTCGGAACCTGTTCTTTTTCCCCGTTCCGCCATCACGAACAATTTTTCTTTTTTCACCAAATCTTTTTGCTCTGAGTTGAGTAAGCTTCACGCACCTATGGTCTTCTGGCAGTCTGTGTTCTGAACAAAACGGATCCTTACAGTAATTACACTCGAAAGGCATGTCTGTCATATCCCCACAATAGGCGCACTTTTCTTCCAGCATGATTAGGCTTTTGGGTTTTTCCTAATAAATCAGCTATCATATTTTAAAAACACATTTACGGAGTTTATTGAAATTATTGATAATGTCGATCGAAGGCAAAGTTGCTATTATTACGGGAGCTAGCAGTGGAATTGGTTATGCTACCGCATTAGCGCTATCCAAGGCTGGTGTAAAAGTGGCTATAGGTGCCAGACGAACTGACAAGCTGGAGCAGCTAGAAAATGAAATCAAAAAGAATGGTGGTGATGTATTATCACAAAAGCTTGACGTTACGAAAAAAGACGATTGTGATGCCATTGTTGATCAGACAATAAAAAAATGGGGAACAGTTGACATTTTAGTAAACAACGCAGGCTTGATGCCACTTAGCTTTGTAAAAAGCCTCAAAGTTGACGAGTGGGAACAGATGATTGATGTGAACATTAAAGGAGTATTATTTTGTACTGCGGCAGTTATCTTACACATGAAAGAAAAAAAATCAGGTCATATAGTTAACATTTCATCAGTTGCTGGCAGAGTGGTATTTCCCTCCGGAAGTGTATACTGTGCAACAAAGCATGCTGTTACTGCTTTTAGCGAGGGATTAAGGCAAGAATTTAGCGCACGTTCAAACATTAGGGTAACATGCATTGAACCTGGAGTGGTTGAAACAGAACTGCTAAACACAATAACTGACGAATCGTTACAAAGTTTTATCGAGACATCAAAAAAGACGCAAGGACTAAAAGCAGATGATATTGCAAACGCAATTTTATTTGCAGTACAATCACCAGAACACATGAATGTGAATGAAATCCTGGTAAGACCTACTACTCAAGAACGATAACGTTTTCAGATTAAACCATCAGACGGTTTAATAATTTCACAATTTGTGCCTAAAACAGGGATCGTGGTCTAGCTTGGTATGATACTAGCCTGGGGGGCTAGTGGTCGCAGGTTCAAATCCTGCCGGTCCCATTACAATCCTAAAATATCTAACAAGTTTTCAAAACTATCCCTAGTTTGTTCCCGTTTATACTTACGCAACACTGAAATCATTTTTTGTTTTTTAGGAATTTTGTATACACGACCTATGATTTTCGAAATTCCAGATCCGATGCAAAGGGCCTGAGTTGCAGATGTTACATTTGAAACTTTTCTATCTGTACTTGAACTTTCAAAATCAATAACAGTAATTTTCCTACCAACAATCACATGTTTTGATAAATTGCTTAGCTCTCCATGATCCAAACCGATTCTGTCTAGACTGTAACAGTCTTCTAGAATTTTTTTAATTACGGTTTTAAGCTGTGGGGAATTTCCTTTCTTCTTTAAACTACCAACCCAATCACCAATTTTTTTACCTTCTAGATATTCCATCACAAGGAAATTTTTACTAGAAGCTACCAGTTTTGGTCCAATCTCATGCTTGTTTATTATTTTAAGCAATTCTGCTTCTCTTTTCAAATTTTTTCTAGGAGAGTCGTTTCGTCTGATTTTTACAGCCACTTTTTTCCTTCCTATTTTTCCTAGAACTACGATCCCGACGTATCCCTTACCTAATATGCTGATGTTACCAATTTCCAACTTACCTTGGAACGAAATACTCTCTACACCAAGAGCCTTCAATTCTTTTATTCGTGATTTTATCTGTGCTCTAGTTCCCTTTGGGTAAACCCAGATATCCGAATATGGAGGTTCAGTTATTTTACTAATTTTAACGAAAGATTGTTTCATCTGTTACGGCAATGTTTGCAATTGCCTCTTTAATGGATTTTGTCGAAACTTTATTTGCATCAATAATTTTTACACCTTTTTTGAAATCCTTCTCAAGTCCCTTTGGTATACCAGAATTTTTTAGATTATTCTTCAAAATTTCTCGCAAAAATAATTTTACATCATCGTGTTTTCGTTTCTGTAAGGATTGTATTTTACCTTCTTCGTTAATCCACATAAGCTGGCTTTTTTTCAGGTTTGCCGTAATGAATTTTTCACAATGTTCTTTACTAGATATTTCCGGACCACTTCTGACTAAGTTATTTTCAATTTTTTTTGCATGCAATAAAAATACCAACGCCGCATTTTCCTTTTCATCCTTCACTGACGAATTTCTTAAAACAGTAAATCCGCCCAGTTCTAACTGAGTTTTTAGCGCATTTGATGCACGTTTTATTTGACCCCAAACAATATCATCGCTTCTTTCTTTAACCTTGAATTGGACGACAATAATTTTGTCAGTATTTTTCATAATACGCTTAGAAATCGGTTTTTTAAAAAAATTCTTAGATGGGTTCCTCAGGAATGCCCTGCTTGCTAATACAAGCTTTCCTAAATTTTCTATTGAAATTGCAGTTCCAAGATTTCTGTTATTATCGATCGGATCAATTATCACAACAAACGAATCGAATTTTTTTGTAGATTTTCCAATAACTTGTCCTTTCTTCAACTCAGAAATTTTCTTTATTGTTTTTTCGAAGCTACCAAAGTAGAAAATTAGTGCCTCCGTTACATATCCACTAAAACCCTCTTTGGCTATTTCTGCCCCATAAACTTCAATATGCTGCAAAAACTTTTTGAGAATTCTTACATCTCCTTTCATAGAATTTGATAATTTTTGTAACATGAATTTTGTATGATATATGGATCTGTCTGTAGCACTCTTCCATTCCCCCTCGTTTACATCGTAACACGGAACAACGTTTACTCTAGTTCCATCAATAATTGCCTCGACAAACGGATGCTCTGCATGTCTAGTGTATGGCTTGTGTTTCTTTAAAGATTGAAAACCTATCTTTGTTCCATATTTTCTAAAATCCTTTTCAGATGTTTTTTTGTTGAATTTAACAAAGATATCAATGTCAACATTGTCTACAGGTTTTTCTGGTATCCATGTACCCTTAGCATATGAACCGCCTAACTCAAAACCGACCACTTGAGGATATTTTTCTATACATTCACCTACTAAATCACAGGCAATTTTAGCAATGCGCTGTTTTTTTTCCTGTAATTTTTTTGGTGGCGTTGCTTCTTTTTTTGCAGAGTTTAAGATTGATTTCATTGCTTTCCTTTCACAACCAATAGATCTGTATAAATTGGACCATTTGGCGTAAGTTCACTTTTCTTTAATTTGATTTCTGAGACTAATTGTTTTCCAAAAGAATATGATGAAAATTTCTCTAATTTGCTTGGCAGATCTTCAATCTTATTTTTTACTCTGAATATGGTCACATGTGGTTTGAATTTTTTATCTGGGCTAAAACCAATGTCCGATAATTTCGAACGTATCATCTCTGCAAGTTTTTCAAGTTCATTGAAGCCATCATCAGTTCCAATCCAAATTACCCGTGGGGAATTTAGATTGGGAAAAACTCCAATGCTCGCAAAACTTATTGAAAATGCAGAAAATTCTATATTGTTTAAAGCATCAGAAATTTTTCCTACCATCTCCTCCGAAACTTCTCCTAAAAACTGTACAGTAAAATGCATGTTATGAAGTTCCACTGGTTTAGCTTTGATGTTTAATTCAGTCTGAATTTTATGAATGGAGTTTAAAACATCTTTGTCACTTACTTCAATTGCAACAAATATTCGCATTATATTTTTTTGATATTATGTTTTTAATGAATTCAGCGGTAACTTCATAGACTGGAATTAGTAAACAATTTCATCTTGGCTAAGCTAATAGTCTGTCTTACAGGCATGCCGGGTTCTGGTAAATCAACCATCGTGTCTGCATTGAAGGGAAAAGATATTGAGGTTTTGAATTTAGGTGATGGCGTTCGTGCTGAGGCAAAAAGACGCAATTTGGAGCCAACTGGAGATAACTTAGGCAAGTTGATGTTAGAATTACGTGAGAAAAATGGACCCGGTGCTATAGCCGCTCTACTTACCGAACCAATAAAAAATTCTCAATCTAAAATAATTATTATTGACGGTGTAAGATCAACCGCGGAGATTGAAGTTTTAAAGAACGCTGGTTCCGTCAAACTATTATCAATAGAGGCAGCAGCTGATACTCGCTACAAGTTTTTGAGCTCCCGTGGACGTTCAGACGACCCAGCAACAAGGGAAAAATTCGAAGAGCGTGATAACAGAGAGCTTGGTGTCGGAATTAGCGAATCCATAGCAATGGCGGACGAAACCATTGTTAATAGTGACATTACACTAGACGAACTTACTGAACGAGCATACAAAGTAATTGAAAAATGGATTGACACTTGAAATCCTTAGATGTAGATTGTAAGGTATCCGCTTATTGCACCATAAACGCATCAGAGGATGTTAACAAGGTTAGAACATCTCTATCAAATGTTCTAACTGATATGGATGAAAAATTAACTGGTGATTCTTTAGTTGCAAATTCAAACAGCTATGAATCCTTAACAAAAATCTATGAAACTATGAGAACAAGAAAGACCAAAAGTGCATATCGTAGGCATCTAATGCGTAACATGACAGAAGACTCTACCTGGTTTTATCTTAACAAACAAGCTGCCTTTGCAAATGTTACAGTTCTCTGTGACGAAGCAGATGAATCACCTTTGGGTCCAATAAAGGTAGTATTGCATTCTAAAAACATTGAGGATGTGATAGATTGGCTTGTATCTGATGCTGAATAATTTCAATCATACAATATTGATTTTTAATTGATCATTGGCAGCTATTACAGAATTATGAACAGTCTTTGCTTCATCCAACAAAACTTTCTCGTCCTTATACCTAGCAGAAAAATGGGTCAAAATTAAATTTGAAACATTTGCGTTTTTTGCAAAAACAGCAGCCTCTTTTGCGGTAGAATGTAATGTTTGAATTGCCTTTTCCTTCAGCTCATCCAAATAAGTTGAATCAAAAACTAGATAATCACAGTTTTTAAAAAACACTTCTAGTTTTTTTGTAGGCCTAGTGTCACCAGACACACCAATCTTTTTTCCAGGCATGTTTGGTCCCATCACTTCAGAAGGCTTTATTGATTTATTTTCAATTACAACTTCTTCTCCCTGCTGCAACTTATGCCACAATTCTCCCTTTGGAATGCCAAGCGAACTAGCTTTTTCAGGATAAAATGTTCCAGGCTTTTCTTTTTCCTCAAAAAGGAAAGAAAACGTTGGTACGGAATGCTCTGCTTCACAAGCATGAACTTGATATTTTTCCTCACTCACAACTGTCCCTTCATTTATTGGTGTTATTAGAACAGGAAACGACAAACCAAAATTCATAATTTTTGTATTTGCAGCAATTAATTCCTCAATACCTTTTGGACCGTAAATCTCAATCGGTTCCGTTCTATTTTGCAAAGTCATTGTTTGCAGGAATCCTAAAATCCCAACACAGTGATCGCCGTGTAAATGTGTGACAAAAATTTTCATTTTTTTGTTCCAACCCAGGTTTGATTTTAGGTAAGAAATTTGCGCACCCTCGCCTGCATCAAACATCAAGATTTCTCCATCTCTTATCAAACAAATGCATGTAGTGGAGCGTTCAAGTGTAGGCTGCGCACCGCCTGTTCCTAAAAAAATAAGTTCCATCATTTTATCTAATTGATTCTGCTATTACTCCAGACACATCAACTTTTGAAGTGCCTCTAGGTATGGTGTTTGTGCTTATGATTTGAGATGCACCAGCTTTTTTGATTTTCCTTTCTGCATCTCCTATAAACAGTCCATGCGTGCATGCAACAAAAACTCGTTTACATTTTTGCCTCTTGAGAAACTGAGTAGCCTTGATCACACTACCACCAGTACTTATTATGTCGTCAACCAAAATCAAGTCCCTTCCACGAACGTCTACTTTGGAAGATTGGATCCGTACTTTTCCAGTATTTCTGTTCCTAGATTTTTTTAATGTAATAAAATCAGTGTTTAATAGGCTGGCGAATTTTTTTGCTCCTAGAGCTCCGCCCATGTCGGGTGAGACAACCAACGCATTTTTCAATTTCATCTTTTTGAAATATCTGGCAAGATCCGGGATAGCAGAGACATTTTCCTTGGGAATTTTAAAGTGATTTAGCGCTGTTTTACTGTGTATATCAACAACAATAATTTTTTTTGCACCTGCTGCTTGGAGCATCTTTGCAACTATTGACATGGTAACTATCTCCCCGCTTAGAAATTGCTTGTCCTGTCTCGCATAACCCATGTACGGTATTATTGCATAGATCTTTGAGGCTACCTTTCTGGCTTGGGAAATTATTGATAATGTCTGCAATAGGTTTGTATCAACTGGTGGATATGTAGACTGCACTACTAGTATAACACTATTTTTTGGTATGCGCCCGAATGTAATCTTGCTTTCACCGTCTGGGAAAACCTTTGTTTTTGCTTCTACATATGGAGCCTTTAGTCTCCTTGCAATTCGTTTTCCTAGGTCTTTAGATGCGCTTCCCGCAATAACAGCAAATTTAACCAATATTTCAACGAAATGAAACAGATTCTTAAGTCTTCAGAAAATACTAATCTCCTTCTCCGCGAGCCAAGTCACCAATTCCAAACTCATCAATGACTTGTTTGCGTTTGCTTTCATGTTCTGCAATCTCATTCGCTTCCCTCTTTTCGTCGCCTTGGTAAACTGTTCTAATTGGCCACGGAATTCTAATATCATATTTTTTGAATTCCTCATACATTATGACCCGCATATCACTTTTCATTTTGAATTGTGAACCATAATCTCTAACATATACAATGATAGCAAAATCAAGAGATGAGTCATTGAATTTGTTAAACCTTACAGTTGGCTGAGCTATATCTACATGAATGTCTTTATCACAACCACAGCTTGGTTTGTTTTGGTCAAGATAAGGACATCGTGTTTGTCTCGCAACATGGTGTCCATTTGAATCTTTTACTTCAATGAGTGCACGCTTTCCTACTTTTACTAAAATAGCCGCAACTTGTTTTGGGTCATTAAGATAGGATACACCAACATCAACTATAGCCGGCACCAATTTAATTTCCTTAGTATAATTAATGATCTCCGCAGAAACCAACTGCCGTGTGGGAATAATTGCTAAGGATTCGTTCAGTCCATGTCTTACATATGTAACTCGAGGAGTTATTCTATGCACATAACCATTATAACCACTTTCTAACTGGACCCTGTCCCCTTCAGTAAAGATTTTGTCTTTTCTTATTAGAATATATGCAAAATAATTTTCCATCGTTTCCTTTAGTGCTAATCCAACACCCAATGCCATGCCGCCAGTTGCCGTAGCCAAAATAAAAAGATCAACTCCCCACCATCCAACTACACCAATCACAGTAGCAACAAAAATTCCAATGGGAAGAACTTGCTTAGCTGACTTGGGGACACGTTCTTCCTGTAACTCTGCATGACCTGACGGTTTTGAGGCAGGAATTATTGGGTCGTATCCCCGTTGTCTTTTTTCTTCTCTCCACACATCAATTGGATAGATTTCTTGAGGCTTTGTTCCAGGTACAAGTTTTCTGCCTGCTTGATTATTTCCACTTATACAATCATCAAAGTACTGTTCATATTTTTTCCTTACAGATTTCTTCCATTCTTCAAGAGGATCACTTACCAGCTTTTCATAACTTCCTATTGAAACACCCTTACTAGTTCGATAATTTTCTAAAAAGTCTAATCCTTCTTTTGTTTGCAGATTTTTTTCAAACTCTTCCTTTGTAAGATCCTCGGGAAGAATTTTAGGCGGAACCCATTTGAATATTTTATGAAACAAATCGCCATCATCATCTTTAAAACCTTTTAGCTCCTTCCAACTTTCAAAGTCCTCTCTTTCTAGTATTGTTTTTTCTCGCTTATTCAACGCAATTGGTATCAGATGGGAAATTGTGTATCCAATGACAAGTATGTTAATTGTATTCAGAATCTTTGCAAAGGTTTGGCTTGGTGAAAGTTCATCAGTTAATGTAACAGCTTGTTCATCAAACAGTTCAAAAGCCTGTATGTATGCATTTACTGAAGAAACTAATCCAATTGCAAAAAAAGCCAGCATTGCGGTACGGGCAAATCTGGATATATGTGGGCGCGTGTAACTAAACTTTTGAGTTTGTATCCAGCTAGAAAACTTGCGGTATACAGTCACTATGATTATCAAACCAACTACTAGGACGGCTAGCGCCATCTGGAGTGAAACTGAAGATGCTAATAATTGCGAAACTGTCTCAAACTGTCCTGCCGAAAATTCACTAAGCTCCTCTACCATCTCCCCTGTTCACTAATCAAAAATTAGGCTGAATGTCAGAATTATACCAATCAGTCAGTAGTTATTTAAGCACCAATCAAAATTTTTTATAAATTCACATGCCTAGAAAATAAAAATTCGTGCCTATTTTGCCATTTTTTGCCAAGCTTTAACAATGTTATGTGATAAAATAAGTAATGACAGAACAGCAAGCGCTTTGGTCAGTAGACGAAACCACCTCGATCAAGTCTTACACTCTGATTAATTTTCGTACAATTCCACAAATTCAGCAAATGTCAGAGGAAACACAATTTCAAATGGAAGTTGTTGGTAATGTACTTCCTTTTAAGACGAACAACTATGTCGTTGAGCAGCTTATTGACTGGGATAACATTCCAAACGATCCTATGTATGTTCTAACATTTCCTCAGAAAGGCATGTTGATTCCTGAGCATTATGATAAGATGGCAAGCACTTTGAAAAGTGGAGCAGATAAAAAAGAAATCGCACGTGTTGCAAACGACATTCGCTTGCAGTTGAACCCACACCCAGCTGGTCAGATGGAGTTGAACGTTCCACAGCTAAAGGATGGAACAAAACTTTATGGAATGCAGCACAAGTATGATGAAACTTGTCTCTTCTTCCCAAGCCAGAGCCAAACGTGTCATGCTTACTGCACATTCTGTTTTCGATGGCCGCAGTTTGTTGGCATGGATGAGATGAAATTTGCAATGAAAGAGGGTGAGCAGTTAGTACAATATCTAAAAGAGCATCCAGAAATATCTGACGTTTTGTTCACTGGCGGAGATCCTATGATTATGAAAGCCAGTATGTTTTCTGTTTATACAGACGCCTTGCTTGACGCTAAATTACCCAACCTTAAGACAATTAGGATTGGAACCAAGGCTGTCTCTTACTGGCCTTACAAATTTTTAACCGATTCTGATGCTGATGAAACTCTGAAAAATTTTGAAAAAATAGTAAAAAGCGGAACACATTTAGCAATAATGGCTCACTTTAATCATCTTGTTGAGCTTTCAACGGATCCAATAAAGGAAGCAATCAAACGCATAAGAAATACTGGCGCTCAAATCAGAACTCAATCACCACTTTTGGCTCACATAAATGATGATGCAGACATGTGGGCAAAGATGTGGCAAAAACAGGTTTCATTGGGTTGTATACCATACTACATGTTTGTTGTTAGAGATACAGGCGCCCAACAGTATTTCGGGGTGCCTCTTGTAAAGGCAGAAAAGATCTTTAGAGCTGCATTTAGAAAAGTTAGTGGTCTGGCAAGAACCGTTAGAGGACCAAGCATGTCAGCTACTCCAGGTAAGGTGCACGTTCTTGGCGTGTCAGAAATTAATGGACAGAAAGTGATGGCATTACAGCTATTACAAGGTAGAGAGTCAGAATGGGTAGGTGTGCCATTCTTTGCAAAATATGATGAAAACGCAATCTGGCTTGATGATTTGGAGCCTGCCTTTGGAGAAAAATTCTTCTTTGAAGATGAGCTTAAAACAAAATACACAAAAACTGCCTAGACAACTATAATCCCTTTTTGTACTAGATACTGAATTCCTTGCAGAAATGACGAGTCATCAATCTGGTCTGTTGCCCACCATCCCGCATTGCTCTTAATCCAAGCAGGTACACGCTGATCGAATGCCTGTGCTCGTTGTCCAGCATCTGGAATTGCATCGGGATCATCAGATGGTTCAGTAGGAGGAATAATCATAATTCCTTCCTGGATCAAGTACTGAATTCCTTGCAGAAATGACGAGTCATCAATCTGGTCTGTTGCCCACCATCCCGCATTGCTCTTAATCCAAGCAGGTATTGATGTTTCATCAATGTTAATTCTGTTTACAACTACTGGAAGAATTGCATTAGCGAGATCATTTCCATTCAAGTTTTCAAACTGTAATGTCATTACCCCACTAACAGCATCTGGAACATCAAATTCTATCACACTAAATCCCATGTCAGCACTAACAATACTTGCTTGCCCAATCTCCTCACCATCATGAAATATGGATAAATCATGGTTGACAGAAACTTGTCTATCTGTATAGAACGCATCTAAAATCTTGTAGTAAAACGTAGTTGATGAACCAGATTTTATATTTTGAGGCTCCCAGCTCAGATTTAGTTTGAACTGCGCATTTTCCGTCATTGTAGTCAGTGGTAGATTATCCGCTGATGGCATTATAGAAAAATCCATTTTGTTAGGAAATCCATCTACTGCTTTTGATATTTCTAAAAGATCATTTTGGTTCAAAACCAGATGAACAAGCCTATTTTGTGGCGAAAAATCATCAATTGTTAAAACGCTTTCCTGCACCTGGAATCCATTTACATTGGTTGAAAAGCTTTCCACCATTAAATCACCGAACGTTTTTGGAATTATAATCTCCTGATGCATAGTGGAAGTTACTAGAATATTTTCTTCAGACCAATCAAACGGCATCGAATAAGTGATCATTTTTTTACTTTGCTCATAAGCAAAATCATCATTAATCAAATCATAATATGTTATAACACCCAGCTCCTGTTGACCAAAATTTATGTCATCAATGCTGTGAGATGTTTTGTCCAAAAACGAAATCCCTACATCATAATCCAGTGGAGTGGAAAGCACATTTGCGTAATCATCTCCTGTTGTTATAATTACTTTAAATTCATACAATCCTCCTGAACTGAATGCATTACCTTTCACATTAACAACTTCACCACCATCAAACAATGAGCCGAAAAAATCAGAACCTGCCTCCTCAATCGTGATTTGATCAGTATCTGTCGTATGTAATTTTAACATAAATGTGCCATCGTCCCTTTGTCCTGTTATGTCAAACAGCACTTCATTTTGTTTTGTTAGCATAACGAAATACGTAACATTCTCAACATTAACACCAGTATCCGTTTCAAATAATGAAAATGTTATCTCTTTTGTATATTCATCAGGCCAAGTGTCAGATGATATTTCAAGCGAAACTAATTTTGAACCAAGCATTTCTGGCGGCATAATTTCATAGCCCAGACCATGACCATATGACCCAGAAATCGAAGAAAATGATAGCATGCAAGCCATCAGACCAAAGCATAAAACGTATTGACTTTTCATATCAAAACACGCAAACATTACTTTCAGCCAATATCTCTGTATAAATATAGACCGAACCCTTTAGTACATGGTTTATAAAGACTGTAGAAATTAGATCTGAGAAAGTGAGAAAATGGTAAAATCCACGAAATCAAATTTAAAAGAAAAATGTCCTAGGTGTGTTAAGGGTACTCTAGTAACTGATCACGAATCAGGAGAACTATGTTGCTCAAAATGTGGTTTTGTATTAACTGAAAAGCTACAGGAATCAGGACCAGAATGGAGATCCTTTACTCAGGATGAACATGGTGATAGAGCTAGAGCTGGAGCTCCTACATCACTTACAATGCATGACATGGGACTTGCAACAATCATTAATCCTACTAACAAAGACGCATCTGGAAAGCCTCTAACTTCTGCAATGAAAAGTACAATTGAGAGACTTAGAACTTGGGATAGTAGAAGCCAAGTTCACGAACCAGTAGATCGAAACTTTAGGCAAGCATTTAGTGAACTAAATAGACTGAAAGATAAACTTGCTATATCTGACGCAGTGATAGAAAAAGCAGCTTACATTTACAGAAAAGCACTAGACAAAGGATTAGTTAGAGGAAGATCAATCTCTGCCTTAATGGCATCAGCATTATATGCTGCTTGCAGAGACACCGAAACTCCAAGAAATCTTAAAGATGTAGAACAGGCTGCAAATATAAAACGAAAAGACATTGCAAGATGTTACAGGCTTCTTATAAAAGAATTAGATCTAAAGATGCCAGTTACAGATTCTATTCAATGTATAGCACGTATAGCAAGCAAAATTGGAATACAGGAAAAAACAAAGAGACATGCAATTAAAGTCTTAAAACTTGCACAAGAAAACGAAATATCTGCAGGAAAGGATCCTATGGGACTAGCAGCAGCTGCGTTATATCTTTCATGTGTCAAAAATGGCGAAGATAAAACACAAAGAGATATTGCAGAAGCAGCCAATGTTACAGAAGTAACTATCAGAAACCGCTACAAGGGACTAAAAGACTCCCAATAATTTTTATTTTTTATCTTTAACGAAACCACCACTCTGACTTTCTGGAGGCGGAATTTTTTTTGCACCACCTAAGCCAATTGTGGTAATAATAACAGATGTTATGACAACGAAAAAGATGATTTGTGGATATGCCTCTGCATTCGGGAGTCCCATTGATAGTGGAAATGTAGCCAACACTGCAGCCGCCAGACCACGTGGAATCATAACTGATGTTACTTTTTTATCAAGTTTAGAAAAACCCCTAACAAGAACTGAATGTGTGATAATTATTCTGCCTACATAAATTGCGAGCGCAGCTATAACACCAAAGATAACATATTCAATTTGGGCAAAGCTTGCCAGCAATCCTACAAAAACAAAGAAAAACGATCTTACCAAGAAAGTAACTTGGCTGTGTAGTGAGTTGTCTATGGTATCCTCTGGAAACTTGATTTTCAAAAGTCGTGAGAAGTATGTCTTTTTTCCAAGCATTAATCCGAACACAAGGGCTGTTAGGGCTCCTGACTCACCAAATGAAGTGGCTAGGAAAAACAACAAAAATATCATTCCGATTGTTAGCATGTAGCTGTGTTGAGCATTTTTCAGCTTTGATATAACAAACATCCAGGGAATTCCAACCCCAAGACCCAGCACAAGACCGACCATAATGGCCTTTCCAATTGTCGCTCCCAACAGATCAAGGCTAAATTCTCCAGACAGCATTGCCTCAAACAAAACGAACGCAATAATGACGGCAAAGATGTCAGTCAGTGCGGACTCGAAACTAAGCATGGATTTTGCATCATCAGATATGTGAATTTTTTGTACAAGACCGAAGACAATGATAGAGCTGCTACCACCAACTATTGACCCAAGCAGAATACTGTCTAGCCATTCCCATCCTAAACCATAATGAGCAAGTCCAGCAACAATACCAACTGAAATTGCAAATCCCACAATTACAAGAACTATGGCAAAATGTGCTGTCTTTAAGACCTTACCTATGTGAAGATTTAATCCACCATCAAACATGATGATTATCAACGCAACAGCAGCAAAGTAAGGAACAATTTTTAGTACTGCTTCAGGCTGAATTATTCCCAAAACTGGTCCAATAACTATTCCCAAAACCATCAAAAACAAGATATCTGGAATGCCAGTTTTTTTGAAAAATGCTTCTCCCAAGACGCCCATTATTATTACCACGCTGGCGGCAAGAAGCAAAATTGGTGCTGAAGCAACTAGAGAATCTCCAAATGATAAGTTAGCTAAAATATTTTGTAAATTTGCTATTCCCTCTGGAAGAAAATTATAGCCAGATCCCCCAGGATCTGGTTCAGAGATAGGGTTTTCTTCGAAATATGATTTCAGTACATCTCTTACATTTCTGCCTGCAAGTTCACTGGTATCAACGTTAGAGAAAATCTCGTCTCTGAAAAAAGAGACAAAATTGTCTAACAAAGCCAAGAATACCAAATTCATTACAACTATGTCAATTATCGGTACGTAAAAACTAGATTAGGTCATATACAAATTATAAGACAGCTTACAAATTTTGAATAGTTGAGCGCTACAGACACTCTTAGAGATGATCACAAACAAATCAAAAGACTAGACAAGATTATTTCAAAATGCTATTCCGAGATAAATTCTGGAAAAACTATCCCATTCGCTGATTTGGAGAAGATTACCAACATCATTTCAGAATTTCTGGATTCAATCCATTATTCTAGGGAAGAGGATTCATACTTTCCTTGCATTGCCAGTTATGATCATCTCAAAAAAGAGATTCGGGCACTGCTGATAGAGCATGAGTTTAGCAGGAACATAGCCTATAAAATCACACTTCATCTAAAACGTTGGAAAAATGGAGAAGATTCTAGTGAGCCCGTAGCACGATTCCTAAGAACTTATTCGATTTATCTGAATGATCATATATCAAAGGAAGAGGATTTTTTCGAGCGGGCAGAAAAAGAGATTATTTCTAAAGAAGAGGAAAAGGAGATGTTTGAACAATTTCAATCAGATATGGCAATTACCCAAAAATTGGAATCTATTGTAAAAGAATTAGATTATTTGGAAAATCAGCCTTGGTTCAAAAACTAACTAGGTTGTTAACTCTGGCTTCAAAGTCCAGACAACACCAAGCGCTACAAAAGGAATTGAGATCAGACCGATAATTGGTAGAAGAGTGCCTAATTGGTTCTGACCTACATCACCAGTAACCATCCAAGGTAAGGGGAGCGTAACTACAAACCAGATTGATGCCAAAATAATAATCATATTGCGTCTTTTCTTTTTCTTGTTATCTGCCAATTATCTCACTTTTCACTATTCAATAGGTTATTTCTATTTTATCGCGATAAGGATATAGTTACTGAGCCTTCCAAATTTCCATGCCGCTCAACTGTGATGTCACAATCTTTGCAAACCTTAGTCAGGGAAAATTCTTTATTTCCAACATAGTCCCATGTGTAATATTCAGAAATTCCAGTATCTACCAACGTTCCCTCCAAATACAACAATTCAGAGAAATCACCGACTGAGATTTTTATCCATTTTGGTGAGTCTCCCATTGCGACAAAATCAAATTTGTACGGAACTTTAATTGTTAATGTGATCGAGGAATATTGGTGAGCATCACCATTCCAAATAGGCCACGATCGATATTCACTAGTACCACTATGGGAAACTTCAGAGCCAACCATGCGAGTGCTCCAAACCTCTGAATTCGGACTTTTCTCATTTTCGGGGTTATCTGGGTTTATCTGGGCTCCAACAAATACCACCCCTATGATGGCTGCGAGGATAATACCCCCAATTATTGGCTTTTTACTCACAGAATTTGTGACATTTACTAGTAAATCTAGTCATCGAAATTTCATGCACTGTTAACCATTATTCACACCGGAAATTAATAATTAATTTCTAAATCATGCTATATGGCTTCGCTATCAAGTAGGTGGACCAAACCACAGACACCAGGCATATCTGAAAGATTAAACAGCGTGCTTAAACCAAAAGGCGCTTTAAAGCCACGTATAGAGACAGCCATTAAAAAATTACAAATGCAAATTTCAAAATTAGACGGTATGCTTTCATCATTAGATGGCAGAAATGAAAAACTTTTTCATAGAATCGTAGAAGCCACACAACAGCATGATACTCATACTGCTAAATCATTATCAAAGGAACTAGCTGAAGTTCGTAAGGTTCGTCGTGTACTTGGAAATGCACGAATGGCTATAGAACAAATAGAATTGCGATTAACGACATTCCATGACTTGGGAGACACAGTAGTAACTGTAATGCCAACCATCGGACTTATGAAAAACATGAAATCATCACTTGCGAAATTCATGCCAGGTGCAGACCAAGAGCTTAGCAACATGGCGGAGATGTTAGGAGGTTTGATGACAGAAACCTTCCACAGCACAGATTCCTCATTTGGTGCTGAAGCTGTTATAGACTCGGATGCAGAAAAAATCTTGCAAGAGGCTTCGGCTGTCGCAGAACAGCAATCTGGAGATAAGTTTCCTTCTATACCAGATCAGGTATCCCAGCCTTCACAATCGCGTTTTATGTAAGTGATTTTAGATGCTACGCAACTTGTTCAAAACTTCAACTCCAGAAAAAACCGATCCAATTTGTACAAGTTGTGGATCTATGATTGCCTCAGATGATATATTTTGTACAAACTGTGGAGAAAAACGAGAACCAGTATTTTCCTAATTTCTGGAATCTTTAAAACTCTTAATTCTACTAGCCTCGTCAGCCACTATTTTGTCAATTTCTGAAATTTTATCTTTTAGGCTGTAAACTATATTGCCAACATCGTCCGCATCTTTTTCCACTTCAGATCGTTTTCTAGTCAGTTCTTGTAACCCTTCATTTTCGTCTTGTATGAATTGATTTATCTTCGTAAGCTTTTCTTTCAAATTTCTAATATCAACTGATTCATCTTCAATGCTTTTTACCAAGCCTGTTCGTTTATCCCTCAATTCTTTAATCATGGTTGCAACATAGTCAATAGCCTCCCCTAACTTGAATCGCTTATCCATCAATTGTTCTATGCCAAGCTGACTTTGTACTGCAGTTCCAGTTTGTTCATATGATGTTGT
>Ga0208180_1001169_pt1 | contig 17195 bp, 15 predicted proteins | sample MalvireepMed_s16_FD_184241 | JGI IMG/M metagenome (GOLD analysis project Ga0208180, IMG submission 184241) | Marine viral communities from the Global Malaspina Expedition - Malaspina viral metaG DeepMed_s16 (SPAdes) (version 2) | ecosystem: Environmental > Aquatic > Marine > Oceanic | place...
CAATTACATCTTGGGGCTTGAAGGTTTCACATAGTATGCGTGATGAACATCTCCCACATTCCCAGTCATCGTTATAGGTAAAGGGTTCGGGGGGTTTATTAGATTCTAGCGAGCGTTTCAGAGCCTCCTTTCTAGGTATAATGAACTCATTCCAGAACTGCTCTAACTCTGCCACGCTAAATGTAAACTTAGCAGTCACTAGATCAGCGGGTATGATATAAAGAATGGTGAGCGTGTACTCATCCTTCCCTATTATCGAGCAGTAAGCTGAGATACGCCTAAGCCACTCTATGGGGTAGCCATACTTGGGACGCCCGTCACTGCCCCGATACATGCGAGTAGTTTTTATTTCATCGTACTCACTGGCATCCACAACAAGATCGGGTGACATAATCACGCCATCTTTCTCAATGCTATCCTCTTGTTCGTGAGTTAGATGACCCGTCAGTGCATCTTCGAGGGCTATCCCAGCCAGCATAAACATCATATCCTTCTCAGGAATGAGGTCATTAAGCTGGGGACTTATCTTAGTCCAGAAAGTTTTAGTGAGGCATCGTGTTAGATCACTGACATGGATACCCTCACGGGGTTTACTAAATATATAGTGCCGGAGATTCTTAATAATATAGTCGTGGACTTCACTATTTGGTTGCGTTGAATACTGCATTGTTACTCCTTTATTGTGCTACCTCGATAAATAATTCATGATACTTAGTTACCGAGGTAGCACAAGAACCAGATGCATTGCCCGCGTAAGTTCTTGTGCCTATTCAATTAGACCCTATAGCATTAGATCATACTATCCTCCTTACTAAGTTTGCATTACTATCTTAGACCGCTCATGCCCGCTCAGTTACCTACTATTTTAACCCCGTCCGCGGTTTCCTTGTGACTATTACCGTAGACTGTTGGGGTGGCAACCTAGAATGTGCCTAGTAACTGCCACAATTGACTAACAATAGTATGTTAATGGCATTGAACCCTTCTAGTACAGTATCGACATCAGGGTTGAAACTTCTAAGACCTTACCCCTTCTCCTAGTAATGCTTAACACTTCTCGTGTTTGTCGATAGCCTGAGTATCATCACTGGCAAATCGCTCGCCACATGCTTCGCATACCATGCATTCACATAGCGTGTTTGCGTGTCGCATCATCCCAGCACTTACATACTCGTTGGCTATCAGTCCGCCACAATTATCGCAACTAGATATGAACATGCCTTAGCTAGTTACGCGGGAATATAGTCCCGCATCATCCTGTATCAGACGACCATCATCCAACAAAGGTTGGAGTAAGGCTGGCGCATTCGCGACTATGGAGTCCACTAGGTCTAGCTTCATGGTGCGAGCATCCGCGAACGCGGTCTGTTGGAATGTGTCTAGGGTCTGACCGTGAGCGAGTTCAAGCAGCACCGTGTCACGGTCTAACTCTTCGGCTTCCTCCACAACTGCTTGTTCAACTACTGAGTTGCTAGTGTCGTCCACTTCCCATCCACTAGGACGGGCGTCTATGACACTATCCTTAGTGTCACCTATGGCAATGCACTCCCAAAGTTCTATGCCTCCAGGCACGGGAATCCACTCGCCATCGTTATCGGGGTCACGCCTGTTACCATCGTGTCCACCCGTGTATGCCACGGTGAGATACTTACCCTTGAGGGAACTTAGTGGCTGGGGCTTGGTGCTACCCGATGCTTTCTTAATGCTATCGGTCATCACAGGCCACTGCCCACTAAAGGCTCGCGGACTATAGTTCATGGTGATGCTGAACTGGTCGCTATCATTAGGGTTGATGGATGCCCAGACAGAAACGTCGAGGAACTGCCACTCTATGCGGAGTTGGCTACCTCGTTCGTTAGGCACTTGTTCGGCCCTCTCGAACCTACCAGTAAAACCCAGTACGTCCTGACCGTATGTCATAAGGATTGCTTCTACGTTAATGTTCTGTGATGTCAATTGAATTCCTTTCTCGGTTCTATACTATACCGCCCTTAGCATAGCCTGATACCAATGTAAACTGTGTATCTACTACCGCTAAATTTAAGGGTGGTGGTGGAGTGGCTTCAAACCACATTTTTTCAGGGATTAGCTGTATCGCTCTATCTATACCATCTATCGTCACCTTCCTTGACTCAAATATTGTTGCCATGTTATTGGCGAGGTACTTAGAACCCGTTAGGTCTTCGGCTCCTCGGCGTATAACCTGTTGCCTAGCTATGTCATAGCTAGTTTTACGTGAGTGATGCACAATAGCAAACGAACACCCGTGAATATCCCTCAATGTGTTGAAGGTATCGAGCATCTTGTTGGCTTGCACACCATTGTTAACATCGCCACTGAATGTTCTATATAAATTATCTATAATAACTAGCTTTGCCCCACTATTTTCTATCCATTGGGATAACTGGGCTTGACCTTGTGGTGTATCCAGCTTGATGGTTGAATCGTGTACAGTATAAAAATTATCTGGGCATGACTTTCTTGTCTGGGTCATGATAGTCCAGCGTTCATGATATAAATCTTCGGGTAGTTCTGTATTCAATAGCAGAACATTATACTTATTGGTTCCAAATATAATCCACGGTTCCCCTTGCGCCACACTCCAACCTAAGTCCAGCATTAGCCATGATTTCCATGTATCGAAATCTCCCCATAGTATCATGAAAGATTGTAGAGGCAGTATCCTATTTCTTATGATAGGTATGATAGGTCTGGGTTGATATTGCAGGAATTCATGCCCGCTTCTTAGAAGTTTCGGCATTAGGTAGAGTGAGGCCCAGGTTTAATCCGACGCACATTAGTCATGCCTAGTCGAGCACGCCATTTACTGATTGTGCTTTCAGCTATTCCTAGTGAGTCTGCTATCTCTTTAGCGGATACATCTGGGCGAGGCGCAATTAAAAAGAATATATCCTGCTTATATATACGTTCAATAAGTTTCATGTCTCGTGTCTTACGAGACTCTAACTCATCCTTTATCTTATCCCGAATACCCCTTCCGTGGAATTTAACTCGTCGTTGAGTTATCATAATACCCCCTTATAAATGGGTGGATTAGTATCGTATAGGGTTGCACCGAATCAGCGGGCTACTATCGTATCGTCGTGATTAATATGCTGGTCTAACTCGTTATCATCAAGACCTTCTACGTTATACGCACTAACTTTACTATCACAAATCATGCACTTAGCAGTAAGATCGTATGTACTATCTCTTGATATATAGACTCGGGGATAGTGGCCTTCACAACTAGGTATAACTAACAGTTCCATGCTATGCCTCGCTTCCTGTTGACCTATCTATAACTTCTTGTCCTGCCTTTACTATGCTATCGTAGTCCACGACATTCTCTTTTGTTAGCAATGCTATCCTAGTCTCTAACTCTTCTATGTAGTCTATCCATTGGGCGTTCTCGGCTTGGAGTTTCTCTGTGAGATTCACTAGATCGCGAATCATAGTTAGGATATCGGGTATCTCAACTAAGGTTTGCTCCGGCTTAGTTTCGGCTTGAGCTTGGAGCTGGGGGAAACCCTCATCCCTGGCTGCAGCGGCAGCGGTAATGCTGCTACCTTTACCATCTTCTAAGAGATCAAAGATAGAACTTGGGGATAGTATCATCCCTAAGTCTTTAACTTTTCTTAGATGCCTGCTCACTGCTGACTTAGAAATGCCTAAGGTATTTGAGATAACCTTATGAGTGAGCCCTTCTGAGCGTAGCTGTACCATCTGGAGTATGTCATTGTTAGTTATATGATGATAGGATTGCTTAGGTTTCACTTCACTACCTTCCTGTTCTGTAGCTGGGATAGTTGTTATCGGTTGCTGATAGTTAGCTTCGTTTCCTTCTCTAGCAGTTAGTGTAGTTTCTAACTGCGTTGCGGATTTGATGTGCATGTTATGGCGGAGTAGTCGTTCTGCTCTCTCTTCGTTAGTCTCGCGCCTACCACCTTTACGAATTCTATGTTCAGACTTATTCTCCCAATAGCTGGCATATGTCATCTATTTCCCCTTCACTTAGTATATAACCAACAAGCTAGCCATCACACCTATGATAGCTAGCTTAATGGTGATAGACTAGATGTCGCTACCGTCGAGCCACACTGCCCTACTAAATCTATCTGAATCGAATCGCGGGTTACTATCCTCCAGTGCTATAGATAGTTCCTCAACCACGACTATGCCTAGCTTAGTGGCTGAACTATACCTACGTTTCATCACTTTGTTTAGTACGCCTGCGATTAGTTCGAAATCTTTCCTAGTCATACTATCTCTCCCCTATACTACTAAGTTTAATACTTCGCCTGCCCATGCTAACTCAAACTTACCTTCGTTATCGACCGTTACGCCAGCGTTAAGTAGTTCCTCCATACTATCTTGCCACTGCCCAGCGAAGTTGATCCCGATGAACCTAACTTCACTATCTTCCTTAGCCTTTTCCACTGCTTCGATTACATGCTCACTAACCCTACTGTATCCATCGGTTAGTAGAATCACATCAGCTTTAGGCATCTTATCTTTCACTATCTCCAATGCTTTAGATAGTGGGTGATCGAAGTTAGTGCCACCACCGAGGCCGTTGTAGTTTCTACCTCGAATGTTGATGAGACTTAGAATACTATCCAAGTCTGTGAAGTATTCGGGTTCGCCTGCGTAGCTTGCGAATGGTACTAACACACACTCGCGACCTTGTTCTATGGCAGTGTGCATCATAGTCAAGCACAAGGCTTTTGCATTCTGCATAGGTATACCGTTCATAGAACCACTAACATCTAGCAGGCATACGATAGGGCCACGCCCTATCTTCTCACGCTTGCGCCTATCGTACTGTTGCAATGCACTATCAACAAACCTGACTAGGAATAACTCTTCCAGATCGGGGTCGTCTAAGTATGCTAACTCCGATGGCACTAAGTCAGGGATACTATTACCTGTTGTCACACTAACCGGAGTTGGTGTAGGTAGTGGCTTCTTAGATTTTATCTCACCAGCTAGTATCCTTAGTCTGCCTACCGCCTCCATGATCTTGCGAAAGTCAGTCTGACTACGAATGCTAGACATTAGATTCTCATCTAAGCCATAGTCCAGATAGCGGTTCTCGTTACCATCTAGACTAAATTCTTTCGAGGATGAAGTTATCTTGACTAACTCTTCTATCCCATTTAGATCGTCGAGTACGTTCTGGGCGGCACTCTCTATCTGTGCATTCTCGGTACGTCCATTGCTTTGGGATGCACTATCTGCACTTTGGATAGCTTCACTATCAGCATCGGCAAGGCTACTTTCTTTCTCGATCTGGTCAGCCATCATCTGCTGAATCTGCCCTATCTTTTCCTTGCTATCCTTCCATTCCTCTGCCCCATTATCCTTAGACTTGATAGCCTCAGCATAGTTTCTAACCTCGCCGATAGCCTTGAAGTTAGACTCACGCTTGCGAGTTAGTTCTTGGTGCATCTTGATAGCAGAGAAAGCCGATACACTTTGGTTGCCCATAGTACGCCGTCTAAGTTCTTTCACTGCTGGCGTATCCAATCGCTTATCTATCCATGTGGATAGTGCGATATCACTAGGGTTATCCTGAAGTGTGGGTTCCCACGCATACAGCATTCTAAATAGGTCATTGCCTATTATTCTATCTGTCTTGCGAGGAAACTTTTCCTTCGCCGTTGGATGTTTATCTAGCGTACGTTGCCAGTACAAACAATCTAACCTTTGAGCCTCTAACTGGAGATGCTCGGGTCTAATACTAAGCCAAGCCATTTTCTATCCTTTCACTTTTGTCTTACTTAGCCTTGACGTAGCACTAAGGGGGAGAGAGTACCCTAGTGCTACGGGGAAGGCTAACTAAGTGAATGCCACGACACTTAGTTAACTATTGCCTAACCGGAGAGTTTGTTCCCGAGTGTTATCCTCATCCCTACCACTTGATCATAGATAGTGGTGACACCGGAGAGGCCACTTAGTTCGACAAGCATCTCTTGCAATGCCGACATAGTTTCTAAGTCCTGCGGTTGAGGTGTTGGTATCCTCATTGCCTCGGCTAACGCTTCCTTCGCGGCACTTAGAATCTCTTCTGCCTTTGCTAAGTTAGGATTGACGCCGTTGATTACTACCCTCTTAACCTGACTAATCTGATCGGGGTTAGTCCAGAGGATATGTTGCCCAACTAAGACTGACTCAGCTTTTATCTCGTTGTAGTCCTTCAGCCAACTATCTGCGGCCATCACCCTTAGTAGTTGAACGAACCGCCTATCTGATGGGAAGATTCCTTCATCTTCGCGGAGCGTTTCCCATACTATCTTGACTGATTCGTATGCTTCCGGTGACATAGGCAGGTTATCTACCTCTATCTGAGCGAGCAACAAGTCTTGCTCGGTAAGCATACTATCAATGGTAGTGGTACTACCTTTAAGCATACTCACGAAGTCCCGATCATCCTCTATGTATCGGGTGACATAGCGGATAAGGAACCTATCATAGAACGCGCCTAAGTTATCTTCATCTGTTGGTATCTCATTCGATGCACCAATGAGAGTTACTAACGGTGTCTTCACTACCATGCCATCGTTGTCAAACTCTCGCTCTTCCATGAGTCCTAGCATAGTGTTCAAGATAGCAGGGCCAGCTTTGAACACCTCATCTAAGAATACCACCTGACTATCTGCCGCCTTGTTTCTAAGGATACGGCGATACTCACCTTGCTTTAGTGCCTGAATATCTACGGGCCCGAATATCTCATCGGGTGTAGTGTACTGGCCTATCAACCGCCGGAACATAGAGAGACTCATGCCCTTAGACCACTCACTAACCATGTTAGTCTTAGCAGTCCCGGGTGGGCCTAGTAACAGGATGTGAGTGCGACTTAGTGCCGCTAAGGTTAGCCCGCGTATCTCTTCTTCACGCTTGATGAACTTAGACTGTAGCTTAGCCTCCAGACCAAGCATAGCCCTGCGAGTTTCATTAGGTGTTAGTGTTTCTTTAATCATTTTCCCCTTCTCTTAGCTTGACTAATTTAGTGAATAATGATAGTTACTATCACTATCCAATATTGCGTTAGACCACTCGACTAAGGGTGAGAGTAGCACGGGAAATTTTAGGTCTGCACTTTTCAGTGCATCTTGATCTAACCCATTATAGTTAGTATCATAGTCTATTATCTCTCGTTCTACGCATACGAGACATAGCCATAGTACCGCTACGCCTTGCATGATATCCCCTACAGGTTGCAAGCCACCAAATAGATAGACTTCACTATCCTTTTCTCCGCACGTCATGCATGTTCCCATTGCCCTAGCAGCATTTACTGTACTAAGGCCATGTCTAATTGCATTCTTAGTGGGGTCATGGGACTTTCTTTGGTGACCCTTCAAATGTGATAGGCACAACAACTTAGTGTTGTCGCACATATCACATGGTATAGCCCAGTCACATTGACAGACCGAGCACTTAGGTGGCACTATATCTTGCATACACTATCTCCCTTTGACTATCCATCTTATCCAGTGACTACCGTTAGGCGTTTCGTTCTCATTAGAACTCATCAGACTGGCTATACTATCTACCCCACCAATAAGGTAGTGTAATCTTTGAATCTTTCAATGCCTTAGCCGAGCATTCAACATGACTCACTAACTCCGATGCATACTCTACATATGCCCGTAAGAATTGTACTCGTTGTCCGGCTGCTATCTCTGACTCGCATATACAGCAGTCCAACTTATTATCTGTTGGCATAGTGCGATGCTTGACTATCATCTTCAATGTGTTGTCCATTCTATCTCTCCCTACTAAGGTGTTGCTAGCTTTACTGGGGCCTAGTTAGTTACTTGACCCCAGAAAGTAATTATTGCATACTATCTTAGAATCTGTCAAGCCTTTTCTCGTGTGTTTCCATGCAAAATACCGAGCAATATCAGGGGATTACCATCGTACCGTCGTCAAACCGGAGGGAAACCCTCAGATCAATAAGATAGTTACTATCAAGATAGTTTTATACTTGTATAAAAGTTAGATGCTGGTGGTAGTTAGGGGAAACACGCATTCTGAGGATATTGGCACAATGTGACGGTCACCAGTAGATAGCACGAGTTTTCAAGATAGCTTGAAAATAGATAGAATACACCTTGCACTATTCAGAATATCTCTTTATGATGTTCAAACGGTCAAATTGAAATTGACCTACGCCACGCACATTAAAAACTGAATAGTCACTTAGGAGACAAGAATGTCTGAACAAGACACAGCTACACCTATCCTAAAAACAGATAGTCACCTTGAGGCGTCCATACTAACCAACATCCCAGACATATTGGCAAAGTTGGATGAGGCAAGAGCAAACGGGGACATGGCAGACATAGTGGCCGCTATTCAAGGCGGTCACGTAAAAATTGAGGATGATAAGAACGCATCGGAAAAAGCCGAAAAGGAAGCCAAAGAAGCTGAGAAGCTAGTTATGGCAACCGATGCTGAAAATCTCATCACTGCCTTACTACCGGAATTCCTCAAGGTGTTCCTTGCAGAGGATGTCGAGCAACGGGTGCTGGCACTAGCTGAGAGAGACACCAGAATATCTGGTTTCAATTTCTACGCTGAGATATCCAGAACGCCAGCAACTGAGGAAACCTTAGACGATGGTTCAGTAGTGGGCGAGCCAGCAACGGTTAGCCTAGATAAGGCGAAAGCTACTCTGTACCGATTCGTTCGCAAAGGAGCCACCACCAGCACCACCAGCAATACATCTGGTGAGGCTAGCGGTAGAGGAGCGCCTAAGCCTATGACGGTTAGCGTCAACGGTGTCGAGCGTGAATTCGCCAATGCCCAAGACGCAAGGCGTGAGTACCTAACCATCGGCGGGTCAAGTCGTAAGACGATTACCGATAAGATCAATGCCCTAGACGGTCATCAGGTGATCAACCCCTAGCATCAAGCGTGAATCAAGTCCCAGCGAGGAGCGATAGCAAATAGATAGCCAATCCTCACTATTGTGCGTGGCGGTAGTGAGGATTTTTTATTGTCCAGATAGTTGCTGGGTGCTACATAACTCGACTCAACTTTATTCATACAGCTTGTTTAGTGGCCCGGGGAATTTTTTGTGTTTAAGTTTAGAACACCGCCAGTTCCGATTGCTATTCATGAAATATGTTTCATACTTAGATAGTCCCAAACTATCTATCTATCCCTATGCCAGAACATAGTCTGAGACGCCACTGAGGGATGTTTTTAAGACGTAGAATCGAGAGATGTCCATAACCACCAGAAAATATATAGAACGTCTCTAAGACGCCTTAGAATAAGTGAGAGTGTTTTGTGTTTAAGTTTAGTTTAGGATATGCTAGGCACAAAGTTAGTGAATAGTTTCACTATCGCCACTATGTGAATTCTTTCACTATCTCGATTCAGGCATGGATAGATATTGGACGTGCTAAGTTGGCCGTCAAGATAGTCCCAGATGTACCCTCAGATATTCGCTCAATGCTGGGATATCGAGCGATGCTGGGATGCTGGGAACATGGGCACAGTGAGCCACTATCTATCCCACTATCCACGTGCTATTCCCTCACTATCTGACTATGTGAAATAGTTCACTATCTAGCCCTACCGGAAATTGATATTCACGCCTGCTATCTTAGTAGCTCCTACAAATTATTAAAATTTTACAGTTTCTTACCCCTCTGGGATAACCACTCATCCAGGCTGAATTGGCTGGGCTTCCCCACTTTTTCAGCCCCCTGTGAGGATAATTCCAATGCCCGATTTATTATCACTAACTGGCTTTCGATAGTTAGAATAGCTTTATCAATAGTAGGAGTCCTCATAGGCCGAGCCTTATATCTAGCCATTCGAGCAGTCAACGTAGACCGCTTACTCTGTAAATTCTTCCTATGTGCCATCTGCTCTGGGGTAAACCCGTGTACCTTACTAACTTGTCGTTTAGGTTTAGCCCGAACGGGACGTTCCTCTACTACCACCCCACTACTTAACTTATATGATATCCCCTCTAATCTAAGGGCTTCTGACCAACACTCAAGACGCCAGCGTTCTCTCTTATACCATGTAATAGGCACACCCTCACTATCAATATAATAATTAGACACCCTCTTAACTGCGATGATAACCTCACCCTTTTTAATCGGGCCTATCTCGCATAACTGCCTACCCACATAGTTAACGCAGGCACAATAAGAGTTTGTCCTCTTAGTGCTAAGATCCCATGTATGTCTCTTTTGATGGGTTAGTTCTATTCTCTTAACACCGCTTAGGATAGATTTAGTAGACAACATTACCTCCTCAGAATTTTGGTGTCCCCAGTTGTTGGAATGGAAATTCCAATTACTTAATATATTTATATATATCACTCAGCAAGTTTATATCCAATTCCATATTGCATTCATTATACCAGATTCCAACACAAATGTAAATACACTCATGTGTTCTGGAAAAGTATAAAATACCAGGGAATATTGACAGCATCCTTCCCCGTATATACAATATTTATATGGATACTGCCATAGAAGAACTAGATAAGGCTCGACAGTTAGTATCTTCTGTAACTAACTCCGAAGAACAGCGGGAGTATATGTCCTGGCGTGTTTGTGGATTTAGTGTCACAGAAGCATTGGGTCGTAGTGGCATAGACGTAACCTCACTGGCTGACTGGTACATGAATAGCGTTGACTTCATGAAAGTAGACCAGCAGCAAGTATTTGAACTCAGAGCCACTCTCATTGAAGATATTCTCAGGTCTAAGGCAATTAAGAATTCCCGATCTCTATTGGAACTAGACGATAAAATTCTGCAAATAGCATTAGACCAGGGACTATCTAACCTGACAGATAATGAAGTTAAGTACATAGAAAAACTACGTCCGGCCTATGATCGTAATAATGGGGTTCGTTCTATGCTGGGATTAGATGAGGGCGAGCAGATGCCAACTACAATGGTTAATTTTGTTCAGTTAATACAGGAACAGCATAATGCCGTCAATACTGAGGAGCCCCAGAAAAAGCCAACCACGATCAGAGTCCAGTCGGAAGAATATAAGGAAAGCACAGGTTAGTCGATTAGGGCGTAGAGGCCCGAATGCTAGGACAATATCTAGGCGATTATGACTACTCTAACGCCGTCTACTACTGACGCAGTATTGGACGGTGCTCGTATTATTGCTAACGATTCCTATTTCTTCGAGCATCTTATTAAGATCGAGGATAGGAACCAGAATCTTATATCCTTCAACTTAAACCCTGCACAAGAGATACTTCATGATCGGCTAACTGGACGCGATATAGTAATCAAAGCAGGACAGCTTGGCATCACTACCTTCTTCCTGGCCCGTGACTTTAAGCGCACTATTACTCGTCCTGGGACTACATCTGTTCTAGTAGCTCACGAAGAGTTCTTAACCCAGCGGCTACTCTCTCGTGTTAACTTTATGTATGATAAGCTCCCTGAGATTATTCGTACTGATCTGGGGCCTATTAAGAAACCTATCCGTAACCATGACTCCGCCCACGAGAAATCCTTCCCTGAACTTAACTCCATTTTCTATATAGGCACAGCCCGTGCATTTGTGTTTGGTCGTGGTGAGCCTATCCACAACTTCATAGGGTCAGAGGTGGCATTCTGGCCTGATGCTAAGAAGATACTAACTCCTACTATGCAGAGGGTTCCCCTTGCTGGGAGTATGGTATTGGAGTCAACCCCCAATGGGGAGGGCGGGGAATTCTATGAGTATGTCCAAGAATCCCTGGATGGTCAGGGTAGGTGGACTCTCCACCAACTAGGGTGGTGGCTGGAACCCGAATATCGAATACCCCACGATGCTTCCTATGCTATCCCTACTTGGGCAAAAGATAGGATAACTAACTACTCCCAGGAAGAACTTGGCCTCATTAACAAAACTAACTGGGACGATACCGAGGTAGAAGAGCGTATCCGATGGCGTAGAGTTAAGATAGCGGAAATCCAGGAGCTATTCTGGCAGGAATTCTTCGAGGATATCTCCAGTTGCTTTGTTGCCTCTAACAACCCTTACTACAATATAGAGAGAATCTCGGAACTTAGGAACGATTGCTATCCCACATATGACATACTTACCCTTAGTATAGGTGGGGATGTAAAAGTATGGGAACGTCCTGACGATGACGCAGAGAATCCAATCTATTTTATCGCAGTTGATCCAGGTCAGGGTAAAATAACTACCTCAGTGGCTACCGTGTGGCAACTTATTCGCCAAACAGACGGCTCCTACCTTAAACGGCATTGTGCAACTATGTCTGGGCTGTACGATCCCCAAACATTTGCCCCAATGGTCATGGAACTGGGCTATTATTACAAAACTGCCAGAATAGCATCAGAAAGAAATGGGCATGGCCTCGCTTTCTGTGCAGAACTTTCCAATTATCCCAACGTCTACAGACAAACTGACGTAGTTAGTGGACGAGAAACCTCTGTAATAGGCTGGGCTACTACTGGGGCAGCCCGAATAGATAATCGTGGAACTAAAATGTATATGATGAGCGAGCTTAATCATATGTTATGGGAAATGGAATGCCATGATATAGATATAATCCGGCAGATAGCCAATGTTCGTGTGGGCGCAGATAAAAAGCTGGTATTTCTCGGTAATGGTGATGACTTTCACGATAGTGCTGCCATATTTGCGGCTACTGCGCCTACCGCTATGGCTTATGAGGGTTTAGGGCTTGTTAGTTCGCGAGGTAAACGCTAGATTTCCCTATCGGCAAAAGGCTGATAGGCATGATATAGGCGCAACTTGCACTATATGCAAGCATGGTTTCTGGCGTGGTCAGGCCATATTTTTTACCCTCCATAATAAACCCGCACATAAGCGATTGTGCTTCTACCTATATTGGGCAGGCATTGTACTGTATTATGACGCAACGGCGAATGATATAATGAAATTAGCTGGAGTTAGTCGGCGAACTGCATACAGAATATATTCCCTAGCACATAAGATGAGGGCTCATGTCTGACATAATTCAAGATATCCGCGATCTCGCAGAGGGTTACATAGGACGAGATAGAGAGATGTCTCTCTATTTCCGGCTTCTTGCACAAGTTGACGAGCTATCCCACGCAGACTTAGAAAGTTTTGTTTCTAACGAGCCACGAACTCTCTGGAACATGGCTACCTTTCTATTACAGCCTCGACCTCTGGTGCATACTATTACTAGGCAGGATGGTGTACCGTTCAGGCCCGATGAAAGTCTGGCAGCTAAGTCGGTAGCGAGTTTACTATCTCGTATGTGGGCTAACTTAGATAGAAAGAACCTCCGACGTGGTGGAACTACCTTCTCCTGGGACATGATCGGCATTCTTAATGCCACGGGATGGTTTGCAATTCCCAATCATGCGATGGGTGGCAAGCTATTCGCAGATTATCTGCATCCCGTGGAAGTCTATCCAGACTTTAGTGATGATCTAGATATAGGACTAGCTCGTGTAGGTCGCAAGACTTCCTGTAGGGCGTCTCACGCTCTTCTAAAAGCGCAACGAGAAGGGTGGGATACCTCTGGCATTATGCAGAGAGGCAATGTCCGACTAACTGAATACCATCTATGGGAGAAACACGACAACGCTGTATTCCACGGGGTTGCCATTGGAAACGCAGTAGTTAAAGACCTGACATTAGTCCCAGGATTGGATGAGATACCCATACTGGTAGGCGCAGTCGGAGGACTTCCCTTCACGGGGTCAAGCCAATATTCGGCTGTTGCCCCAGGACATGCTACTACGTCCGGCACTAGCTCCTTGATAGATGCCCACGCAAACGATAGCAGCACCTTCAGAGGCCAGAGTATCTTAGCAACTAATGCAAATGTGTTTGCCCAGCTTAATAGGCAGCAAACATTCCTCCAACAACTTCTCCACGATATAGCTAACCCCAAGACCTATGAGAAGAGCACTGGCCCCCAGCCAATAGTGAAGGATGCCGAGGAATTCTCTAAGCGTGGCGCACACTTCAAGCTAGGCCCGAACGATGATCTAGGAACACTCCAGTTCCCAGGCATTCCGCCAGAGGGAACGCAGTTAGTATTTGCGCTGCGTGGTATGCTCCAACGTGGCGGATTCAGTGATGTCACTTTCGGAAACATCGTAACGGAAATATCATCTCTTGTTATGGCCCAGTCTGCGGAGTCGGCTCAACAAGTTATATCTCCCTACCACATAGCAAGCCAATTCATATTCACTGAGGTAGATAACACCTGGATATCGGGGATGATGAAGAATCCTCGATCATACTCAGATATTCTAACTGCTGCTGAGATAGAAGCACTGGGGATACTAAAAGACCTTCCCCTTGATATTGTTGCTGAATACTCAGTTAGAGTTCCAGGTGACTTAGCCGCTCGCATTAACGTAGCACGGGCTGCTGCTCCGGCATTCTCTATCAGCCATGAGACATCCCTGAGACTATTTATGCCAGAGATATCTGACGTAGAAACGGAGATAGAAAAAGTTAGGGATGATGCTGCTCGTCAGCATCCGGCATTCATCCAAGCGGCAGTTATCAATGCTCTTAACGGGGCTGCGGATGAACTTGAAGAGATGAATCCCCAGACTGCTCAAACATATAGAGCGTTGGCGCGGCAGATAATGGCACAACTAGGTGGGACTGCGCCACCACCACCGCCATCAGAGTCTCCTCCTTCTAACGGCATGGGGCCTGGAGGCCCTGGAGGGGCAGAACTAGAAGCAATGATTGCAAGGAGTGGTCAATAATGGCACAGCCGCCTAGTGAACCTATCCCAACTGCTCCATTCTCTACTAATGGAACGCCTACTGGAATACCTCCTGACCCAGAAATAGAGCGTGATATAGAGATAGGGGAACAATTTATTGTTCAGCCCCCTTCTCTACCCGAATCTCTTCAGCCTGCCCAAGAAATGCGGCAAGCTAGATTTACGGAACTGACTACTCTACTAACAGATACACAGAAGAACTTTAGGGTTTTCCAACAGGACTTATTTGAGAATCCTGGGGCAGTTCCAAGTCTGCCAGTTGACGCTAAAACACTATCTATGCCTGGAATAGTTAATGCTATTGCTACAGGATTGGAAACAAGTTTCTTTGGCGGGTCTATGCTTAAAGAAATATCTGGAACGCCAAGCACTGAAGCTGAGATAGTCGAGGCAAGAGAGCTTGAGATAGCTGTCCTTGAAGCGGCTAGCCAAATGGTTACTTTAACTGAAGAAATCAAATGGTTGGGTTGGCAACTACAGATTGGTCGTGCTTTACCCATATGGCTTCGTTGGGACGAAACATTAGACACCGATAAAATAATTGCATTATCTAAAGTATCGGATGAGGTTAGTCCCGCTCTTCGTACTTGGCTAGATCAATCTATACCTGAAGTGCTCTTAGACATAGAAACTAAAAGGCAGGGCCTTTTAGAAAGAACCCAGCTATTGCAAACGCCTGGAGGTAGTCTACAAGAACTGCTCCAAATCAATCCCTCAAATAAAACAGATCAAGAGCTTGTTAACGCATTAGTAAATGCCGGACGCTTTAGGAATCCTGAAGGAGTAACTGCTGAAGATAATAGGGATGCTTTAATAGCATATGGATTTACTAGAACAGAAGCTAACTCGACTATATTCGATGTAGACGCTAATGCCCAACTTCTATCTGACTCGTTAAAAGAGTGGGATGACCAACTTACTATTCTCCTAAGAGAAGGAAGAAAGATAAGTGGCGGCGAAGTAGTATCTAAAATTAAACAGGCTCAGTGGATGAAGGCTGCCGCACAGCCCGCATTAGCATTACTACGTCCCATAGAATGGTGGGTTAGCAATGTTGTGCATCCAATAGCTGGACTAAGCTACCATGCCTATATTTCATCATTCCGTTCATATGATGACCCAGCCCATGAATATATGGCTAAGATACAGAAACAAACTGCTGAAGCAGGGATTGGCACATGGAAGCATCATGGTATTCTATTCGACCAATGGGATACTAACGGCTTCCTAAAATTTGGGATTGAAGTATTAGCAGACCCTCTAACGTATGTAGGATTTGGATTATATCCCAGATTGCTTAAACCCGTTCCTAAACTTTACAGGGCTGCAACTGCATTTGAGCGGGGATTTTTAGCCGCCACAGATGCTCCATTCAGGGCTCTACGTTTTGTTTGGGCTGGTGATAGTAGCGGAGAACTCTTAGCAACCCGTGTGATTAGAAGGCAGACACGCCTAGCTGAAGGTAAAGCTACTGTCTGGGAAGATATGCTCCCGCCCACTTTCCAGGGCATAGCCCCTCGCACTCTTATGCAGAAAGGGCAGCGTCATGCTAACGAGGCATACTCTCTATTTTCCAAAGCCTTCGCTGAAAACTTAGGATACCCCATCCTGAAAGCAACTCCCGAAGATGTAAAGCTATGGGCTACATACGCTATTAATGTAGCTATCGACGCCCCAGCGGGGATTGATCCCTGGGTTAAGGCTGGTAAAGCTCTTCTAGGCTACCGTGCTCTAAATCGCGTAGAGATTACAGAACTGGCTATTAAGCTAGGTCTGACTGAGGATCAGGTTACTCGCGAAATGATTGATATCGTTAATCGTACCCTAGATGATACATCGGGCATGGGTATTTCTAAGTTCCTCCAACATGAAGAAGCTGTTGACCTTATAGTGACTAATATTAGTGGCAGGAATGTAAATGATGCTTCTCGTGCTCTAGTTAGTGAATTCCTAGATGCTCGACGTAGCGCAATAAAATCACAGGCACTACGACCCTTCGAGGATGGGGGAACTGTTGCTGACCAGCTTAAAAATAGTGGGGGATTTATTCGAGAATCCTTTGTGCAGGCGGCTCGCACAGAGGTAGAAACGCGCCGTTACCAACAGGGTATTATAGCCTCGATGCTTAGTGCATTTGATCCATATACCAAGCTAAAAATTATTTCACAACTTGATAGACACGTTACTCAACGATTTGCCCGTTCGTATCTTATGTTCGGGGCATATTCAGTTTTCAATGTGCTTGAAGCTAGTATGAAAACTATGCTTGGCGGGCGTAATCCTCTCTGGCGAGGTAGTCCTCATCAGAGAAACGTCTTCCTATACCATAATATAGAAACTTATCTGCCCCCAGGAATGACTCAGCTTGAAGGGTTTAACTTAGGGCTAGGCCGTCCTGAAGCTGTCCTTAATATGGTGGCAAACACCGTAGATGGC
>Ga0208180_1001175_pt1 | contig 17112 bp, 26 predicted proteins | sample MalvireepMed_s16_FD_184241 | JGI IMG/M metagenome (GOLD analysis project Ga0208180, IMG submission 184241) | Marine viral communities from the Global Malaspina Expedition - Malaspina viral metaG DeepMed_s16 (SPAdes) (version 2) | ecosystem: Environmental > Aquatic > Marine > Oceanic | place...
CTTAACTTGGTGGTTAAATCAGAAAAATCTCTCGTGCGAGAACCTAGGCTTGCAGAGCTAAATTCTGGAACCGCCTCGCTATAGGCTGCAAGGGCTCGGCTTAGGTCTTTGGGATCTCCGGAATCCCAGCTTACATAAGCGCTCCCTTCTGGGAACGCTATATCTTTGCTGCGAGGGTATTTTCTCTTTGCCACTATTTTCTCCAGTGAGTATTAAACTCCAGAACAATACCTATTATCCTTACACCAATGGTTAATGTTTTCTGCGTATTGCAAAACACGTATTATCATTGATGCCCTTGGCCCACTCGGGCCCCATATACATTTCCTTATTGTCGTTTCCTTTTCCTGTTTGTCCCGCAATTCTCCCTATAGACTGATAGGTGGGTGGAGGAAGCTCCCTATATATTGTTCTAGCTATCATGTTTGCAATAACTAAAGCGCTATACCTGTCCTTTCTCATTCTCCCCTTCTTTCCTGTGGCCAGTTTTACTTCTGGAGTGTCCCACCTTTCACGCCCCGAAGGGGTTGAGCTTATCACAATGTTTGACAACTCATCCTTAAGTTCTTCAATCTCCATAACCGCATCCTCTAGGGTATCATAGAGTCGCAGGGCATCTGTTTCTCCAGTTTTTTGTTTGATTTCATTAAAAAATATTTTATCTTTCTCTGTCATAAGACTCAATGTTAGGGTGTCAAACCTCGGAAACAGCAAAACCTTATCTTCTAGATCTTTGCGTAGTCCATGATTAGCTTGAGCTGTCCAAGTGGCACTGGCAAAATTAATAAGCTCTAAAATATGGTCTCCAGCTAGGTCATCTGTATCTTTAGACTTTCCCTCTTCAATTATTTCATATATTGGTCTTTCTCCCTCTCGTAACTTGTCTAAGTCCCTTAAGGATTCTGCAATCGTATATCCTCCTCCTTGGGAGTCGATCCCAATACGAGGACATGGAAAAACTTTTAGTAAGTCACGAATCTTTCTTGAACAGAAACTATAATAGTCATGACTGTCAGTCAGTCCAAACTTTTGTCTTCCTTGAAAGTCTTTTTTATTTGTACTCCATGAATAGACGATTCTTTGATGCTCTGCCTTAAGCTCTAAAACAACAATGGCAAAATTGTCTTGTTCGGACGCCGGATCTATTCCCATAACATACGAAACACCGGGAGAGCCCCCCGTTACAGGATCAAAGGGCATCGGACACCATATTGGCCAACCATTTTTATCGCAATTCTCATCTGTCGCTACGCATGAGTGAATAAGGCTTCTTTTGAAAAATCCTTGGCTATCGGAAGTAAAACATGCCCCATATTCCATTTGATAAATTCCATTGTGCATGGTGGCTCGGGCTCTAGCTACCTGCTGATCGTCCATAAACCCTTCCGGAATTAATTCGTAGGGAATTCTTATAACGGAAAAACTTTTCCAGTTGAGCCTTTTCATATACTCTGGAACGTCATCTGGGTCTTCTCCCATCTCTTCTGCAACCTTTTTAAAATTCCCTTTATTCTGAATAGTTGATTTATATTTTTTCCAGTAGGAAGCATATGGCTCGAATTCATATCCAGCAGTTCCAGAAATAATAGATTGGTTTGCTCTTCTTTCTTGATACGCATCCTCAAATCTTTCTTCCCAAATGCCTTCTTGCTGCATCTTTTTTCGACGAGCAGCCTCTTTTACATTTTTAGTTGGGTCGCTGGAAACAGCCGTAAAACCGGCAACAACAGTTTCATAAATATGGGTGGGAATGCTGTTAAATTCATCGGCAATAATCGTATGCGCGCGCAAACCACGAATTTTAGTTCCATCCCCAAGAGGAACTGCCATTGCCCAGCTATCGTTAATCCTCATTGTGCATCTGTCAACATCTCTACGTGGGCCACTATTGTCGGCGCACAGACTTTGCAATATGGGAGCGTTACGCCAAACGCTGTCCATATATTCAAAGATAACCTTTGATTGCCTAAAGGCAGCCCCCACTATAACTATTTTAGTCTCTGGGATCAACAGGCATCTCAAAAGAGCGTACACGGCAAGAAGAAAAGACTTTCCAAAGCCACGGCTTGCCGTATACATTGGGAAAGATCGTATCCAAAGCTCTCTAAGTATCGCTGTTTGGACAGGTAGTAAATCTACATTTAAAAGCTTTTTGACTGTCCAGTGGAAATAGGCGGGGTCTTTCATCAGGCTTAATACGTGAAGATGTAGATTCTCCCTTTCTTTGGGGGAAAGGTTGGAAAGGGGGGTTCCTATACCTTTAACGTCGGAGGACGTTAGGCCCAGCCAAGCGTTTTCTACAGAATCAACATCAAAGGTGAAGCTCATGTGTTTTTCTCATAATCATAAAGGCCATTTCTTCAGCTCTTTTTTTATCTCCACAGGCAATAACATGTACACCGTATTGAAGTTGTGCGGTAGAGATAACCCGAAGCATGTACTTTCCTTTTATTCGCAGGCTTGGCCAGCGGGCAATCGGTATGCTAGATCCCTTGGGGTAGTTTTCTATTTCGTGCCAACCGAACTCAAGAAGAAGAAAGGGGTGTTGAAAAGAGGACATCCTTTCAAGCTCCTTGTGAAATCTCTTTTCTCCACAGTTTTTTGCAAACTCCGCCACACTTTCCTTTCTCTCAATGCAGAGGAGGTGCTCCATGTCTTGGATTGTATAGTCTCCAATTTCTACTTTTGTTACGAGAGTTCCTGCACAGTAGGCGTTTTCATCGAACCACCACCCGTGATCTTTCTTTTCTCTCGTATCTCTAATTACAGTAAATCTAGTCATTTTTATCGTCGGGTTCTTTTAGTTTGTTCAGCATTTGCCACTCTAGCAGTTTAATAAAAAATTCTGAGTAAATCTCTTCGTTGCCAGTAATTCTTTTGTGACATTTCTTGCACAGTGTTATGCCGTTTGACACATCGAACCTAAGAGATGGGAAGGCGGACCATTTGCGTATATGGTGGATTTCTAGAGATTTTGTTGCCCCACAAGCGGGCCATTGGCATTTGTTTTCGTCTCTGCTTTTTACTTCTTTTCTAAACTTTGCGTAGGCCGGGCTCTTCATGTCCCGCGAAAGACTGTTCCTTCTTCGAAAATTTTTAGGATATCGTCTGCGGCTCGATCTCCGTTTTTTCCGGCTGTTCATTGTTGATGTCGCTTTCTAGCATTTTGTGTACAAGATCTGTAAAGCTAACTTTTCGTTTCCATCCCAGCTTGTCTTCTGCTTTGGTCGGGCTTCCTCTCAAATATTCGACTTCTGCGGGCCTATAGAATTCCGGGTCAATAACAAAATAATCTTCATAATTCCCTATGCCTATATAATTAAAGGCCTCAATAAGAAACTCTCGAACACTATATGTTTCTCCTGTCGCTATAACATAATCCTCTGGTTCTTCTTGCTGCACCATTAGCCACATGGCATTAACATAGTCTTCTGCATGACCCCAGTCTCTATACGCATCTATATTTCCTAATCTAAGCTTTGGAAATGAGGGTGTTGCCATCATGTCTATATACATACGTTCTGTAGGAATGCTTATAGTATCTTCGCTAATTATAAATCGGGGAATTTTTTCTTGTTCGTGCTTGCTAAGTGGACGTAGGGTGCTTCTTTCTTCCCATCTTAAAAAATCTCCAATCCACTTGGTAATCTTCCTTGTTACAAAGTGCTCCCCTCTTCGTTCACTTTCGTGATTAAAAAGTATTCCGCAGCACCCAAACAATCCATAGCCTTCTCTATAGATTCTCACAAGATGGTGAGAAGCTAGCTTCGCAGCAGCATACGGACTCTGAGGCTGAAAAACTGTGTCTTCATCTTGAAATTTGACTATAGAAGAGTCGTCTTCTCTCGTATAGGTGTCACAATTCTTTCCAAACATTTCTGATGTAGACGCTTGGTAAAATCGTGTTTTTGGAGAAAACATCCTGATCGCTTCTAATATATTAATTACCCCAATGGTATTCACTTGAAATGTGTAGTCCGCTTGATCGAAAGAAGTTTGGACGTGAGATTGAGCTGCAAGATTATAAATCTCGTCAGGCTTGTGCTTCTCAATCACGGAATATACCGATCCGGAGTCCGATATTTCACATTCCACAATTGAAAAATCATTTGAACCAATGTGGCTTATCCTATCTTCTGTATTGGTGCTAGTTCTCCTCTTTAAACCGACTACCTCATATCCCTTTGACAAAAGTAACTCCGCTAGATAAGATCCGTCTTGTCCAGTAATTCCGGTTATGATCGCCTTCTTTTTCATTATTCCTCATCCTTTATAGTGTCGGCATTTAAAAACGGTTGATCCAAAGTTCCATCTTCGTATTTATGATAATCCGATAAGTCCTCAACTGCTTTATTAGCAGCTATTCTATGGATTTCCATGTTTATTCCTTCACGCTTACGAACCTCAGCATCATCAAGCTGTTTTAACCAAGCTGAGAAGTTTGTCTTTGCGTCTTCCGTATTACGCTTACGTTGTTCCCTAGTACCCTTCAAATCCTTAAGCAATCGCTCCTTCTTCGTTAGAAGTTTTTCATGTTCATTAATATATGCAGATTTAGAAGCATACGCAGCGCCAAGTTGCGTTTGGAAACTTGCAATTGCCTGAGTGTCTTGCATTGGAGTAGGTTTATTAATTTCATCGTCAATAAGCTTATTTAATCTTTCAATATTAGACATGACCTGTTGGCGATCTTCCATTCCCCGATTAATAAGAACTTCTGTTCGGATAACCTCTAAGATCTGCATTTCTTCTGTATGCGTAACATCTTCACCAAATTGTTTAAAGTAATCAATCCACTGATGTTCAAAGAAAATAATTTCGGGATCGCTAAATTGTTTCTTTAGTTCAAAGTAATAGTATCGGCCTCGCAGATGAACGAGAAGATGTTCATCGTCCGTCATATTCCGTGCCTTAAGATTTTCCTTGTCAATGAACTTTTGGATGGGAACTGAGGTCCTATTAAGATGACGTGCGATCTCTTCCACAGAAAGGTCAAAGCAATTCTGTCGTATGTAGTTCATTTCCCCTTTTGAGAGCTTACCACGTTTCCGGGTCAATATTATTCTCCTTTAGTATTTCTCCTATCACATCCAAGACTTTTTGACGCCTAACTTTAGAAATTTTTAGATTATGAGTAAGCCTAATCCAGTCTTCCCTAAGACAAACCGGAATCTCTTCATCTAGAAGGCTGAAAATGTTTCTGTTAAAAACGACATCTGATGCGTCTACGTGTTCTGGTCGTTCAAATATTGGGCTATAAGAACTCATTAAGTTCCTCTTTGATGCATTACGGTCAATCCACCCCTTGTATAGTCCACAGTCCATTAAGTTTTCAAATTTTGTGCATCCATTTTTGGATTTCTTGCACTGGGGATCGTAAGCGTTTAACGGACAATGCTCACAAGGTTTCTCTGGCCTACCATAATTATTCCTTTTGAAATTGTATAACCTATTCCTAACGTGAATCCATAAAAAATTCTCAAGAGGACGAATACCATCCCAAGCATTCATACCTTCCCATGCAAATAAGGAGGCTTGCTGTCGCATGTCCTCATTGGTGTGGTAGCCAAACTTGAACTTTGGTCCAAGTCTAGAAGCTATCTTGTCGATAATTTCAATTATCTCTTGTTCCGATAAACTTGTCATTTCCCTCCGCGTGAGCGGCTTCTGCCTCCATGTTATCTATTTCTGCAATGAAATCCTGAAGGATAAGAACAGCATACCCGGAAAAGGCATCAATGCTTATCTCAACAGAATGAATTCCATCAACTGCTTCTCCAGTCTCGGCATTAACGATCTTTGTCTCTGTCGGGTCCCCGCTATAAATAATCTTAAGTTTCATTGTTTTCCTCTGGGTAAACACCACTTTCTTGAATTAAATTGGCAATTGACTTTTCCTCTTTCTCTTCCTCAAGCTCAGCACGAACCTCTTCTTCAAGCTCCTCCGACGCTTTGACGTTAAGCTCAGATTCTACAAATTTCGGTTTAGCCTTTTTTTTACTAGTCTTTTTGACTGCTTTAGTAGTCTTTTTTTTACTAGTCTTTTTGGCTGCCTTTAAGAAGCTGGGGTGGAGCGGGGAACCGGTCCTCGCCGAGTGAGAGTTTGTAAATTTTGAATCTTTCATTATGATCTCCAGTTTTAATAAACACAACTGGTGTCCTTGTGACTACAATATTATATACACGAATCACCAGTTTTTGAGGGGTTAGATAAATTATTTTCAATGGTTAGAAATATTAGGCTGCTACAAAGGGAAGATGTCTCTCCGGATTCAGAATTCTTTCCTATACTGAATCAGCTTAGTAAGACTACAGACTATCATAATTTGCCTTTTGAGTGGCTATGGGATACATATGACAATAATAAAAACATGCATGTTCTGGTAGCAGAAAAGTACGGAAAAATAATAGGAACGGGATCTGTTTTGATTGAACAAAAATTCCTACGGGGTGGAGGCAGGGTAGGGCACGTAGAAGACGTGGTGGTTGATAACCGGTCGAGGGAAAAGGGAACGGGAAGGGCTATTATTGATTCTCTTGTAGAGATAGCAAAAGAGGAGGGGTGCTATAAGGTAATATTAAATTGTAGCAACGAGAATGTCCCCTTCTATGTCAAGTGTGGCTTCAGACTGACTGAAAATGAAATGAGGTTAGATTTATAATGAATATTAAATGGACGCAAGAAGAAAAGGAATTCATTCGAGAAAATGCTGCGTTTATGAAGGATCGGGAGTTGGCGCAGAAGCTTACTGATAAAAGCGGGCGTCGCGTGACTGTTGATGCCTTAAGGAAAGTGCGACAGAAGTTGGGAATAAAGAAGAGGCACGGGCGAGGAATTTGTGCCTTGGTGTATTCCCCTATAGAAGAAGAAATACCGGAACTCTCGGATTGGGAGAATGAGGGTGGCCCTTCCCAAACAGTACCAGATCGATCAGGTGGAATACCTGATTCGTAAAATTGAGCGCGGCATTAAAGTGCTATATACTCAGGGTGGCGAATTTAACAAAGTTATAGAGTACGGGGAAAGAAGAGAGAAGCTAAAGGATAGGCTAGAAGAGCTAACGCAAGAAAGATATTTCTCTTGTGGTCGGTGGAAGGTGTTGCACAAGGGGCGTCGAATTCCAAAGTCTCCGGAGTGGCCATTATGAGAAAAGACTCAAAAAAAAGAAGCGTGCTAAAAACGCTATCTTGGAGGGTAATAGCCACCTCAATAGGAATGGGGCTGATTTACTTTTGCACCGGGGAGGCTGGGTTTAGCGTGGCGTTTGGAGTGGCTGATTTTGTGATCAAGTCGGCTGCATATTATCTGCATGAACGGGCATGGACCTAGACCAAACGAAAGCGTCCCCTATCCTCCACTATAGGAAAAGTACATGAAGGAAATAACTTCTGAAGATTTGACTCGCCGTTATCCTTATGGGACTAAGGTTAAAAAATGCTGCGGCGTCTACGCTATTGTCAATCAGACTAATGGCAAGGCCTATATCGGGGCTTCCCACAATATATACAAAAGGAACAGATCTCATAACGGTCATTTGTCTAGTAGGAATCACAGCAACAGCTCTCTTCAAGAAGATTACAATAAAGGCCACTCTTTTAAACATTACATTGTCTGTGAATGTCCAGAGGGAGAGGAGCTACAAAGGGAGAAGGAAGTTCTAGGCTCATACAATATGAACGAACTTTATAATACGTCGCGTCCCCCACAATTAGATAAATTGCTACCATTTTTAGAGAAATCGACAAAAACCAAAGCGTATGGTCGCTACATCGTTAACAAAGGAACGGGATGCTGGGAATCGCAAGCATGCCACAGCGGATCAGGATATAGCAAAATGATAATTCGTATAGATGGTAAAGTCAGGCATCTTTTAAAGCATCGCGTGGCTTATTGGCAAGCTCACGGTGAATATCCAGAACTGATAAGACACAAGTGTAACAATAAATCTTGCATGAACCCTAGTCATCTAGAGAAAGGTACACATGCGGACAACTCAAGAGATCACCATCGGGAATTTCATGAAGAGTTCAGAAATGTCTGGATAGAATTGGGTGGCGATCCAGTCAAGATAACAGAGCATTTTGGGTGGAAGAAAAATTGTATTACAAGCAGAGGAGGAGTTGCAAGTTCCGTATATCATTATGAAAAGAAAACTGGAATAAGAGAAGAGTTTCCGGAGATAATAAAAAAGAGGAAGCGGGCCGTTAGTGGTAATAAGTCTGGTAGATATTATGCAACATAAAACAAACGACCAGTTTTATTGACTATACGGCAAATTTTTTTAAGATCAAACGACCAGTTTTAATAATAGCCCTCGACCTGTAGTCTGACCCACCCCCTGTTTTGCTTAATTGTTCATTACGGGAGCCTTAGACTATAATAATACCCCTTCTTGATGGGGTGTCCTGCCCGCCGCTCTGTAACCCCTTACTACCAAAGGACTTACAGTAAAAAATATACCTATTATTTTGGCCTTTTTGGAAAAAGGATTCTCAGAATGACCTAAGGTGTCACACCTATAGTCGATAATATATATAGAGAGGGAGGGGATAAGGCAATAAAAAAGATGACTTATTTCCTGAAAATGGCCTCATAGGGGTTGACAAAACTAGAAATACCTGCTATAATACAGACATGAAAAACAAAGAGAACAAAATGATGACTGAAAAAAACATGCAAAAAACTTCACAAAATAGCCGTACTGCTATTGACAAATCAGAGAAGATCGTTTATAATACACTCATGAAAAACAAGAATAACAATAAGACAAAACAGACTGGCCTTGGCCGACATCCTCTAACCAAGAAAGATACTAACATGTTTAAAACAGATTTTGAAATCACGTTCAATGATAATCGAGTCAAAGTTTTTGCATCAACCATAATGCGTTGTAGCAAAAACGGTTTACGTGCTACTGGTGAAATCCTCACCGGAACTAGCAAAGGTAAATGGACTACGGTTAGTCTTGAACCGCATGTCGCTTCTCTCAAGCGAATTGCTTCTAGCGATTTTGGCGTAGTCCAAAGCGTTGCTAAAAGTCTCGTAAGAGATTTTGAAGCGGTATAGCTGCAAAGCTATTTGCTGATCCTGCTTGTGGGATTATTACTCAACACAAGACAGCACACTTGAAGTTGAACAAGTAAACAACGACACTTGAAGTTGAACAAGTAAACAACGACACTTGAAGCCTAACAAGTAAACAATGGCGGGACAAAACACTTTAACGAAAGAGAAATGGAAATGACTTTTAAGATTCACGAAAACGATAAGAAAACAGTAAGTAACCTCATGAGTAAGCTTCATGACAATGGTATTGATATCTGGATTCAAATGAATATGAATGACATGTCTGCATGTCAATGGCGATTCCTTGATAGTCCTTCACCTAATACCTTTGGTACAATGGATCAACCGTTACACAATGGTGGTATCGGTGCAATGATCAATGACATGAAAGAGGCTTGCTTCAATCATGGTATCATGAAACGTCCTGAGCGTATCAGCAATCGAAATCCAGTTAGAGCTTCGATCAATGGTAAGGCAATCTGGACAACGAGCAACGGAGGTTGACATGAGTTTAGGTTTACTATGGGCTATCGTTATCATCACCGCATCTGTACTTGTACCCTTGGAGAATTGAAAATGAAAGATAGAATTGAAGTAGCTCTGATCATTGGCACTAGTCTTGTAGCTATCGGCGCTCTTGCGTTGTGGGGCGCTTGGCTAATGGCTTGCATGGCCATCGCTTGACAAAATCCGGCCGGGGGCCTGCCCGCCGCGCCGTAAGTCGTTACTACCAAAGGACTTAGGGAAAAAAACAATGCTCAATCGGTAGGCATGCGCCTCTATTGCAAATACCGTGCCAAAGCCACAAGTACCTACGCTGCAAGGACTTAGGGAGTTGTCTCAATAAGCAGTTGTGATATCAATGTGACTACACACCCCCAACTAGAGGGGTACGTTTCACTCTACCATACTAGGCTAATATGACCATCGAATCAATATGACGACAACGTGTCATCATTGTGACATCATTTACGTGTCTCAATAAGCCGTGCCAAAACAAAATAAAATTTCTGGAAAGTTTCCGTTTCCCTAAGTGCTTACTATGCAAGGACTTAAAAATTTCGTAAAAATGAAAAAAGGTTTCCTAGATATCTTGGCCGAACGGCACGATATTCGCACTATATAGTATTATGAAAGCAAGAAATAACAACAAGACAAAAGAGACTGGCCTTGGCCGACATCCTCTAACAAAGAAAGATACTAACATGAATACTTGTCAAATAGTTGCAAGCCGATTACCTTTCGGTTTGACTAACGAATTGCAAATCATTTGTAAGATTGGAAAAATCTTGCAAGAGATGGGTAAAACTCATACTCAAGTAAACTATCTCATGAACGTAGATAGTGATTTTATCACTGACGTTCTGAGTTGTTACAATGGTTAACAATTTGTTCCGAACCTACTTGTTGGTTTGATACTCAAAACAAGACGTGAAGTTGAACACGTTAACAACGACACCTGAAGTTGAACAGGTTAACAACGACACTTGAACGGTTAACAAGTAAACAATACCGGCGACACAACAAAACACTTAACGAAAGAATGAAAATGAAAACTACAGAAAAACAAGACATCGCTTACAAAGCTGGCCTAGAAGCTGGCATCACCGATTATCAATCGGAAGTCCGACAGAGTTGTTCGGTACTCAATCCGTTCGAGCGAGGCAGCGATGAATCGCTACACTTCTCGATGGGTTACATCGACGGATTTATAAAGTAGGGTTTAACCCGATAGTCTAGCCCAAGTCGCTAGCATAGTTTGTCGTGACTATTCAACACGCGACTTTTTAAAACACTAAGTAAGTTTAACGAAAGAATGAAAATGAAACTATCAGAAGTAATGAAGAAACATATCGAGACGACTGACCCAAAGGCTGACCCTTGGAAGGTTGGGATTAAGGTTCATACTACAACCGATGCCAATAGGGTACTCCACTCACAGGTGGACTTCGACCGTTATGTTGAGCAGTTCGGTGATGTAGAGGTTGAGTATGATGAGAAGTATAGAGTATATACTGTAGCTGCCTTCAAGGAAGATCGTGATAGCTATATCAAAGGTAAGGCCGCTTACCTCTCTCGCAGCAGCTATGGTTGTGAATAAGGAAAATGAAAATGAGCAAAAACAAACAACGAAACTACTCACTACACCACGAAGATAATCCGCATCTGAATGATGTTACCAGTCACGAGGATGGCACATGCACGTTTATGCTTGACTCGATCCCTGATCTTGCTTGTCGAACTATCAATGTATATAAGGATGGGCTTGTCGTGTTCAGTATCTCTATCGGTCACTCTGGTGTAGCCTATCAGACAATGCTGGCTGGACAGGACATGAATCTGTACACGCTCTGGGATGATGAGGTATAGAGATGAAATATAAAGCTGAGGGCTGTGTTGTTCCTGACGACGACCCTATCCGGAAACAGGCTTACCTCGTTCGCGTTAGGCCGATCACTAAGTGGTACGAGGCAGAGGGTCACTTTGAAGCGGCAGCTATGCTCATTCTAGACTACCCTGAGATTAACTGTTCAGATATTTGGGTTGTTGATGAACTCTACCAGATGGGCCTGTATCCGCTGGAGCAAGTAAAATGGAAAGCCGATTACCTTTGTGGATTGAGATGGTATCCAGATGAATGATACTCTAATGTATATGTTGGCCCTGTGCCTAGTGTTGCCGGTTGGTTGGGCTGTGCTTGAGCTGCTGGGTAGCGAGAGAAGCAGATAGTGTCGCACCCCTTCTCTCTCTCTGAGAGAGAGCCCCCCCACGGGGTACATGGCCGGGGGGATCGCACCGCAGGGGTTGACAAAAACCCGACCGGGGGCCTGCCCCCCGCGACGTAAGTCGTTGCTACCAAAGGACTTACGTCAAAGAAAACCTCTCGGCTGTCGCCGTCTCAATAAGGGGCTCGGATGTCAATGTGACTACACCTATGTCTTTTTGGCACCGTCATAACCCTTTGTGGAATAACGACTTACAAGGAGGCTAAGTCAATCTGACAACAACGTGTCATCACTATGACATCATTTAGCTGTCTCAATAAGAGCGTGCCAAAACTAAATAAAATATCTCGGAAATTTTAAGTCGTTACAGGATAAGGACTTACAAACAATTCAGAAGTAATTATTGGGCGTTTGGTCTGAGTGGCACGGATAATGCACTATATAGATATAGAAACAAAGGAAATCGAGTCAGATACACTTGACTCAACGAAACAAAGTCCACCACGTAACAGCAATGCTGTGGGCGTCACATTCAAGCAGATACCCTAAAGGGACTGACTCTGACAGGCGTGACCATACGAGCCAGTGGTGGCAACTGCAAAAAAACAGGTGGGACTGGAGGCGTCTTAAAGCTGCTCGATCTCAAGCAAGCTGCCCGTTTTTGAAATAAGTCGGTCTTACTGGAGACACCTTCCACCTCTCAACGATGTACGCAGGAAGGCTCGTCTAGGATTAAGAGTCACTGAATCGACCGCAACCACACAAAGGGTTTAACCCGCAAGCCAAGCCCTAGTCGCTTGCATAGTTCACGGCACTATTCAAAAGCGTTTTTGAAACAACGAATCAGATACACTTGATTCAACGAAGCCATAAACAGGCACGCAGTTAGTCGAGCAGTCAGTCTCTTTTAAGAGCCGTTAGTCGAGCAGTAAGTCGGCGTCCTGTTTTTAAAACAATATGGCGTGATATGGTGGGACTGGATAGTCCAGTTGAATGTCTGAAAGTTAATTTGAACGGGGTACGCTCCCGCACTTTAAGTTTCTCAATCGGTTGACTAGCCGTGACAATCAATTGCCAGTACCGCAGGGTTCGATTCCCTGCCACGTCGCCAATATCAGAGCTAGACCGGCTGTTGGTACGCAGCTTCTAGTATAGTTTGCGGTCTATTAAAAAACCGCACTTGAAACAACTGTTTTTTAGAAAGAAAAGAAAATGAAAAGTAAACCACAGAATATGGTATGGCCCGCGAACTGCACTTTCGGCAACGGGATTGATGGCTTCGAGGTTCTCGGCAATCGAATGAAGCATCGTGAGGCATTGGGCTTGATTCCACCGGTTGATAAAAGTCCGGTGCGTCCACCTCGAAATCACGTTAGGCTTGCCATCAATGGTACGCCGGTATGGACAACGAGCAATGGGGGTTGAAAATGTTAAACACTAGAACTGACAGAATGACCGAGAAGCAATTCCTGCTTCGCATCACTTACAGCACGGCTTGCCCCGATAGGATTCATCCTGTGCGATGGGCCGCAATGCTCACTTGGGCAACCAAGCGAGGATGGAATATCCTCTAAAAATCTCAAACTGGGGTTGACAAAACCGAGCCGGGGGCCTGCCCGCCGCGCCGTAAGTCGTTACCACATAAGGACTTAGGAAAAAAAACAATGCTCAATCGGTAGGCATAGGCTGCTCACCCCTTGGGCACGCCTAGTTGAGACCGTGTATCAACAAACAAAATTTCAAAACTCAAAGTTTTTATCTCCTTACCACGTAACAACTTACGACGACGAAAATAATTATTTTGGACAAAATTACGATTTGCCTGTTAATCCTCCTGTCTTTTTGCGGTTATATGGGTAGAAGGACAACTACCTTAACGAAAGAATTATCATGAACTACATCTGGAACGAAAACTACCCTATCGCAATCCACGTCACCGAGGGCGAGTATACGCCCGAACAACTCCAATACATCGCAAACACCGACCAACTCGTTGTGCGTGACCTGCGTGCGGTGCCGTATCCTAAATTACCGGCAACTCTCGCCGGTGGGCGCGTCGATTACTACCCCGAATCTCTTTAAGGAAAAATGAAAATGGTATTTGATTTACAGCCGCCTACGCAATTTGATTTACAGAAGCCCAGCTATGTACCGGACGATCTTGACGAGGACACCACCAATGAGTCCATCGAGATCGAGATAGTGGAAGTGGCGGACACGATGGAAGAATTGGATCACGGCCCCGTTAGGTTTGACTAAGCCAACGGGCACGGGAGTGTCGCACCCCTTCCCTCTCTCTGAGAGAGATGCCCCGAACGATAGCACGCGAGTTACACAAATGGTTTTTGCACGGGAGTCGCACGCGAGTTAAAAAAGTTTGAAAAAAATGCTTGACAAGTTAAAGTTCTGATGGTATAATTGACGATATAAAAGGTAGTAATGGGCTTGAAATGGTATCGACCTACTGTAACACCCTTAACGGGAACAGTTGGGGACGAGGGTTCAATTCCCTCCGAGTCCACTGGTTTTAATTTTGTGAAAGGATAAGAAAATGGAAATGAAGAAAACTGCAACGACGGCAATCACCCTTAGCGACAAAGCTAGTGCTAGTGTTTACGTTTGTCGATGGAACAATGGTGCGGTTCAAATTGAACTGGGCGATTACGATGCTTCCGATGTCTGGCAAAAGTTCGAGATGGAACTTCCAAATGAGCTTGCTCGATCTCTGGTCGATGAACTCGTCGAGGACTTGAAAGCCTATGACGAAAAGATGGCAGAGGAACGTGCAGCCGAAGAAGAAGCCGAAGTGGAGGAAAGTTAATGGTATCTTTAACCGGACGTGGAACCGCTGTTGTGTCTCAATGTATAAAGTGTACTCGGACTGAAACCGTGCTTGTAAAGAAGGCCGATCTTATGGCATGGAAGAACGGCGAGTATATTCAAAACGCGATGCCCTACCTAACGGTAGACGAGCGTGAGTTACTCATTAGCGGAATCTGTGGTGAGTGCTTTGACAATATGTTTCCCGATGAGGACGAAGAAAATTATGACAGTTAAATCAATGCCTGCGTTGGAGTGGGTGCAGAGTATTCCATCTGACCGATGGGTAAGCGTTAGGTCTAGCAAGCAAGGCGTGTTGGATTTGGTCAAAGAGTTCAACACTCGCTCAGGATGGCAACCTATCCGTGTCAGCTTTAGCGATGATGATCGAGCTGGATGGATAAGGGTCAAAAGGAACTGAGGGGGCCGTAGCTCAAATGGTTAGAGTACCGGATTGTCTATCCGGTGGTTGTGGGTTCGAGTCCCATCGGCCTCGCTTGGTAGGTTGTCCGAGTGGTTAAAGGAGTCAGACTGTAAATCTGATGGCATATGCCTACGCAGGTTCAAATCCTGCACCTACCACTATGGTGGCTGTAGCTCAGATGGTAGAGCGCCGGGTTGTGGTCTCGGTCGTCAAGGGTTCGAATCCCTTCAGTCACCCTCGACGGGGGCCTGCCCGCCGCGCCGTAACTCGTTACCACATAAGGACTTACGACACAAAACATTCCCTCTTTTTTCCTGAAATGCACTTGACATATTAAAGTTTGCATGGTAAAATTGACGATATAATAGATAGGACAATCAACGAAAGGAAAATTGAAATGAGAAAAATGGTTAACGGAAATTTGAAGTTGAACGTGGTTGAGCATATCATCCTGCGTAACATGTGGGAGTATTACATTCTGGCCGATGAGCCGGATACACACGCTCCTGATCCCGACGTTGTGTACGCTCTGGTTATGGGTGATCACGATGAGATTGGCACCGTGTCCATGTCGGAAATCAAGCCGCACATCTTTAGCCGCACCACCGAGCTAAGTACCATCTTCCCCGCCTCTGGTTATCAGTGGGCTGACGAAATGGCATCACACTACATATAATCTGAAAAAGATTAAAGAATTGCTATTGACAATGCCGATAACTATTGTATAATGGAAGCACACGAAAGGGGAAAGCTCCTCGACTAACTGAGGTCGCCCTAAACTTTTTAATGAAGGACAACGATATGTTTTTTGATTTTGACAGCGATCCGACTTCGGAAGATTTGGATGCTTTGGTAGATGAGGGTTTGATCGTGGACGAGAATGATGACGCTGTTGGTTATCATGGCACTCACGACGATGACCTCGACCTGTGCGATTACGAGGATGACGGTCAACCGTCTGAGTATGACGAGTGGCAAGATTTCTATGGCGGCGATGATTTCGATTACGGAACATACGGACAATCCGATTATTAATACAAGTGAGGAATGTATCCAGTCCCTGCTAACGACAGTAGTAACCTTGGACATGTCAGTGTTCTAGCTGCTTAGTCAAACTGCTCTGCATCCCAAACTGCTAGTTCCGAAGCGACTAGCTCCATCGTCCGAGGCATCGGGTTGCGGTGGGTGAGAGAGAGGAATGATCGCCTCACTCAGCTTCAATTACAAAGTTGCAGCAGCCCTTTCTGCTGTGGGCAAGGGATAGCAACCCGCCCGAATTGTTACGCTAGCAAATAGGCACCGTACCGTTTGGTGTTTTACTCTGGTGCGTCCGTGAATGTTTGTCGATTCAAATCACTGGGCAGTAACCAAATCGTCAGGGAGTTTCGGGGTTCTTCCTACAGACAAACAAAAATCTCACTTATTATGAGCAGCCCCAACGATAGCCGTTGTTTAGGCCAGTTACCTTGAAACCGTGGAGCCGCGAGGCGAAAGCGGTGGCAGCCTAGTCAGATTGGTAACTGCGACGGCTATCTGCGGGGCATGTTTATTTTGGGGGTTGGCAAAATCCGGCGGCGGCCTGCCCGCCGCAACGTAACCCGTTGCTACATAACGACTTACGGCAAAAATAAATCTCTTACAACTCCAAAATTTTAAATCCTTACGACGTAAGGACTTGTGGCGAGGAAATAAATTATTTTGCTAAAAATTCCTGTTTGCCTGTTAATCCTCTGTTAATTTTGCGGTTATATAAGTAGAAAGGAAAATTGAAAATGGAAATCCCAACTAACGAAATTATTGAAAAACTAGAAAGCCTACTGACAGGTGGGCATGAGGGATCAGTGGCACTAGATGCTATTGATGTAATCAAGGCTCAAGCCCTAGAGATTCGGGAACTGCAAGCGGTCATCGTGCGGCTACGGCACCATGGCGTGGTAAAACTGGAAAAAACCTCTTGACAAACTAAAGTCTAGATGGTAAAATTGACGATATAAGTAATAGGAAACGAAAGGGAAATTATGACACTACCACAAGTAACTCACGAATGTCTAACGGCCATACTGGAGAAAGCTACG
>Ga0208180_1001178_pt1 | contig 17050 bp, 31 predicted proteins | sample MalvireepMed_s16_FD_184241 | JGI IMG/M metagenome (GOLD analysis project Ga0208180, IMG submission 184241) | Marine viral communities from the Global Malaspina Expedition - Malaspina viral metaG DeepMed_s16 (SPAdes) (version 2) | ecosystem: Environmental > Aquatic > Marine > Oceanic | place...
ATTTTATCTGTAATTAGATTCCATCCTCAGGCCGTATAATAGCGTAAATAATTGATAATTAGCACATTTTGGCAGGTATGCTAATTAATCATTATTTAACGCAATTTACCGACGGCCACAGCCTATGCCCTGGTCGATGCCCTCCGGTGGATCCTCCGGCTAGATCGGAGGCTGGCCAGCATGATCCATGGCCAGACCTAGATCCAGCCAATTTCGGCCAGACTACGACCAGGACTAACAATCCCTCCCGCTGTGGGCCATCTACTAAAAAGAAATCAATAATAATAAAAAGAAATATTTATGAAATATGAATTGATCCATATTATATTTGGTTAATTATGGATATAATTCCAATAATAACAAATGAGGCACTAACAATGGAACACTATGTTGAAAGCTCCGCTGTTAATACCCTCCAGTTCATAATCAATGCACAGGGTAATACAACGTTAAAAGCCCTTCCCAATGATATTTGGGATAAAGTACTTGAACGTTGTACTATGCAAGATGATGATGATGAAAACAACGGCCTAATCGACACCTCGCTACTTGAAACCGAGGTGGATAATTTGTCTATGTTTGGACAAAGGCCTCCCAAGTCAAAGGGTGTAGGTTCATCATCCGATTCTACCCTTCAATCCAGTGTACGAGGTGAAGTACAGGCCGTTTTAAACGTCCATGCCTCCGCTCTGAAGTTAGAAGGTTATGAGGGCCGATTTTACTACCGGTCTATTAAATCTGGAGATATTGTAACCCCTGAGGAAGTTATAGCTGAGGATGTTTTAACAAGTCCTGAGGCTGATGATACTACCGAAGAAGTTACTTCTTAACAGCCAGTAATCGAAAAGCCTCCCTTTTTAGGGAGGTTTTTCGATGTAACTCCATTGTAACCTGAGAAAAGAAACAAAGTGAGGAAAAATAAATGAGTAAACCAAATGAGGTATCATCTGAGGCCAATACTAAGGTCGCAGATTTTATCAAAGAGTATGGTATTGCTTGTGGCGGTAATTGGGCCGCTATGTTAATGTATGCCATAGAAAATGGGTTGCCTGAAGTTTATAAAGAGCTGGATGATAATAAATCGTACAGATTTGATGAACTCTATGAGGTACTCTTAGAAAATGTTTAATGTGAGGAAATAACAGATGAGATCTATAGTAATAAGCTACAATGATCCAACCAGCTCAAGGTCTGTTACACTATTTGATGATATGGAGTTTAGAAAAAAACATATCATTCTCTATGAGTATTTTGATAGAGGAACAGATAAGAGTAGAAGATCAGTGGTAGCTAAAATAAGTATTGACACAGTAAGTTCATTTTACTTCCATCCAAGAGGAGGAATAATAAATGAGTAAGAAAAGCACACATGAGGTAGTGCTCACCATTCCAAGGGGTACTCACGATCTAATTATAGAGGTCGGTGAGAATACTCCCGGTATTGGATTTGTACCTAAAAGAAGAGTAAAGAAATATATGCCCTTTGAAAAGCATGAGCTTATCTTTCAAATTGCAAAGATGTTGCAAAGGGAGTCATTGTTCTTTGGAGATGAAAGTAACGAGTCTCCTGTTCAAGTTACTCTGATTGATGGTTGGACGGGCATTAGCCGTACGTTCTGTGCAGGACAGCGAGCTGTCAAGGGCAAAGCCTACTCGAAGGCCTGGAGCCCTAAGTACACAGATAAGAAATTGCGAGTTGCTGAAGAGCGCAAAGCTATTTGGCAACGAGGAATATTCAGATTATTACTCGGTAGTTTCAGAGCTAATAAGATGAGTAAGGAAAAATTTATTGCAGAGGCAGAGTTTCTGTTGCACTGCTAATTGAAGAGCACGTCAGTTCTATGTTTGCACTATTTTTTTGCAGACTATAAAAAAGGAGTATAAATAAATGAAGCGTAAAATTGATTACAAGAAGGTAAAGGAGTTTGCAGATCAGAAGCGTAAGAATATCATACACTTCATGATTACAGGAGAAGTTCGTCGTGGAGTTTGTCTGAAATGAGTAAGCTGATGAGATTTATACAGCGTATTGAGGAGATCACTACAAGCGACAAATTTTTTACAATAATTTCCTCCTCACTCGTGGTAATGTTAGCATACCACTTCCTCAGGTGGCTATTGAAGTGAGCCGTCTGACTATACCTCGCAGGGTAGTTGCTAACACCACAACTACAAACCAAAATGCTGCCCTGCACAAATTTACATTGAGAGCTAAGGTCGCTGAACAGATTTCTGCAACGAACACCGGCTTATGTCGCTTAATAGTTGCAAGAGCTATAGTTCATGACGGTTTAGCTGTCTACTCGATAAACCAAATGTATCAAAATGGTTGCCATTAGATCGTGAAGGTCGCTTTTAAAGGCAATACCGTGAGCAGTTGAGTAGAGGTTTGAAAGGAACGTCTTGGCTCTCAAAGATTTAAAGGAGTAAATAATGAAAGAGTGTATAATAGGTAATCACTTTACAAAAAATGAGTTTTTTGGTAAAGGGAGTGTTCCTGAAAAAACTTGGCTCTTAGTTAAAGAAATGAGTATGTCTGATTTTGCAGAAAATGGACGTAGAGCAAAAGGAGTTGGTAGAAGGTTGTACTACAGAGGAGTGGTCTCGCTGATCACTGGAAAGCTCTATGATAGGCGGAGTAAATAGTGAAGAAAGAAATCAGAGCAATAAATATTACTGACATTGCAGAATTAGAGCAATCTATCTATGAAGTGCTCAAATATCGCTTGTCAAATGTTATTAATGAGCAGTATAGAGATATACTCTTTGATGATATACTCACTATTATTGATGAGAATAAGAAAGCAATTAAAAAGAGTAAATAGTGAACGTAAGAAAAGAATTGAGTGAAATTGTAGGCTACATATTTTGTGAGTTAGCATCCGGTCTATGGGGCAACGGCACAAAGATATGGAGTCGTATTTTACGTATTAAAAGTGATAAGGTTGCTTGGAGAATAGCGAGACCATTGTATTATACAGGCAACTGGTTCTACAACAGAGGATATTAAATGAAGTTCATAAAAGATTTAATTGAGTTATATATTCCTAATGCTCTTTTCAGAGTGAAGCTATTTTTCAATCCAGAGTTAGAAGCTGAGATTGCAGAATTTATAGCTGCTATTGAAAGAGCTGTAGAAGAATTAGAGTCTGACTAAGATTTACTTAACAGTAAACTGGAGTCATAAATGGACAAAATAAACGTAAGGAGTTTGCATAAGTCGCTAAATGACAGAGGCTACATCTGTGATGTGCCTTTCTCTGCGTCTTTGCTCACTTCTATGAAGGCAAAGCCTGTTGGTGGAGCTTTCCTGTACGGCTTAGCCGGTACTGGAAAGAGTTATCTGCCTCAGGTGCTGTCTGAAGTTGTTGGTTGCCCAATTTATGTACACCAATGTACCACAGGTACAAGGGAAGAAGAGTTGCTTGTCAAGATGATGCCATCCGAGACCTCAAAGTCCGGTGTTGTTGCTGAACATGGCAAGCTATATCAAGCTGCCCTAAAATCAAAGAAGAGTCGTGTCATCCTAATGCTGGATGAATGGGATAAGACTCGCCCAACTGCTGATGCGTTCTTTCTGGACTTTCTGCAGTATGGCAGGCTCTCTATCCCCGGGTATAATATTCAAGCGAACCTTGATAATATGCTCATATTCATCACTGCTAACGATGAGCGTGAGTTCATGGAAGCGTTGTTGCGTAGATTTCCTAAAATAGACGTACAGCCTTTGAGTATGAACTGCATAAAGAAAGCTCTTGAGCTGACTCACAAGGGTCATAAGTTCTTACCACACTGCATGGAATTATATGCACGCTGTTTAATGAGCGAAATGACCAAACCAGCAACAATACAGGAACTGAGACAACTGATGGATGCCATCAGTGAACTTGGCTCCGGTGCTGATTGGGACTCCCTTGTATATCAGTTTGTAACTAAAACTCCCGAAAATCATGCATTGCTCAAACAATTTGAGAATGTTGAACTGAAGGGCGACTTTGCTATTGCAAGGGATAAAATAAACTCTAAGAGTTTTGGTAAGTCACTGAAGGAGCATTTTAAAGATGCTCAATCAGATGATAAATTTACTCCCTTGATGCCTCGTCTCGTAGATATTAATAAGTTTGAATCTACTTTTAAAGCCGCACCAGTTCCAGATAAAGAGTTATATGGTATCTTTAAACGCACGGATGCATCTGAGTCACATATGTTTACTCAGAATATCAGTGCAGATAATGATCCTGAACTCCCTGCATTCCTTGAATGGGCAACAATAACTGATGATGTTGTGTACATGCACAAAGAAGTTAATTGTAAGGGTATATACTCATTACAACAACTCGCAACAGTTCTTGCTAAATCTTCTGAGGAAGGTGAAGTGAGGATCGTGGATAAGTTTGTTACAAGAAAAGAGCTCAATCGTATGCTCGCAGGCAAATGGATGGTCAAGAAACGTGACGCTAATGAGATTATTGCTCGTAAATGGATCAATAATAGCTCAGGCAACACGTGTAAAGTAGATCTCAGATATACTGATGAAAAAGGACTCGAGATTATAGCTGACGTAATGGTTGGTGAGTATCTTGTAGATTCTATTTTCAAACTCAATAAGTATGACAATTTACTTCGCATAAGTGTTGCTGAAAACATAGCGGTTTCTTATTATTTAAATAGAGTTAATCATGCTGTACCTTACGAATTGAACAGGATGATAAGAAAGCGTGGCTATGGGAACGGAGTTGGTTTATCTCAAATCAAAGCCCTTTCAGAAGGGCATAAAGGTTTTTGTGATATGCTCGTTCCTTGTAACTACAATGGTAGACAGGGCTCTATTTCTGATGATGAGGTCGAATACTATGAGGACTTAGTAAATTGTAAAGGTATAAAAGTTACTCGTGGTGCGTTGTGCGGAGATGGTGTCTCTTTTGAGGGCAGGAACATAAAACTCGAATCCATTAATATAGGCGAAGGAAGTAACTCAGGTTTATGGGTACGTATAACCGGACTCCCGGATATTAACTTACTCAACTTCGCTGTGTTATGGGCCGATTGTGTTCCTTTGTACAGGTGCAGAAAGATAAAGCCGCAGTATCGTGATGGAGTTTTATTTTCACGATTGGCTAACAAAAACGGTTGGTTGCTTGTAAGTACGAACACTAATGCTCTTGAGAAGAATGGTGTTTATGCTCTATTTGCAGGTGATTACGTTGTTTTCTGTACTTTCATTGATCAAGAGACTCTTTCTTGGTCTGCAAGAGCTGGTGCATTGATTAGTAATAAGTTAAATAGCATAAAAAGGTGTGTTGCAAACTATTGCGATGAGTAAAAAGGGACACAAAGGCTTGAGTAAGCATCAGATAGATCGTGTATGGAGAAGATACGATCTCAAGAATGATCCAAACTCAGCATTAATGCCTACTGACGTTCCAAATCTTAACTTTGATAGTTCTGCCCCTACTCCACCACCAATACCAACACCGGGAAATGGGAGTCTTGTCAAAAGGGCTCCCAAATCCCGTTTTCAGTCTCCGTCCAGAATGTATTCGAGTTCATCTGTAACTCAAAGATTTAAGAATAACATAAAATCAAATAACGTACTATCTACAAACAGTCAAGTTAAAGACGCTTATAAAACTTATTACAATATGAATAAGGGCTACAAGATAGATGATTTCTGTAATGATCTTGATATGCACAGAAATCTTGATATTGCTGCAAAAGGTAAGTTTGACCTTGATGTGAGTGGTAACAGGAGAATGGCTACAAAATTTGCAGTACTCTTGTCTAAAATAGCTGAAGATATGACTGGTGAGCCCGAACCGGGTGATGAGTTTTGGGACGTTGAAAGATTGTTAAATAGAAGATTGAGCAGGGAAAATATACTTAATTGTAAGATGAGTCGTGAGAAAGAGTCTATCATCATGATACTCGACAGCAGTCCCTCTTGTTCTCGTCAAGCACGCTTTTACAGTCAACTCGCATCTATTGCGGCATTGCACAGCGATGTAGAATTATATAATGCTCCCAATGCAAGACTCGTTGAAATTTATAACAGAAGAAAAAGAAAATTTGTAAAGTGTATAACTCCCCAAGACATAATGGCAGACGTTCATGAATGGTCGCTGTTTAGAAATAGAGTTATAATATTTTTTGGAGACGGAGATGGTCAGAACATACTTGAGAAAGCTGCTGATCATAATAAGATTTACTGGTTTAATTATGAGGACAATGATTTTTACGATAGTTTTTGTAGAAAACTCAGAATAACATATTTTGGAGATATATATAGTAACTCAGATTTCATTAATGCAATGAAAACAATAAGATAAAAAAGGAGTAATTGATGACAGACTCAAAAATGGACAATATTTGTAAAGACAAATATCGTTCACTCGCTGACGAATTTATACTCCCACCTAACATACCGGACTTCTCGAGAAAGTCTGTACATAAATGTGGAGCACTTGCTTTTGATATGGGCTTCATAAAAGATAACTCTCGAGGCCCCGGTGAGTTCTTAAGAATAATGACACGCTATCTTAATGATAGACCTTCAATTGTGAGTGCTTTGTCTAATGAAGGAAAAGAGGACGCAAATGATATTGCACAAAGGTTTACTGTCATTACTCTTGTTGAACAGGAGTTCCGTGTTACACTACATGAGTTAAATATTGATCTCAGTGATGTTGATCTTGATATTGATGACTCTGATTTAAACGGGCTCGGTATTGCGGTGGGTTTTGATAAGTCAGTACCAAACATGACAGCTGCTATTTTTCGCAGCAAATTTCATAAACGCCTCTCTCAATATTTCAACGATGACTCTGGTGGTCGCATACTTTCACTGTCCAGCGACAAAGACGATCCTAATGATATTAGTGAGTTTATGGAACATATAGACAGCAACATAAAGGGCGAGGCGTAATACAAAAGGAGGGGGCTGGTAATCAGCTCCCTCCGCCCTTGTTAATTTATTATGTATAGTTGGAGTAAAAAATATTACAGAGGCCTGACAAACTGGCAGCATAAAGAAAATGATGCTTGGTTTAAAAAAATGCTGAGCATGTTGAAAGATACAGGTGTTCTTATTGTACCCAATTTAAATAAATCTTTCAGTAAGAGTGGAGACGAAATTATAACTCAAGACTTAAATGAAAAGGAGTAACTATGTCTATATTTGATGATATGGTGCTCGTAGAACAGAGTAATTTTGGTGATGTTGTATGCTGTGATGGCTGCAATGGCCCATATGGAGACAACATGAATGGCGGAGCCATTATTGGAAGCAGTGCATACTGCGGTGAATGTTGCGATAAATATGGATATTACTCACAAAACTACAAGTACGCTGATGAAATAGATGAAATACTTGATAAGAAGAGGACATTCAAGGAGAATGTTCTTGATTTCAGGAAACGAATGACTGGCTCAAGTGATGCGGTAATGCGTATATACACTGAGTCATCGTTCAACAAACAAGGAGTCGATTATGACAAAGCAAACACAAACAGTGAATGCAGAGACAATGATCGGCACGACAGAGAACGGGACGATAATAACAGCTCCGATAACGACGGCTGTTAATACGCCCCTGCCTCCAATGATACAGGCAACAAAAGATTACTCAATGTTTTCTTTTGTTAAAGGTAATCGTAGAGTTAACGCTCCTAAGCTGAAACGCTTAAAGAGTTCAATGAAGCAGGTAAACGCCTGCCATTTGTACCCTATAATCGTTAGCTCTAACTATGCCATCTTAGATGGTCAACATCGCTATCTCGCTTGTGTTGATATGAGACTGCCAGTATTCTATGTTGTTGTAGACAATATAGATCTGGTGAAGGTTGCTCTGATCAATGCAAATCAGGATGCGTGGAAATGGTATGATTATCTCAATACGTATTGTGAACTCGATGTACACGAGTACAAGGTGTTTCGAGGGTTCATGAGACGCTATGACCTAAACTTTTCCGTAACATCAATTATGCTGTTCGGTGAGTTTACTCATAGCCTGTATGAGACTTTCAAGGAAGGCTCCATCAAAATTGCTGGAGGCTCGATTGAACGTGCTGATAAATGGGCAAGCAGAGTCCAAAGTCTGAAAGATACATATTCTTTCTATAAGGACAGAGGATTCATACTCGCTTTGGTTACCATGTGGAAACACGAGGACTACGATCATGAACACTTTATGAAAAAAGTTAGTTCTGCTGGTTCTAAGGTAATAAAAGCAACCTCACGTCTGGAATATCTCAGACAACTGGAAGGACTCTATAACTTCAAGGTTCGTAAAACAACCAAGAAAGTTAGGTTCTTTTAAAAGGAGGCTGTTATGGGTTTTGACCTACATGGACAACATCCTAGCAGCTGTGATATTCCAGAGCCCGATTGGGACAATGGTTACACGAAGGAAGAGGCTCGGGAGTACTGGGCTCTTCGGACAACAATACCCGGAGCCTACTTTCGTGCTAACGTCTGGGCTTGGAGACCTCTATGGGAGTTCGTTGTAAAGGCATGCTGTGACATCCTCAACGAAGAAGACGTAGAGCGAGGTTCGTCCAATGACGGACATCTCATAAGCAAAAGAAAAGCTGAGAGAATAGCTCAGATCCTAAAAAAGCAGATCAACAGGGACAAGCATAAGCAGTTCGCTGAGTCGCAGGAAGAGATACATAAAAACCTGCCTCTTGAGAAATGTAGTATATGCGACGGAACAGGTACTCGAAAAGGCTGGGAAGGTTGGCAATCTGAAGAAGATTGGCTTAAACTTCACGGCTCACTTGACGTTGGAGGACCTGAAAGTGCCTGTGAGATCACTTTTAAATCGGCTCACAACAATCACGGTTGCAACGCCTGTAAAGGCAAGGGTAAAACCGAGTCATTTTTGACTAATTACAAATTCCATCCAGAACTTCTGGAGGAATTTGAGTCATTTTGCAGGTTGAGTGGTGGTTTTACTATAAATTAGCTGCTACTCATAGATATATAGTGGTATATAGCTGCAAGTAGCTATATGCTGCTATATACTCTATTATATATATATTATATATAGAGTATATACTATATATAAATATATGTTGTTTTATTGTTTTTTAAAAAACAAGTTGTTAGAATTAAAAGAAATTAATAAATTTAGTTTCAAGTTAAAAAAAGGGAAAAACAAAAGGAGTTACCCTATGCAACAATGCTCATTCCGTTGTCCTGACGACATATGGAAGCGGTTCAAGTTATACTGTACTATGAAGAATGTAAAATTACAGGATATGCTGATGCGTTTGATAGTAGATCATATGGAAAAAGAGCAATGGATCACAACAAAGGAGAAGATAAGTGCAGAGTCGAGTTCAAAAGATATACGACGAGTATCTGCAGCATCTTAATGAACAGAAAGTACTACACAGGTATCAGGACAGGAGCTGGTTTCACAGCAGCACTGCAGGTCTCTGTGCTAGGAAACACTACTACGCTACAATCGAACAGATGGAAGGGGTACCAGTCGACAGCGACACAATGCGTCTCTTCCGTCTGGGAGATTTAGTACATACAGATATTCAAGATGCTGTTAGATGGTGGGCTGAAGCAAATGGAGCCCCCATCTTCATTGAAAAAGAATTATACCTTGAGGACTACAATGTCCGAGGGTTCATAGATTTAGGTTTCGTGTTTGACGATGTTCTGCACGACATAAAAACCTGCAACTCGTGGAAATGGAGAATGCTGTTTGGTAAGAGTGGAGATCCGTCTCCATCAAGAAACTACCAGATGCAGTTGGCAACATACGGATTATGGTACGAAATGACACATGGATCACTGCAGGGTATGAGTCTCCTTTTTTATAACAAAGATAACTCGAAGATGAAAGAGCTTCAGGTTCCTTTAGATTTTATAGAAGATGCAAGAGAATACTGGGCCAGAGTTAACCTATTAACCGCAGAAATGCCCTCAGGAGGCCATAAAATGCCAAGCATCGCACTTGGTATCGCTCCCGTATATAAATGGGAATGCAACCCAAAATACTGCCAATACTATGAAATCTGCGGAGGCGGTATAAAAGGAGAAGAAGAATGAAACAAGAGAAAGATAAATGTATTACCTGCAATGAAGAATCACTCTATGATAAAGACATTAACATAAAATTCAGGCTCGGCTACATAGAAGGTGCAGGTCAGCTGTGTTTAGAGTGCTACGATAAGATTTATGTTATTCCTAAAGTAGAAAAGAAAATTGCAGCAATCAAAAAAGGACGATATATAGATACAGAGTGTGGTCTAACACTTAAGATAGAAGATTAATGGGAAATATAACTGAAACAACTCACTTCGAGAAACTGCAAGAAGAACTTGAAGATACAATGCAAAAAGATGAGAAATTAGTATTTGAAGAACAGTTTAGAGAAGCATTATCTCCGTCTGACAGGTACAGGATCGCACAGGCAAAGCTCGGCATTGATGTTGTTCTAAAGGAACAGCTAAGGACAATAGGTGCCAAATCTTGGACAGAAATGAAAAGAAATGAGCGGTTAAAATTATTAAGTAATCTTAGAACTCTATGGAGGAAACAGAATGGATTGGGTAGTTAAACTATTATCAAGACGTACTGATCGAAGATACAAATACGTAAGGAATACTAGAAATAGTCACAACGCAGAATATAAGAGACTGAAGTTCTGTGAGACTTGTAAATCTATTTGGGAGATATCAACAACAGGCACAATACTTCATTACAGCCATCTTCCAACTTACGGATTAAAAAGAAAAACCTGTCACCACTGTAAAGGTCTTGAAAAGAAAACATATAAGGAGAAAAAAAAGAATGGAACTTAAATACTACATCGAAGCAATGATGACTCAAGAGCCGTTTGTACTGGCTTGGGAAGCATTTGTATTATTTATGCTGCTTATGTTTATAAGCATTATCATCAGACTTCACAGCATAGAAAACAAAGTAGATGATGTCATTGAGGAAATAATAGAAAATATTGAGTCAAAATGATCAAGCTTGAAGAAACTGATGATATCGTATTCAGCGGCGTTGATAATTCTGATTATCCTGACTACAGCGATGCATTCGTTGAGTCAGCGACATATAAAGGAAGAGATATGACCGAGGAAGAAATGGAAGAACTTATGGACGATTACAGAGACTACGTCTATGATAAATTAATGACCTACATATTCTAAAAGGAGAATAAAATGAAGTACAATCTTCAATTGTGGGAGTCGGTAGAGAATACTGATCCGCAATTTACTAAGACAGTTAATCAGCGTGGAGGCTTTACTGCTATTGGAGCACAATATCAGGTAAAACGTGCCACTGAAACATTCGGTGCATTTGGGTACGGCTGGGGAGTTAAAGATGAACGTATCGAAAAATGGGAAGACTGCGGATTAGCTGTGTATCAGGCAACGCTATGGTATAAGTATTGGGAAACTGCAGAGGATCACTGCATACCAATACATTCATCCATTAAATATCAAAGCAACGGCAGAGTTGATGATGACTTTATGAAAAAAGTTGCGACTGATGCATTAACAAAAGGTTTAAGCAAGCTCGGTTTTAACGCTGATGTATTCATGGGTAAGTTTGACGACAATAAGTATGTCAACCAAATGAAGAAGAAGTTCAGCGGCAATGGTCAGGAAGACAAGGATTGGCTTGAGAAAGTACGATCTGCTATGGAAGGTCTTGGTGATGAGGACGTAGTTATGGTTGAGGAAGCCATAACCAACGGCAAACTCAACAGCAAGAACTACAAAAAGACAATTGATCGCATCAACGAACTAAAAGCGGCTAAGATCAATGGCGAAAATTGATGAACTTTTAAGCGATATAACAACAGATCAGCAGGCTTATTATGAAGAGCCTGATGACTCTGCTATCCCCGAAGGTACATACCAAGGCACAATAGTAGCCATGTCTAAGAAGATGAACAAAACTACCAAAGCAGGTAATGTATGCGACATCTTCTGGCCACGCTACAAGATCAGTACAGACAGTCCAACAGCTCCCGGAAGACTTGTCCGGGACTCTGGTCTGTTTCGCTTCCGAAAAGGGCTGAAAGATAAGAATTTTCACTATAAAAAAGCTCTTGATCGTCTCGAAATTCCCTTGGAAAAAAAGAGTATAAATGGTAATATAAGATATCTTTTACCAGCTCTTTCCAAGGACATGCTCGTTGGAAAGCGTGTTGTATTTAATGTGTACTATGATGAGTGGCAGGATGGCAAAGGACACCATAAGGAGCCTGTTGCTAAAATTGTAAAAGTACTAAAGGAGACAGATGATCAGTGATGAAGGTTATGTACTTGATATGCTGCCTAAACTCAATAAAAGAGGATATATTAAATTCTGGGAAGCTCACTTTGAATTTGGGCTGCCCTTGAGGTATAGACAAGGTAAAGATATGCAGTGGGCATTAAGACATTTAACATGGATAAAACATCCAAGAACAAAAGAAATAATTTTCTTAAAGAAAAAAGATTAATATGCAACTACAACCACACAGCAACGAAGCTGAAAGATTAGTTTTAGGTCAGGTACTGACCGATAACTCTATAATAGATCAAATAGCTCACTATATTCCAGATGAGTCTGTCTTTTACCAAAATAAACATAAACAGATATGGAAAGCAATGATCAACATGCACAGAAACGGTGCAACAACAATTGATGCAGTAACCATTACTGCGAACATACCTCCAAATGAGTACAATAAAAGCCCCGGATACTATATTACAGGACTTTTAGATGAAGTTGTAACTACCTCAACAGCAGAGCAGTATGCTAAGGTTATATACGAGAAGTGGCTGTTAAGAAAAGTAATAGAGAAATCGAGAAAGATAGAAGATGTAATGTCAGTAGACGGCTCTGATGCTTATAAAGTATTACAGAGACTGCACAGAGAACTTGAAGATATACTGAATCTCAGGGTAAGAGAAGATTACAGCCTCAAATCATTACTCGACTCCACTGTAGAGAATATGTTCAGTACAAAGAATTTAATACCCTACGGCAATGAGAAACTCGATAAAATGACTGGCGGTATGACCCGTGGTGAGATCACTGTTATAGCAGGCAGGCCGGGACACTTCAAATCAACAATGATGATCAATGTAGTATCCAAACTGCTCAGTGCAGGAAAAAAGGTGCTTGTCCTGAACAGGGAAATGAGCAATGTCGAGATGATGAAAAAACTCATAGTTCTGGAGAGCGATACCCTGATGTACGATAGGATACGCATGGGCAGATTTGACGATGACGAACGTGAAGAACTGGACAGGGTAACTAATATTATCAAGAACAGGTACAAAAAACTCATTATGTATGATGATCTCTTCGATATTGACCGTGCCATGCGTGAAATACGCAAGCATAAGCCCGATGTGGTAGTAGATGACTACATAGGTCTTGTAGATGTGCTTGGCATTGATGACAACAGGCTTAGAATTGACAACATAATGAAACAGTACAAACGTGCTGCTAAAACATACAATATGTCAGCACTGCTCGTATCACAGCTTAACAGGGGCTGTGAAGACAGGGCAAACAAGAGACCCATACTCCGTGACCTGCGGGACAGCGGTTCTATTGAACAGGATGCAGAGACCATACTGTTCATGTATTATGATTACAGGTACAATATGAAGGACAGCAGTGTAGGAGAATACGGCATAGAAGTTGTGCTTGGCAAGAACAGGTATGGAAGAACAGGAAATGTCATGCTCGGAGTGATCGGAAACAGATGCAAGATACTTGAATCTCCGGATGATGCTATGTCAGAAATTTCAAATAACAAAGATTAGGGGCGTAAAAATATTAACCGAGGATAACACTGGAAGTTGATTCGGTTGGCTGTGGAGATATGCCGTCGCCTCTAATAAACTAAGGAGTAACTAATGACTACTAAGAAAACAAAAAAAAGAAAACGCTTAAGCCCACTAATGAAGGCTTTGAAAACTAAGGTAAAAGTCCCTAAACTTAACTGGAAACTTTTTAAATGAAAGCTGAAGTCGGAAAGTACGGAATATGGCTTGCTCAAGATGAAATGGCAATAATCGAAAAAGCACTGGAGTGGATGGAGAACAGCAGCCATACGTTTAATGAAACCTCAAAAATTGGTGCAATAAAAAATCTGCGAAATGATTTTGAAAAAATCAGGAAAAATGGAGTCCAGATACCAAAAAAGGTTGAGATTCCAAACGAAATGACAGAGCAAGACGTTTTAGACTCGATTTGTGAAGAATGTGAATGAAACACGATAAAATAGTGGATTATGTGTGTGATGAGTGCGGTAGTGAAAACATATATAAAGATGCTACTGCTACGTGGTCTGTTGCACATCAGAGGATGGTGCTTGCAAGTACGCAGGACAATGGCTGGTGTGAAGACTGCGGCTACGAATCTGGAAGCGGAGTCGGAGAAGAAATAGTTGTAGAAAAACTCATAATATGTGATAAGAAACTGAGAGGAAAATAGTGATGAAAAGGAAAGTCAATAAAAACAACAAGTTAAAACTGTTGCAAGAAGATGTTAACATCATGAAACTTGACATAAATATGATCAAGTCTTACCTTAATAATGAAAACTCTGTAAAGATCAATGCGTGCATGAACATGCTTGAAAAGTACATAGGTTTCAAAGGTGATGTTGATGAATTTGTTAAAGTTTTGGAGGAAAATTATGAAGAAGTCGGAGAAAGCCCAGCGACAGGGCAGGAGAAACAGGCAGAGGGGAGCGGAACTCCAGCGTCAGGCAGTAAGGACAGCTAAAGATTTTGATCTTGAAGCATATAACAGGGACAGAGGAGGAGCACAGCACGAAAAAGGAGATGTAGAAATAGAAGATAAGTTCTATGGCTGCAAAAGGAGAAAGATGGTTCCACGGTGGCTGTTGCCTGAAAAAAATGAAAGCGGAGTAATATTCAGGGGAGATAGAATGAATCCTTACATAGCAGTACCCCTTGAGATCTATCTGCTCTTGATCAGTCTGGCAAAGAAACAGATACCTCTTTCAGGAAAAGATTAATGCTTGGGGTTGGTGTGTGAGGTTTCTCCTCCTTTTTTCCTCACTCCTAGGGCATCGACCCCTATCATAAAAGGAAGTAATGCAAATAAATATAATAAACAATGTTATACAGGGAGACTGCCGTGATGTTCTCAAGGATTTTCCTCGTGAAACAGTGGATACCTGCATCACATCTCCTCCATACTGGAACCTGCGTGACTACGGTACTGCAGATTGGACAGGCGGAGATGGCGACTGCGATCACAGGTACTACAAGGGAGGACACGGAGAAAAATCAAAGGTGCAGACAGGATCTCAGGGCAACCAGTTTTACCAGTATAAAGGAGAATGTAAAAAATGCGGAGCAATAAGACATGACTCGCAGTTTGGCATGGAAGATAACCTTGATGATTATGTTAGTGATCTTGCAGATATTATGGATGACATACGTGGAATCCTTAAGCCTGAGGGTACACTCTGGCTCAATATTGGGGACTGCTATGGAGGAAACAATCCTGTCAATCAGGACGGGAGAAGAGGTTTCTCTAACGGCCCAATAGTACAGCGTAGAAAAAAATACATAGATGGACTGCACCCAAAGAATCTCATGGGCATACCTTGGAAGATTGCCTTTGAAATGCAGTCAAGGGGCTGGATACTCCGCAGTGATATCATATGGCACAAGCCAAACCCTATGCCTGAGTCAGTTAAGGACAGGCCAACCAATGCAACAGAACATATCTTTCTCTTCTCAAAGAACCCTCTGTACTACTACGATCACAAGGCAATCATGGAAGATGCAGTAACAGAAGATTATTCTGAAGAAGGCAAGAGAAACAAAAGAAATGTATGGAAAGTAAGGGCTGCCATGTACAGGGGAGCCCACTTTGCAACCTTTCCAGTAGAACTTATTACCCCCTGCGTTATAGCAGGGTGTCCTCAGGGTGGACTGGTGCTTGACCCCTTCATGGGGTCAGGCACTGTCGCCTATGTAGCAAAAAAATTCGGACGCAATTACACAGGCGTCGAATTAAACCCGGATTATCACAAGATAATCCATGAACGAACCAAACAAGAGGAGTTATTCTAATGCCAGAATACGACAACGAGAACAGGGGAGTATTATTTCCCAACAAATACAAGGAAGATGGAGATAAGAAACCTAACTACACAGGAAGCGTTGATGTTCAAGGTGAACAGTGGCGTTTGGCTGCTTGGGAGAATACATCAAAGAATGGAGTAAAATACATTTCATTGGTTGTATCCGAACCCAAGGAAAAAGAAGAAGTCGAAGAAGAGGTCCCTTTTTAGGGGCCTCACGGCTTTAAATCTATTTAGGCAGGGTTAGTGTCGATAAGTTCAAAAACTGTCCGTATTCGGCCTATTGGATGGGTTAAACAGCAAATTAAAGCAAGAGTCAAGAGTCTAATAGTGTGTATAATACTATTAACCGCCATATTTGATATAATCCGTCAGCATTTGCATAAGTGATTCGTTTCTTTCCATTTCTGATGGTTTAACGGTTCTTGGCTCACCAGTCTTCAAATCTAACCACTTCTGTTTGTTGTAATCATATCTCCACTGTTTTCCTAATCCTCTCTCTTTGAGAAAAGGAACAGCAATTTCTGGAGACATGTGTCTAATTTGTTCCTCTGTAAACTTAAGTTTTCTTAATTCATCTCTCATTGCTTTAGGAGCATCTGACATAGTAAGTGGAAATGATTCAGCTCTTATATCTTCCATCAGTCTTTGAGGAGCATCTTTATATTTTGATGTTGTTTCAAGTCTTTTGATATCACGTACCTGTCCCTTGCTGTGAAGAATCTGTTTATCGAGGCGTAATTGAGACATCATATTTTTTAAGAAAGATTTTCCTGTGTGCTTTGCAGCACCTAATATAGGTTCCTTAGTTGCTGATATCAATGAACCAGCTTTAGCTGGACCTCCAATAGATTCTAAACTGAAAGCACCCTGAGCGATCTTGAATGCATCTCTTAAATTCTCATCAGTAATTTTACCCGTCTCCGATAGAGCAGGTATGTCCGTAGCATGC
>Ga0208180_1001179_pt1 | contig 17030 bp, 15 predicted proteins | sample MalvireepMed_s16_FD_184241 | JGI IMG/M metagenome (GOLD analysis project Ga0208180, IMG submission 184241) | Marine viral communities from the Global Malaspina Expedition - Malaspina viral metaG DeepMed_s16 (SPAdes) (version 2) | ecosystem: Environmental > Aquatic > Marine > Oceanic | place...
ACTTGGTGAATAGCCGTCCAGTCCGTCGTTCTGACGTTTCTTGTTTTGGTTCAAAATAGGCTCGACGTCTTGAGTTCGCTCCACAACAAACTGATCGTCCGTTTCGCCCTCGTGCCATCGAGTTTCAATCCAATCGGTATCAGTATCAGTGTCAGACATCAGCCCTCAACAGGTGTGATTACAATCTTTGAACCAGTGGCTTCCTGAAGGTAAGCAATATGGGTAAAACCCTGCACGTTCAGAAATACCGCATCACCAGGGCCAACCAATATGTCAGCCGTGGTACACGCGGTTCCAGTTAGCACTGGTTTGACGTGAGCCGTCCCTGTGGCTGCAATTCGCACATACCGCGCCGTAGCTCCATCTCCGTTATTGGGTATAGCAACCTCTTGGTTTGAACCCGAAGATGTAACGTATGCTCCAGCTGCTCCATTTTGAAAAAGTGGAAACTGATGCATGGTTATCTCCTTACGATGACGCAGATATCCACGCTAATCGTATTGGCCGACGCACCGTTGGTTTCAATCTCAAGTTTATCGCCCTCAACAACGTGATTAGCCGCTGAAGGTGAACAACTATCCTGATCACCAGCTGCACTGCCTGATTGGGTAATGGTGATGGCACCATCGGTTACTGCCGTTCCATCAATTTTAGACGTTAAAACAGCATCAGCTGTTCCAAGCGCTCCATTCAAAGCGGACATGATCTTGATGATTTTACCGTCGTCTGGAACAGGAATATAAATCTGACCAGCGGTAGAAACATCTTCGATTTTTCCGTAGATGAAGTAATCATTTAAAGTACGCATATTATTCTCCTTGCCTTCACCGACTTCTCGGTGTTCAGGCTACTTAAAAGAAAAGGGACGCCCTAGAGCGCCCCTTTAAGGTTATTGAGCTAGGATTAGCTCGTTGTACAATCGGCAACCATGCCAGAAGCAGCTTCCTGTCGAGCCACAAGAGTGTACTCTGCTAACATCTGTCTCCGCTCAGAGTCACCATTTTTACTTAGTTCGAACTGTTGGAACGGACGCAGATAAGCGACCTCCCAAAATTCAGAATCCAAGACAAAGACATCACGTTCCCGACTGAAGCGATTTGGAACTATGTTCAAAGCACCGAAGTCACTTTCGTAAATGTCGATTGCCGCTACCAGCTTTTTATCCTCGCCTTTATCCATGCGAGTCGAATTGCCGGTAAAGCCAGAAATGACCGTCTTATTAAAAGGTCCAGTCATAACCATTTTTGGATTACCACCCTGCGTCCAGCAATTTTGAACCGCTGTTTTAAGGTGACTTTCCAACAAAGCACGCTGTGTACCATCAGTACGTGCGCCACCAGTTCCGTTGCCAGAGGCCGCTGAACCCGTTCCAAGAACATCGTTCGTTGCGATCCAGCTAGGTAGACCCGTACTTTCACGTGCTGTGGTAGAATTTCCAGCGACCTGTGCGTTATTTGAGCAAAGCTGAGATTCCATATCCCGCTTTAATTCTTTCAAATGTTATGCAGATTTTTTAATTACTGCCTCAAACTTTGGTCTGAGTATCGGACTATATCTTCACCCGATTGGGTGTTCTGCGCTCTTGAGCCTTTACCGTCCTTATAGGACTCCATGACCTAGTCTCTGAACCTTCCTTACATTACTATAAGGCTTGGATGCTGATTGGCATATCCTTTCGGACTTAGCTTCCCAGACAATTCACAGAATGTTTACTCGCTGCTTACGCAGCAAGGGAGCAAATGAAATTACCCTTTTTCGCAATTTGGTACGCTAATTCTGACTTTCTGCCAGCTTTATTAACAACATCCTGAGTCCCAGATACGACCACTGTCTTATCTGCGATTTGTAGATAGTTGCCTAGACGAGTAGATGCTGTACTTGCATCCAATGTGGCCTCGTCCCCTTCGATGACTGCATTCGTTGTTCATACCACTACGGCTTTCGCCGCCATCAAATGTTTGTGGTCTGGACTTTCTCTTCACCCCGAGGGGTGCTGCCCGTCAAGTCTCTACACGTTCTCCTTGCGGAGCTTCGCTCGGGATTAGCATTTTAAAGCCTTCCCCGAATTTGAGCAATTTTCAGCCAAATGTTTCCAAATGGCTAGGCAAATCTAATGAAATACCGCGCTTGCAAGTGCATCTGTTTGCCATTCTTTATAGGTCGCGTCAGCTGTACTCCGTGACGCTGCCGTCATAAATGGCGTGTCTGTGGGAGAAATCGAATAAATTATATTCGACAAATCCTCCCGATTTCCTTTGGCATCATATGCAAATATGTTCGTTCAAGTTCGTTAATCTTAAACCGCCTTTTGGCCGCTAACGCTTTCACGTTAGTTCAGATCATATCATCACCCTTTTTATAAGGGGCTACGCGCTTCGGGCCACTTGGCCCTACTTCCTTTCGGAATGATCGTTGCACCTTCCCATTTCTGGGCTTGGCTCAGGATTGCCCTCGGCTTAAACCGTTAGGGGGTTCCCTGAGTTCACGTAGTTTGCAACAAGGATTACTCCTTGATGGACCCAATTTTTAAGTCAAAGGTATTTGCTGGTTGTGCCATTTTGCACTACCTCCTTTAAAGTTAAAGTAAATCAGCGATTGCCGCCGCCGCGTCATTGACGTGACCGCTGGCTTTCGCCCGTTTCAATTTGGCAACAAGTGCATCAGCATCCGTATCACTTCTGGAATTTCGCGCCGAAGATTTAACGACCTTCGGCAACGGTTTAACTTTCTTGTCTACTACGGTTTTTGAAGATTGTAGTTTTCGCCATTTCATAGCGTCATGCACAAGCTGTACGTGACGATGATCGGCAATAGATCCAATCTCCTGGTCCGAAAACCCGCCGTAGTTAGATTTCAAGAAAGTCCGTAGGCTTCCACGGATTTCTTCAGCCTTGTCCTCGTCTTGAAATACAGGCATTGCTGCTTGGAGCTTTTTTGCTTCCTCACCTAAAGCAACCTGATAGTTCTGTTGAACTTTCTGGTTTTCTTCCTGTTGAAGTCGCTGTAACTCACCTTGAGAAGTTCTATACTGTTCGACCTTCCGTTGGTGGTCTGCCCACTGCGTGGCAAATTCGATGGGATCTTCTTCTTTCAAGGCGTCCCAATCGGTTTCCTGATTTTTAGACAATTGAAGGCCAAGTGATTGACCTATCTGGGCCAAACGCTGGGCGTATTGCTGCCGTTCAGCTTCGACAACGGAAAGCGCTTGCTCTCGCTCTTCCGCTAATTGTCGACGTTGTGCGGAAAGCTCTTCAGTTTTCCGCGTATAATCAGCTTGTCGGCTATAGCCTTTGGACAATTCATCGAGGGTAACTTCGGCTCGTTCCCCACCAGGCAAAGTTACCTCGTAAAGATCGGCGGGTTCCTCTTCGACACTATCCGCATCTATTTCCGCTTCATCTGAATCGTCGCCTTCATTAGCGACAGGAGTGTCGTCTTCAGCTGCGTCCATTTCTGGATTAGCATCTTCTTCAACTTGCTCCTCCGCGTTGTCGTCGCTGGATTGTCTGGGCGGTATATCGCCAAGGTCCAACAAACCTTCTAACGCGTTTGATGCCGTACTGACATCTGTGACCTCAACAGCTTCCCTTTCGGGCGTGGCCATTTCATCAGCCATAATTAAATTCTCCTAATGGTTAGCGAACCTCTTATTGGTGGGGTTCAGGTATTGAAGTTTCTCACTGGCGACTGCACCATTATTGATGCTGGCTGTGAGTATTGCCTCAAATCGAGGCAGCAACTGGATCATCATCCAGAGTGCGTCTCTCTGTTCTTCATCGGTGGAATGTTTCCACTCATTAAAAATGGCTTTCTCCATTTCGGTGAAAGCCTCTTTAAATATTTCGTTTTCGAGGATCTGCTTGGCGAGAGTCCCTCGATGTCTGTCTTTTTCAAGCATCCTTAATAAAAGTCCGCCCAGTCATACACTTCGCCCATAACGGTTGTACCCGTTCCAAAATCTTCACCAGTACCGAAATAATCTGCCCCAGTATCCCGCATACCAACGATTTCCGGAGTTTGCGCTATAGCACTCATTTTGGGCGTAATGTTATAACTTCTCTCGTCTTCAGAAATTGTCGATTCAAGAAGCCCCGAAGGAGAGTGAATAGTAATGGGCGCACCAGCTGGGCCAAGACGGCCTTGAGTTCTGGTATATATTCCAGCGCCAGGTATATCTGCACCATACCAATTCATACCCCCGCGGCCATGTTTGATATCTGTTACAGGTTTGCCATAGAAGTCATATGGGGTCTCTTGTTCACCACCTAACATAGCCAGTAATGAAAACGGAAGTGAAAGCGGGTTGGGGATTAACATACTAGCCAGAGGTATTCCCGCTCCTGCCATAAAACCAGCAACAGGGCTAATTCCATAAATGTCCTGGGCATCTCTCTGCCGCTGCTTTATTAAATTTAAGGGTCCGGAAAGCAGACCCATTAGGCCGCCTTCTTCTGCTTCGTCAGCTGCGATTTGATCAGCCGCCGCGTCAATAAGAGATGGAACCCTTCTTCTGTCAGCACCAGCAACATAATCGGGGTGCATATTAATAAGGGCTGGATCGGGTTGGTTTATCTGTGCTTGAAGTTTAACAGCGTCTTGAGCCACATCAGCCCCGCCAGGGGAATCTTGAGCCACCAAAGCGTCTAAAGCCTGACTACGTGTCATCCCTGTATTCGCCACCATCATATCTATAACTTGAGCCGTATCAGGGTTGTCAGGGTCAATCGGAACTTGGTCATCCGTATAAAACGCACCAATCACCCTATCTGCGCCTGGTGGAGTTTCTGATCTTTTGCGTGTGTAAAGGCGATCAACCCAAGCTGGACCTTGTCGATCAGGTCTTCCAGGCAACCCGCTACCAAAAAGGTTGTCTAGAATATAATCTGGTGTCTCCGATGGGAAATAACCTACTTCTTTCTTTGTCTCCGGTTTGTCTCTAAACGCTTGAATAAAACGATTTAGTGGTAAAGACGGATCTTTTAAACCCGCCTCAATCGCCCATACATCGGCTGGTCTTTCATCCCTCTGGCCGAAATCCTCACCGCCAAATGGAGAAGTATAGTAATTCTCGTTAATCAACCGTTCTGCCAAATGAGGTTTGCTAGGGTCCCAGTTAGGAACATTCTGTCGGTTTAAATACCTCAACGGTATACTTGGGTCTTGGTAATCGGACTTTATAGGCGCAGAAAAATAATTGCCAGTAAACGGCGGCACCTCAGCTGCTCTTGCCTTCAGACGATCCTCTTCACTGACTGGGCCTAGCCCAAAACTAAACCCTTCCCTTATTTGATCCGTTAGCGCCGGCGGTGCGGGTTTATAGACTGGGAGATGCTCTGGACCTTCCCAAACAGCTGGTAAAGGCTTTCGACGTAATGGTGCCGCACTTGCCACATTAGTTGGGGTGGCATCGTCCACTCCAAGGGTTGATACAAAGGGCGATTCATAAATTGTCGGCGTTATAAACGGCTCGTATTGGGGCTTGGAATCTATGATCTGTTGGCGCACTTCCCGCCATGTATCAAGAAGGCCCATATTCGTCCCCATTACTTCTAGTTTTGTCCGACTCGATGGCGGCGTGTTCTAATCGTTCCCGCGCCATAGCCGCATCTACTTCGAGCTTGGCCGCTCCTGCTTCGGTTTCGGCGGCTATTTTTGCAGCAACGGTTTCCATCTGGGCGGCAATCTTTTCACGTTCGATAGCCAGCTTCTGATCCATTTCTGCGATCTTCAGATCAAACTCACGCATTTTCTGTTGATGCTCGAGGGTTAGCTTTTCGCGTTGTGCTTCCAGCTTTCCGTTCTCGATCATAATCTGACCCTGCATGAACGTTTCGTTGGCATCTGGTTTGGGCGGCGGTATATCGGAACCGTCTGGCGCTGGCATCGTGAAATACTTGTTAGGATCTACTCCGCCTTCCTTCGCCAGATCAGCCAGTGAATTGAAGACGTTTTCTCTGCTTACAATTGAGCCTTGGCCAAAGCCCATATTTGCCGCTAACTCTTTTTGTGCTGCCAAAATAGAACTGAGGGCAGCTATACGCTTTTCGTCGTTTCCGTGACCCAGTCCGACTTTGACGGTCACGTCATATTGGTGTGACCAATTGCGCGGGTCCATCGGAACCCACTGGCCTTTAATTCTGATGATCCGTTCCTTGTTTTGGTGTGTGAGTACCTGTTTCAATATCAGTTTAAAAAGATTTTTTACCCCACCATCCGCAAATAAACGGCCTATCATCTCGATACGCTGTTGCGCCATCGAGAGCATAAGTTTGGCGCCCGTTGCCGTTTGATTGGGGTTCAACTGATCCTGAGCTAACCCTTGTGAATGTTTAGTGACGCCGGTTCGAACTTCCTTGACCTCATCCGCATATCTCAAGCCCTCTAGTATCTGACCGCCAATAGGTTGCGTGGTCATCTCCCTGATCATTCCAGGCTGTTTAACTCGTACAACGCCGCCAGGTCTGGAATTAAGGGCGTCTTCAAGGTTAACCATGCCCTCGACAACTTCTACTCGATGGTTCGATTGTACGTAAACGTTATCTAGGTAGTTACGCCAAAGGCTGGTTTTGATCTCCTGAATTTCAAATAGCTGATCGGCCAATGACATGCCAAAGAACCTGTGCGGCATAGGTATTGGAATTAACGTCGCAAAAGGTGGACCGTCGACTTCTTCCTCATCCAGAATTGTATGTGCGCCTGTGCCACCCGCTAAAACGCGAACCCATTCAGCTATACCGTCACCGTTGCGGTCACATTTTATATAGCAGTCATAAAGCCAGAGTTCTCTTCTGGTAGGATCGAAAGCGTCTTCGCCGTGATGGCTGCTACCGAAATCGCTGTCGTCTAATTGTTCACGCAACAGCTTTTCGGTTGTGAGGTCTTCTTCATCCAATGAGGGTATTTCGTCAACTTGCCGTTTTGAATACCCCATAGCGATCAAATCGCTGGCCGTATACCTCGAACGATGGGCTACAAAATTTGCTTCCTCCAGAGTTCTTGCTCTGCGCTCTATATAAAAGTCTTCAGGAGCTACCGTTTCAACTTTGACCCGACCTTCATTCTTTGTTCGTCGGATTTTAAGGGAGTGTGTTGAAGCGGGAGCAACTTCAGCCTCGATGGCCAACCCCAGCCCATCAGTGGCATCTACTTCATGCTCAACCGCTTCAACCTCTGGGTCCGCCAGAAGGAGGACCATTTCGTCGTCGGTTAAACCTTCGTAAGTTTCGGTGGTTACATCAGTTTTTTCTTCAAAGAAAACCTTGAAGCATCCAAAGCCGCTAAGGAGCGCATCCTTGAAGGCTTCGTGCATCAATTTTATGCCGTCGTTATCCTTCAAAAATATATGGTTGCAGTACTGGGTGACTTGATCAGCTGCCGCTTCGTCTTCGGGGCCGACAGGGTCGAACTCAACAACTTCAGTTGAGCTGGTAAACGGTTTAAGCAATGACGGCAGCATGGACTCGATGGTGTCCATAAGGTCGGTAGAGATGACCCTGGAGCGCCCCTCGACCTCCGTACCCATTGGGTAGCCCAGATAATACTCAAGGGCTTTCTCCCGCCGGCGCATAAGCTCACCGCCGTAAAAACCAGCGGAGGTCCGTAGACCGTCAGCAATGATTGATTTTAATGCTTCTTTCGAAACCTTCTTAGATCGTGCCAATTTATGAAGCCATCTCAGCAGCTTTTATCGCTGCATCTTTTGAATAAGGTCCAGAATCAACCATTTCGCCGTCCTCGTTCGCCAAACCCCACTTCCCGAACATGATGTGCTTCGGTACGAGTTGGCCGTTGGGTTCGCCTTCAACGCTAATTGAACCAATTGGATTGGTGATGCGTTCAACTTTCTTTTCAAGGACGGTTAACCGCTCCAGCATTTCTTTGCTTAAAACTTCTAGTCTAATACTCATTGGGACTGCCTTTCTTTTGGGGAGTACAACAGGCCAACGCCACTGAGTGCGACACCGCCTTTTAAAATAGCTTTACGCATTTCGGGGGTTATTTTGAGGGACCAGACTTCTTGAGGACCACCTGTTTCTAAAACCATTTCGTAAGTGTCTGGATCAGAAACAACCTTTGCTTTTGCTTCTGCTTTTGAATACCCGCCACCAAGCGAATTTCCCGTAGTCTTGTTTGTTATTGAATAAACTTCTGGGCCTGTATCGATTTCTTTAACTTGAACCTTCTCACCGTACTTTTTGGCAAACTTGTTGGCGGCCTTGACCATCATCGTGTCATAAATGGCCTTCTTGCCCTCGCCGCCCACTTTAAGCTCCATGCCAGAAATGCTTTTTATCTTTTGGTCTTCTGCACCTGCCACCGACAATTTTTCATATTTTGCATTTACAAGTTTTTTAGCGGCTTCTTTGCCTATGTGATCTCCAATTTTCTCTGCTGGAACATTTGATTTAAAAAGTACTGATGATCCAGCTTTGTCATAGGCAATTAAAGTTTGTGAACTCTCATTCCACATTACTCGATCAACGAGTTTGCTCAGATCATATCGGTCGATCTGCATCTGGCCTGACGTCCAGGCAATGCGTTGGTGGTCGGTCTCAGCTGCCTCCCTGATCATCCGTCTGAATGTCAGGTCGGGCCAGTTCTTCTTGAAAGGTGCGTCTGGAACCCGATCATCACGAACCGCAGAATTATCTCTAATTCTTCCTCGCGCCACAACAATAGCTTGATCTGCATTTCCTGCAATTTCTGACCCAACATTTGTAATAAATTCACCATTTGCATCACGCACTTCATAAAGAACATAATCAGAAGGGGCAGAGATTCCTTCCGTTGCGTCTATTACTTGGAATGGTTCAGCAAAGCGTTTATCTGGTGTTTTATACCCCTCCGCTTTGCCTTGCTGGTGCCACTTGGACTGAACCTCCTGTAGAAACAAGGTTCTGTCACCATCAATATTGCGGGTATCGAAACGGGCATGGGCTACAACATTTTTCTCTGGCCAGTGGGGGTCAACGTAATCCTGCCCCGCCGTTCCAGCTTCTCCACTGAACTCTGCGCGTTCGATTGCCACCATTTCTTCACTTTCGGCGTCAGTAAGATTCCGCCGCGCTGCAATATTGGTCAACTCCTCATATCTTTGTGTGGTAGTAGCCGCGCCCGTTTTGGCGGGTAACGTCAGCAATGTCTCGCGGTAGTTGGTGCCGCCGGGAATATTGAGACTGGAATCGGCATATTTTACAAAACCGCCAGAACCAGGTGGCCCCCCTCCTGTGCGTTCCAGAAGTTCCTCCAGGGGCATTTGTTGTGCGCTTTCAACCAGTTCATCAAACAGCTGTTGTTCAGCCACTTCCTTAGTATCGTGAAGCCTGAGTACGCCCCCATAATCATGCATGGGTTCCCCATATAGCGACGTTACCCATCCCCCTTCTTCGGGATCGAACATAATTTCAAACTCGTCCATATCCTGACGAGCGGACTCTTCATGAAGAGCCGTATAATCTTCGGGGTCCGTGCCGCCTCTGGTAACGTCCTCGATCTCAAGCGGGTTCTCTTCGTACTGGGCCAACAGCCCTGATTTGGTTACCGTACCTCCTGCACCCAGCAATCCCTGAATGCCAGACCATTCGAGTTCGTCGGCTCCTACGCCGCCAGGATACTTTCTAAAGTGTGCAGCTGCCTGATCTGCCGTCATTTTCTCTTGCGGCATGGCTTCGATAGCTGGTTTCAAACGCGACTGATAAACAGGCCCGATTTCATCAACCATCGGCGGACCTAGATTATGACCAATTCCAGGTCGCGTACCGCCCATTCCCAAGGCAGCACCTTTAGGAGCCAGTAGCCCTCCAGCTGCATAACCCAGACCAGCTACGTTCAAACCAACGTCTCTGGTAACCTCATCGGGTGTCCAGTAGCCGCCTTGTGCAGCATGACCAGGCATCACAAAGCCTTTGGCAAAACTATGCAGGATTTCAGGAGCTACCCAGTCGCTCCAATCGATTGGACCTTTGCCTAGCGCACCTTTCGGATATGGCAAAAAGCCCAAACGCCTGACCTTGGGGTCCATGCCGAATACTTGTTGAGCGCGTTGAGCGACTGTATTTCGGGGCTTATAGGGTGCGCGGATCTCCGGCTGCGCGGCCCAGCCGTCATAGTGCGTATAAGCCTTACTTGGTAAGACCCTGTCCAGTAATCCTGCCATTAGAGAGCGTCCCTAAGGAATAACCCAGCCGTTGAAGCGGTAATACCGGGGAATTCACTCATTGGTTAATCCAAAAGACCTCTAATAAGTAGCTCGTCTTCAGGAACATCTAATGTTGCCCAAGGCGGCTTAAATTTCCGTTCCGCTGGGGTGAACCCCATACGGGTCTGTACGTTTCTGGCTTCAGCTTCCCCAGCCAGCAATTTATACGCCTTCTCTGGATCAATGTATGGTTGTGGCTCTTTAATATTCACACCATATTTTCTGTTTAGCCGTGAAAGCTCGTTAAGTAACGGTGTTTGTTCTTCTGCTTTATAACCCATAAATAGGTTTTCAATTTTTTCCTCTGTTGAACTCCACTTAGGATCGTTAGGAGACAATTCGTCTAGTTTGTTTTCTAATTTATCAATTTTTGGTTCGTATTTTGTTTTAAATAGCTTGTTGGCTGCGTTCATTTCGTCCGTGTATTCTTTACTGTTGCGAATTGACTTCATTTTTTCGACAACGTCCTGTTTTTCATGCCATCGCTTATGTTCAGGATTTGCATACTTCCCAGCCACCTGAGATGGAGAGCCACCTTTCGCAAAACCTTCTCTATGCTGAATAGCGTGTTGCAACTCATGTAATTGAACGGACTTAAACTTATCAGGGTCAGCAGAGCGGCCAGCATAATTATAAATTTGATCGATGGCTGGATTATATGAACCCATACGTCTGCCACTCTCTCCCCCACCCGTTGGTATGGCCTCTAATCCCTCAACAAAAGACCGCCTTTTTCTAGCTAAACCCCGATACCGTTCGCGTAATTTAGGCAAGTCTTCAGCCATCTCAGAAGTGAATGTTTCGTATCCTGGCTTGCCAGTATTATTTTTGACTTCTTGAAGATAACCAATTCTTCGATCAACCATCGTCATCTCATCTGCAATATCCCCATAACCTCTGGCGGGTTTTGGATAGGCAGAATATAATTCGGGATGTTCTAAAAGATCACCAGAGCGAGGGTAAAAGCTGCGGCGTGGTGTCTTCACTGTTTTTGCCAATTCATCACTTATTTCAAACTTCCAGTTATCATCAACGTCTTTATACCAGCCCGTTTCATCCCAGATTTCTTCTCTGGTCTTATCCGCTTTCCACATTTCTTTGGCTTTTTTCAAGGCGGTTTTATCGGCTGTTGCGGCCTTCGGGCCAGCAAACATACGGATGCCGCCAGTACCTCCCCCCAGTAAGCCGCCACCTGTATATGCTCCGCCAGCGGTTAGACCAGCTAAGGCTGTAATGGGATCGGCGTTTCTAGGGTCCAACATTACACTGGGGTAGAACTCTGGGCTAAGGGTAAACCTTAGGTCTTTCTCAAACTTCTTTAATCCCCTTCCTATGGTGCCAACGTCCTGTTTCAGTGCGTCCCAAGCAGCCGACCAGGGTGATTTTCCAGGTATTAACCCAGCTTGGCTGGGCTGTATCCCCAATCTTATCTGGCGGTCTAATAACCCTTTAGGTGTGTAAGCCTTACTGGGTACGACCCTATCCAGTAATCCTGCCATTACGCCGTCCCTGCTAATATATTTGCGTTAGCCATTTACGCTTTTTCTTACCGAAATGCCCGTTTTTGGGTCTCGCACCCATTCGTCATTTATTTGGCTTAATACTCGATCGACCCTATTGTCGAATATGTCTCTGCCTATCTGTCCAAATGGAGGATTAGGTGAATCTAGATCTTTGAATGACGTGCCTTTTCCAGGTACATAGCCAGGGAACATCTCGTCATAATCCCTCATTCTACTCAGCCCAGTGCTATGATCTGATAATCTAATTTCTATGCCAACCTTGTTTGGCCTTTGGACGTGTAAATAATCAGACTTGCCAAAACCTGTCCTGCTTAGATTTAATCCAATCTCTGCATCAGGATATTTCTTTTTAATTTTTTCAACTAAATATTTAGTGGAAGGTAGGGAACGTTCCAAACTTCCTTTTGATAAAGGTTCAGCATAATTTCCAAACGAAGGCCAAGTTACTCCCTTGACCTGGGACACTGTTCCAGGCACCGCCATAAACGGAATAGCCGCCGCAGCCATGCCGAGGTTCGCAAATGCCTGTCCGTAGTCTCCAGACCGTATGTTGGGCATAACCTGGCCCGCATCTCTTACCATGCCGGCAACGTCAGCCTGTGGGCCTACAAACTCAGGAACAGCCGTAAAAAACTTCCCTATTTGCTTACTCGAAGGGACGTTCAACCCCAGCCTACGCATAACCTCCAGAGGGTCGGGTACTCTTTTGAAAAAGTCAGCCATTTGGCGGTCTAATAATCCCGTAGGGGCATAAGCCTTACTGGGTACGACCTGATTCAATAATCCTGCCATTATTCATCTTCAAGTTGGTTTGGATCGATCAATCGATGGCCACAACGTTGGCAAGTCAGAAAGCGATCACCTCTGATTAAACTCGTTCTGTGCCAGAAGACGGTACACCAGAGTGATTTGCCGAACTCACACAAACTGTTGAGAATTTGGGTACTCAATCTTTTGATCCCAGGGTTTGCGGTAAGACCCGAATTTGGACATGCCTTCCCGATAACCAATTGCCAGATAACGAAACGCATCGGCAAAATGGGAATCCGTCGAATGCAGCGGAAGACCGCTACTCTCCTTAACGCGATAGTGCCGAAGGGCTTTTAAACCTTCGGCACACTTCTCAGCATCGAACCAGCATCGGGGCAATAGCGCCCGAACTGCTTCGATCCCTTCCGCAACTTTTCGCATTGGCACGATTGTAGGCAGTAGTCCAAGTTGTCTTAATATATCTGACCTACGTTGTGCTGTTGCACCCATAATGCGGGAGTCGGTATCGTGAGGTAACAAATGGTCACCGTACGAATACCCTTTATCAAAAGACCGTTGCTGAAGCACTTGGGTATAATGGGCCAAGCCTTCACCAGACGCCTGATAACAATCTATAAGCCTGATCTGGCTCGATGGGGTTTCCTGCCAGAACCAGATTGAAGTCATATCCGCAACGCCTAAATCCCATGCCGTGTTCACCAGCATGGTTTCATCGTAAGTCACGCTGCCTATTCGCTCTTCGGCTTCTGCTTTATTTAACTGGTCGGCATAGTAGGCGCCTGTTAAATTTGCTGACCAATCACATTCCAGTTCCTGCCGGTACTCGTTATCCGACATCTGGCTTTTAAGTTCTTCAATCTCCGCTTGTGGCAATACATTCGTTTTGCTGGCTGGAAACAGGCACACATACCAATCTGGATTACCCGCTGCTACTTCGGCCAGGCCTTGGTCATATATGGCCTTGAACTGGTCCTCTGATTTTGGTGTCCCAATCCAGAGACACGATCCCCGACGATCAGCCAGAGCCGGCCTCAGAATTTGAGGAAAGACCTTTGGCGGGATATCCGCAAATTCATCCAAGACCACAGCGTCGGCGTACATGCCCCTGAGGTTTTCACTCGATTCATTGGACCCGCTCAACAAATAGATGGAGATCTTACCCAGCTGGGGATGGGGTATCTCGCATCTGAGTTTGGCGGCGTTAAATTTGACTCCAGGGAAAACTGCCGTTGCTTCCTTTAAATATTCAAACGCTATCTTTTCCACTTGGCCGAATGTCGGCGCTATAAACATTCCTTGCGGGTTCTTGTGCTGGCACTCGATCAGACACCTCACCAGCCAGTTTATGGCCATAACCGTTTTACCAAAACGACGATGGCAGACTGCTACGTTCCAGCGTCTCGCATTTAGATGGAACTCTTTTTGTAGTGGTCTGGGGGTGTAGGGTATTACAATCTCGTTAGCGGCTTTTTTCTTTTTGCCCATACATCAAAACCTTCAATGGGAAAACCACCAAAAAACGAAGACAAAGAAGGTGATCGATATCGTAGCCAATAGCAGCTCGCGTTTATCAAACATAATTATCGTTCACGCCATGCGCTGATAAAGAAGCTCGGCCATTTACCAATTGCCTTAACGATTTCATACAGGCAATGACAGCAAGCCAGTACCATAAGCCCTGTCAGGCGTATGAAGCGCCAAAGGTGGGTTGAGAGCCATCGTATACCGCCGAATAGTTTATCCACGTTATCCCCGCACCTCTGATGAGAAGCGCCCTCTATAAATTTCTTGAACTGCAACGCCTTGTCGTTTACCCCACTCTTGGCGTATACTCTCAGCCGTGAAACAGAGAATTGACCCCCCGCCGCTCTCAACAAACTCAGCTGAATATAAACAACTCGTTTCTGAGGTTGAGGATCAAACAGCCAAGCCCAATTGGTTTAGCGGCACCCTTGTTCTCATGGCGACGACGTTTTTCCTATACATGTTCGTCATTTAAGCGACCGTCACGCCTTCTTATATTTTCGCTTAGTAACCTTCTTGCCAGTCTTTTTGGCGTAAGCTTTAGCCTTCTTCTTGCTAGCTTTTGAATAGCCAAAACTACGCCCATTAACCTTTGGCATGGCGAACTCCTAGAATAATAAAATGAGTAAAAGTGACAGCAGCATGTGACGCGCCCCTTTGTATCCTACCATCATCATCGCTACCGCCCCTCGCCTCAGCGGGGGTGGGTCCAGGTCAAAGGGGGGTAGGGTTTAGGCTACAAGTGGCTGGATTGTGGCGGTTGGCCTCTAAGTGATTGAAATCATTGACTAGACCGTCAGGTTTTGTACCTGACGAGGTATTAATTGACGGTTTTTCGGGCTCGGCCACTCAATTCACCAGTTTTTCTCGCGCGAGGCTTGCTGTTTTGTGTGTGTAGTTTTCGGCTTCAATTTGGTGTCGGGACTGAGCTACAGCATCCTCTGCCCAACTGACTGTATAGCTTCCAACTGCCCCTTGAATCTCGACCAATGACTTGTTCATAGACTGCATCGACGGTATCAATTTCTCTGCCTTCCATCGATAATGGTTCAGCATCTTGTCGGCTCGTAAAATTTCATCTCTGGTTGTCGCGTCCTCAATCAACAGTTCCGATTTCTCTAACAGTGCAGATACATTCTTTATTAACGACGACATAAACTGTTCAGCAAGATCAGCATCCTTTTGTCGCCAACGCCAGAACGTCGCCTGGTCAGGGTATTCGCCTTTACCAGTGCAGATATGGCGCAAGTATTCACCGTCGCCAAAACGCTCTAAAATTTCAGCACAGATCTTTTTAGTTTTCTTCACTGGTGTTCCAACTATTTGGCATCTTAAACTCCAAATAAGAAGAGTAAAATTGTAATCCACATCTTGGTTGTTTTCCTTTAGTGACGCATCGCCGCTATCTTCCCCACCCTTGAGCCGGAAAGATATCTCGGGACAGGTTTCCCTCGTGTAACTTTTTTGAACCACTCAATAATTTTGGCCATCATTTTTACGATCACAATCAACAACGCCAAAAAATACAGCGCCGAAGCGCTGTAAGTTTAGTAAATTCAAACTAGGGAGGAACCCAAAATTAACTGGGAGGTAATAAAATTGGGCTCATCGTAATAAACAAATACGCTATTTCATAAATTCAGTCAACAAAATACAACATCTTATGCCACAACTCTAAAATAGCCCGTTCAAATTTTCGCTTCACTGTCGCCGGATGCATATGCAAAAGCTTCGAAATTTTCTTCCACGCCGGCCCTCGTTGCCGCCTCGCTGCACTATGAGCTGCCGCCCACACAATTTTGCGATCATCATTATCCAACAGCAAACCCAGCTCGAGCGCTTGATCATATCTCGTAATCGCAGCTGGTGACGCTCTCGCCAATTTAACCTCGACCTGATTATAGCCAAAAGCCAACTTGGCTTCCTCGGGATAATCCGGCCAGCAACTTTTTATACTCCCCATCCTCAACCCCGGCAATCGTCGCTCGGTGTCGGCAGCTTCAAAAAATATAACCGCCAATCCACTCACATCACCAACATAATCTCGTACTGATTGGACCAATTTTCTGTCAATCATAAAAAACCCGCTTTTCGGTGCGTTTTGTTAGCCACGTGCACCGAATGTCTATAGACAATTCGGTGCGTTCGGTGCTAACTGCATAATCACCGTTTTGCACCGTTTCGGTGCTTTCGGTGCTTTCGGTGCTCATGGAACCAGCCATAAAAAACCATTTTCGAGGCCCATATATTCCTCGCTTACCAAGGATGCTATCGCATCATTAAACCTGCTTCGACGATGTTTGATATCAACTGAAAGTTTACCCGAACTAAGTGCATAAAACTCATCGAGATCCATCCCCTTACAGGTTGGCGGCAACCCGATCTGGTTATCTTTCAGGAGGCTATCGGCCCCACAATTTATCATGGCCTTCAGCAATATCTTTTGGTTGGCGCCACGCGGCAATCGTTTCTTTTGCTGTTTGACTACGCTGGAATCAATCTCACTGACCACGCAGCTCGTCACCGCCTTGCCGCGATCATTAACGCCGATCTCGACAACCGTCAGCCCGAACACAAACGAGCCATTAATCTCCATTTCCCTTTGTTTGGTCACGGTTGCCACGCTGATGTCGCCGGTCTTCCTGATCTCGATCTCGGTATCCGTTGCCGCCCTCAAGGCACTCGAACCCCTCGCCCCTTTGGATTCGTCCTTACCGCTATGATGTATGAAGCATACATGAGCACCCGTAGCGTGCCGGATTTTATCGGCATTGATAACCAGCGAACCCATATCCTCGGCGGTATTCTCATTGCCGCCGGCCATGACCCGAGCCAGAGTATCGAGCACGATAATAGCAACGTGGCCCATGTCCCTGGCCTTGAGCCTGATCGTATTGATCAGCTTGTTAACATCAACTTGCGCATCCAGCATATTCACGCTCGCCGGTATGACGCTGAACGGTATGCCGTCCTTGATATCGTAGTGCTGCTTGAACGCCGCCACCCTGTTACGT